>ERZ773079.404-NODE-404-length-28816-cov-18.282153_pt1 | contig 28816 bp, 23 predicted proteins | sample MGYA00511355_ERZ773079 | MGnify/ENA primary metagenome ERZ773079 (study PRJEB29015, sample SAMEA2737979) | human oral metagenome | biome: human oral; feature: human-associated habitat; material: dental | place: China | collected 2117 ... | reverse complement strand
TCAAGTGGTGCGACGGCACCTACCTGGAGGACCAGGACAAGTTCCGCACCTCCGGCATCTTCCGCGACGTCTACCTCCTGAACCGCCCGGAGGCGGTGCTGTTCGACTACGCCGTCACGACCTCGCTGGGTCCGGTGATCGGCACGGCCCCGGCAACCGCCGTCGTAGAGATCCGCGGCTCCTACCGCGGCGGGAGCGTCCCCACCACCGCCGAGCTGACCGACCACGAAGGACGGGTGCTGGCAGCCGGTGCCCTGGAACCTTTCGCCGGCTACCCCGACCACACCCACCGCGCCCAGCTCGCCGTCGCGGCACCCCACCTGTGGAGCGCGGAGGACCCCTACCTCCACACCCTGGTCCTCACCACCCCCGGCGAGGTCATCACCGACCGGGTCGGGGTGCGGGAAATCGAGTCCAGGGACGCGGTCGTGCGTCTCAACGGCAGCCCCATCACCCTGCGGGGCGTCAACCGGCACGACTCCGATCCGGTCACCGGCCCCGTCGTCGACCTCGACCACATGAAACGGGACCTGCAGCTGATGAAGGAACACAACATCAACGCGGTGCGCAGCTCCCACTACCCCAACGATCCGCGTTTCTACCAGCTGTGCGACGAGTACGGCTTCTACGTCATGTCCGAGGCCGACAACGAGAGCCACGGCGCCCAGAGCCTCTTCCTGGCCGACGACTCCTGGGACAACCAGGTGGAGCACTGGAACGAGCCCATCGCCGACAATCCCGAGTGGGCCGAGGCCACCATCGATCGGATGCGACTGTGCGTCCACCGGGAGAAGAACCGCCCCAGCGTCATCGCCTGGTCCGCCGGCAATGAGGGGGGATACGGCTGCACGTTCGAGGCGGCGCTGGCCTGGGTCAAGGGCTTCGACCCCACGCGCCTGACCCACTACGAGAGCGCCTACTACCGCGACTCCAAGCGCCGCTACGACTACTCCTGCATCGACCTGTACAGCCGGATGTACCCGTCCCTGGAGGAGGTCCGGGACTACCTGAACTCCGATCCGGACAAGCCCTTCATCCTCGTGGAGTACAGCCACGCCATGGGCAACGGCCCCGGCGACCTGGAGGAGTACTGGGAGATCATCCGGGCCGACGAGCGCATGTGCGGAGGTTTCGTATGGGAGTGGTGCGACCACGCGGTGACCGCCGGGACCAGCGACGACGGCCGGCCGATCTACCTCTACGGCGGCGACCACGGCGAGGCGATCCACGACGGCAACTTCTGCGTCGATGGCCTCGTCTCGCCCGATCGCATCCCCCACACCGGGCTGGCCGAGCTCAAGAACGTCCAGCGCCCCGCCCGAGTGGTGGACTACGACCAGGACGCCGGGCTCATCACCATTCGCAACGACCTCGACCACACCGACCTGGCCCGCTGCATCCGCATCTCCTACGAGCTGCGCTGCGACGGTGACATCGTGGAGCGCGGGAAGCTGGCGATGGAGCGGCCCGTTCCGCCGCACTCGCAGGTCGCGGTCCCCTGCGCTCCGCGGGTGCCGGACGCCGGTCGATGCCATCTGCGGGTGGTCTACCGGCTCGCCGCGGACCAGCCGCTGCTCGGCGTCGGGCACGTCCTGGGCTTCGACGAGGTCCCCGTTCGCAACGCCGACGGGCGCCACCGGCGCGTCCGGGCGCTCGCGGACCGTGCGGGTACCGGGGCCCCGATCGCGACGGCGTGCGAGGACGCGCGGATCGAGGTCGTCGCCGGTGGGCTGCGCTGCGTCGTCGATGCGCGCACCGGGATGCCCTCCGGGATGGCCGTGGACGGCGAGGAGCTCCTGGACCGCCCGATGGAGCTCAACATCTGGCGGGCCCCCACGGACAACGACCGCAACGTGCGCCTGGAGTGGGAGCGCGCCCACTACCACCAGGCCGCGGCGCGGGCCTACGGGGTGGAGGTCGATGAGGGGTCGGGATGCGTCACCGTCCGCGCCGAGGTGGCCATGGTGGCACCCAGCATCCAGCCCGTCCTGCGCGGGGAGACGGCTTGGACCATCTGGGACGACGGGGAGGTGGACCTGAGACTGGCCGTCCGCCGGGCCGAGGGATTCCCATCCCTGCCGCGGCTGGGCCTGCGACTCTTCCTGCCGGAGGCGATGCGCCAGGTCTCGTATTACGGGCTGGGGCCGTTGGAGAGCTATGCGGACAAGCGCCGTGCCAGCTGGCACGGGGAGTTCGCCGACGACGTCGAGGCCTTCCACGAGGACTGCATCCGGCCCCAGGAGAACGGGAGCCGGGCCGATTGCGAGTACGTGACCGTCACCGGCGGCGGCCTGGGCCTGACCTGCGTGGGGCGGCGGCCCTTCTCCTTCAACGTCTCGCAGTACACGCAGGAGGAGCTGGCCCGACGGCGTCACAGCACCGAGCTGCGTCGCTGCGGCTCGACGGTCCTGTGCCTGGACGCCGCCATGGCCGGTATCGGCTCGAACAGCTGCGGCCCGAGCCTGGCTGAGCGCTACCAGGTGAGCGCCCGCGACCTGGAGCTGGGGCTCTGCTTCCAGCTCCGCACCATGAATAGCAACAGCACGCACGATGAGGTGACGTCATGAGCGATGGGAACGCCGGAGCGGCGACCGGGCGAACGGCCGGGGGATCCGGAGCGGCCGTGGGGGACGCCCCCGGGACGACCGATGAGCGCACGTACCTGAGGTGGTACAACAAGGTGGGCTACGGCTCGGGCGACGTCGCCGGCAACGTCGTCTACGTGCTCCTGTCCGCCTTCGTCATGATCTACCTGACGGACACCGCCGGGCTCAACGCGGGCGTCGTGGGCACGCTCATGATGGTCTCCAGGTTCTGCGACGGCTTCTCCGACATCATCTTCGGGGCGCTGCTGGACCGCACGCGCACCCGGATGGGCAGGGCGCGACCGTGGATGCTGTGGGGATTCGTGGGCTGCGCCGCCATGATCATCGCGATCTTCGCGATTCCCACGAGCCTGGGGGACACGGCCAAGTACGCCTGGTTCTTCATCGCCTACACGCTGCTCAACGCCGTGTTCTACACGGCCAACAACATCGCCTACTCCTCGTTGACCGCGCTCATCACTCGCAACAGCTCGGAGCGGGTGCAGATGGGGTCCATCCGCTTCATGTTCGCCTTCGGGACGAATCTGCTCATCCAGAGCATCACCGTGGGCGGGGTGGCCATGTTCGGCGGTGGCGCCGCGGGCTGGCGGGCCATGGCGATCGTCTACGCGCTGCTCGGCCTGGCGGTCAACACCCTGTCCGTGTTCTCGGTCAAGGAACTGTCGCCGGAGGAGCTGGAGGGCGAGGACGAGCCGAAGGACGACACGCTGACCGTGGTCGAGTCGGCCAAGATGCTCCTGTCGAACAAGTACTACCTCATCATCCTCGTCGTCTTCCTGCTGACTCAGATCTTCACGGCCATGCTCAACATGGGCATCTACTTCATGACCTACATCCTGGGGGACGCCAGGCTGCTGGGGACCTTCGCCTGGGCCATCAATGTCCCGCTCATCGTCGGTCTGCTGCTGACGCCGCTGGTCGTGAGCAGGTTCGGGGAGATGTACCGGGTCAATATCGGCGGCTACGTCATCGCGACCCTCGGGCGGCTCGGGGTGCTCGTGGCGGCCTACCTCCACAACATTCCCCTCATGCTGGTGCTCTCCGGGATCGCGGCCCTGGGGATGAGCCCGTTGCAGGGGACGCTCAACGCCATGATCGCCGAGGCCTCGGAGCACACCTGGCTGCGCACGGGCAAGCGCATCGACGGGCTCATGTTCTCCTGCACCTCGCTGGGCGTGAAGGTCGGCGGCGGGCTCGGCACCGCCGTGTCCGGGTGGCTCCTGGCGGCCAGCCATTACGACGGGCACCTGGATGTGCAGCCGAGCTCGGCGATCCAGATGCTCTACGTCATGTACGTGTGGTTCCCGCTCATCGCCAACGCGCTCATCCTCTTCCTCCTCACGCGCCTCGACGTGGAGCGGGCAAACGCCCGCCTCAAGGCGGACGGGGCCGGCAGCGACGCGTCTGGCGGGGTCGGCGAGGCTGGCGCGTCTGGCGGAGCCGGCGGGGCTTCCCGAGCCGACGGGGAGGCCGATGACGGCGTCGAGGGCCTGGCCGCCGCGGCCGGCACCGAGGACGGCGACGGCTCGGCAGGTTGACGCAGCGTGAACGACTGTGAGTGACTCACGGGTGGGGGTGAGACGGGGCGAAGCGGACAGCGACGCCAATGCCCCCACCCGTGGTACCGGGTCGGTGCGCAGGCAGGCGGAGTGCCTGCCTGCGCACCGACCGTTCTCGACGGTGTCAGCACGCAGCGGTGGAACTATCCGCTGTTGGGGTTGATCCAGCGCAAGTCGTTGAAGCGGGCGAAGTCGCTGTCGAAGGAGCATATGGCGGTGCCGTGCTCGATGGCGAGGGCGGCCAGGTGAGCGTCTGCGACGAGGTTGCCGCGTAGATCGCCGTCGATGAGGAGCTGCCCGAGGATGTCGCGGTGACGGCTCCCGGGGGCGGGCACCCAGGCCTGGTCGGCGTCCAGCCAGTCGGTGATGCAGCTCCACGCGTCCGCTGGTGTCAGGGGACTCGCAGTCACTCGCGGATGGGTGATGATGCGCTGAAACGCCATCAGCGACACCCACGGCAGTCCCACGCGTTCGACGCCGTTCATCGCCTTCTCCAGCCATGTCTGTGCGGTGGTGTGGAAGTGGGATGTGCTGTCGACGGCGTGGAGCAGGACATTGGCGTCGACGATCACCGGGTGCCCTCGGCGTCGTACTGATCGAGCAGCTCGAGGGTCTCGGCGACATCGGTGACATCGACCTTCAGCCCGACGCCGGCCGTCCGCTGCTGGAAGTGCGTGGGCGTCTGCTTCCGGGCCAGCCTGCGCGTGCGAGTTCGTTGACGGCCTTACCCAAACCGATGCGGCGCTTCCGGCGCAGGTGCTCCGCCGCAGCCGCGACCTCGGGATCGAGACGTACCATTGTCCTCACCTCGTTATCGTAACGCCGTAGCTTCATGGAACGTGCATCACTGATGCGCCTCGGGTGCCGACAGGGCGAGGTCGCAGGGGCAGGTCTGCCCTCCCCGGTCGCCTGCGCTCGGATCCGGGCGGCGACTGGATCGCGAATCGTGCCGGAACAGTAACGTGAGGCCATGACCAACCCCGCTACCGGCGATATCCCTCGCGTCCATGCCGACCGGCCCACCGTCGCGACCAACGGCAATGGTTCGATCCACCCCAGGGGAACCGCTCTGAGCACTCCCTACCTCGACGGCCCCACCTCGACCCAGCGGGCCGAGCGCGCCCCCTGGCGGGCCGAGGCCGCCGTCGAGATGCTCTCGACCGCCTTCCTCCGCCGCGGTTCCGCCACACCGTTCGTACGAGAGGTGCTCGTGCCGCTGATCCTTCTCGTCACGGGCATCCAGGTCTCGACCGTGGTGGACGATGACCCGGCCACCGGTTCCCTTCCCCTTCTCGCCGTCCTGGTCCCCGCCGCCGTCATCGCCCTCTACGTCAGCCGCATGCAGTGGGTATCCAGCCACGCCCACGTGCGAGCCGCCATCGCCTGGGCCCGCAGCGCCCCGGTGCCGCGACGGTCCTGGGGGCACGACGGGGGGCCGGGCGCCTCCCCGGGCGGAGCCGCCGCGCCGGGGTCCGACGACGTCGTCCGCCCCGGCGCCCTGCCCGCCGTCGGCCAGTGGCTGCGGATCACGCTGCCCCGCCGGCTGCCCGGCCTCATCTGGGCGGCCCTGGCTCCCCCGATCGTGACGACCCTCGCGCGCGCCTACGCCCCGGCCCCCTTCCAGGAGACCACTCGTCTGGCGGGGACGGCGCTCGTCCTCGGCGTTGTTCTCGGCGGCCTGATCGACAACCTCGTGCTGTCGGCTCGGCTCGGGCGCGCACGGTCCGCCGTCGGGCTGACGGGACTGGAAACCGGCGCCTGGACCCTCGCCCAGCGCTTCACCGACGACCCCCTCGCGCTGCCGGAGGAGGAGGCGGTGGTCCCCCGCCGCGGCACGGTGTGCGCCCGACTCGCCGGCATCAACTCGCTCCCCGATCAGTCCAGGCTCGTCGAGGTCACGGTCCTGGACGCTCAGATGGCCGTCCTCCGGCAGGCCGCCGACGACGTCGCCGGTCCCGGAGCCCCGTGGGCGGAGTCGCGTCCGGGCGGCCTCGGGGCGGATCCCGCAGTGGGCCCCCGGAGGGACGTGGCGCGGGCCAGACGGGCCCTGGCGGACCTGCTGGCCTCGGCGCGCGCTGTGACCGATCACGGCCACCGCGTCTTCCAGGCCGGTTATCTGCTCACATTCGTCCTCCTGCTCTACCTCGGTGCTCGACCCTGGGCCACCGGCGACGTCCTCGCCTGGCGCACCATCACGCCTGTGATCCTCAGCGCCGGGGCTACGCTCCTGGGCGTCGCCATGATCGGCACCGAGGTGAACAGCGTGGTCGCCGATGCCACCACCGAGCAGTTCCACCTGCGAGCGCTGCGGGACTGGGCCGCCTCCTGCCGCCTTCACGCGGCGTCCGGCTGGGCGGAGCCGGCGTGGATGCGTGACGGTCGATGGAACCTCCGACGCCGACCGGCTCGTATGACTCGGCGGGGGCTGGGGCTGTGGGTGCTCATCCTCCTGGTCGTCGGCGTCCTCGCCGTGGGCTGGACGGCGGGGGAGACTCCCGCGAGCCTGAGCCGCTCCGTCGCCTCCCTGCGCATCGAGACCCTGCGGTCCTGGGGGCTGGGGGAGATCGAGCTCGGCGCCCTGTGCGCGGTCGGGCTGGGGGTCTGGGCGCTCCCCGTGGTCGGGTGCCTTCGATGGGGGCGCGAGGTCCGGCGGCTGGAGGAGACTCTCCTGAGCGACGGCCTGGCGCGCATCAGCATCAACGGCGACGTCGTCGTCGATGAGGCCTCATCGACGTCCGTCCACGCGGAGGGGACGGGGCGGGGCTCGGCGGCCGTGCTGGGGATCCCCGACGAGGCCCTCGTGGAGGGGCCGGGGGCGTGGGCCTCGGACGTGTCCGCCATGTCGTCGGGAGTCGCCGCGCCGTGGGAGTGCGGGGTGGCGGTCGAGCGGCTCAGTCGCCTGGCGGCGAACCGTCGCCGCGACTCCCGGGGCGGGTGGCTCCCCCTTCATGTCGGCCTGCTGGCGCTCGTCCTGGCCATTGTCCGGCTCGGTGCCGGGCGGGGCTGGATTCTCGGCGTCCTCGTGGCGGCACTGGGAGGGCTCATGGTGGTCAGCGGAGTGGTCTCCTTCCTGCGGGACGTCATCCTCGACGCCCGGGTGCGGCGCTCTCTCCTGGCCTGGGCGCGGGAGGCTCGCGGCCCCTGGGCCTGGCCGGGGGTCGACGGGCCGGGCGGTGAGAGCGGTGGAGGCGCGATCGCGACCTGGTGGGATATCGACGGGAAGGCCAGGCCGGCGTCCTTCTTCGTCGTCATGGGGGAGACCTCCGCCCTGTGGTGGCTGCTCGCCCCATCGGGCGCCGTGCCCGCCGCGACCGAAACGCTCGCGCCGTTCGTCCTGGCCCTGCCGGCGCTGACATGGCTCATCAGCATGATCAGGTTCGCCCTCCTGGCGGCGAGTGCGCACCGCGCCCGGGCCGCGGTCGGGCTGCCGGGGCGGTGGCGGGTCCGGGACCGAGTGGAGGCGGGTGAGCGCACCACGACGACGGTTCCCGGCTGGCAGGCGCTCGGCAAGCCCGTTCCCGCGGCGGGAGGCGCCGTCCATTGGTCCTGGGGGCGGTGACCGACGGAACCGGACGCGGGGCCCAGCCCAGGGGCTCATTGGCTCGGCGCCCCGGCGGCCCAGGGGCGCCGTGACCCGAGTCGTCCAGGAACGCGCGGCTCGGCTCGGCGGCTCAGGGGCTCAGTGGTGCCGTGCTCGCGCGCTCAGTGGTGCTCGACTCAGTGGTGCTCGACCCGGCGGATCTCCTCGCTCATGTCCTCGCTCAGGTCGGCAGCCCCGAACTCCTCGGTCAGGGGCAGCCTCAACCGGAAGTCGGTGCCGAGGCAGAGCTCCACAACGCCCCTGGTCAGCTCGAAGTCCACGAGGTGGCCGCCCCAGGTGCGCTCGTCGTCGATGACGTGGGCGTGGCAGCCGGCCACCGAGATCCCCTGCTCGTACAGCGGCGTGCGGAAGCCGGCCACCGTCCCCTCGAAGTCCTCGCGCCGCACGATCTCCTCGCCGTCGGTGGCCTCGACCATGGGCCGGTAGGGCCTCTCCTGCTTGACCACGGTGCGCGCGCTCGCCCACGCGAAATGCCCCGTGACCCGCAGCGCGTACATGTAGTTCGAGCTCGGCACGAGGGCGTCGATGACCTCGGAGAACTCCCTGCGGCTGAGCGCCCCGCCGGCCCCGCCCACCTCCTGGCGGATTCCGGGCACGAAATTGGTGACGACGGCGTACGGGGTGCGCTCGCTCAGGTCGGGCACGCTCACCGACCCGTCGCCGCGCAACCGATAGCAGGTGCCGCCCAGGATCACCATCTCCCCGTCGAGCCCGTTGAAGGTGCCGATCCCGAAGGAGCCGTGCCCGAGCAGCTCGGCCAGGGTCATCTCGTCCTCGTAGACGCCTTGGGCCAGGGATGCGATGAGACTGGTCTGGAAGATCTGGTGGCGAGTGACGGTGCGGGTCTGCGAGGACGTCATGGCGCCAGGGTAGCGACGGATCCGGCTCGGGGGGCGGGAGGGTCTGCGCCTGCCCGCTCCCCTCCCCGCAAGGGGCCGATCCCATTCCTTCCCCCGCCGCAGGGCGCCCGATCCTAGAGTCGGGTCATGGTCCGACCGCGTGCACGCTCCATCCTCCTCGTCGTCCTCGGGGTCGTCATCGGCTTCGCCGTCGGCTCGGGGGCGACCCTCACCCTGGTCGACGCCTGGTTCAGCGGGCGCACCGATCCCGATCCCGAGGACATCGCTGCTGCCGGACGCTTGCAGGCGGCTCTTGAGCAGGCGGGGCAGGAGCAGACACTGCTCATCGGCCCTAGTGTGAGAGAGAATCCCGCCGGCTCGGGCGACTACGAGCTCAGTGCGACGTTGCCCGACGACACGGGGCTGGAGGAGGTCCTCACGATCTTCGATGGTGTCGAGGCGACCGTCGAGCAGGCGGACGTGAGTATGGGGGATAAAGGCCGCCTGAGCCTTGCGTGGACTGTCGGAGGAAAACGGATGGGTGTGGAGGTCGGCCTCAGCGGTACCTCCACCGGCACGCTTCGAACCGGGCTCACGACGGCGCTCGCCGCGGTACAGGCCGGCGCTGAGCGCGCCAACGTGGCGATGAGGAACTCTCCGAAGGCAGTCGAGGTCGACTGGGGCGAGGCCGAGGCCGCCGGCCTCTCGGCGGCCCGGCCCGGCCAGGAGCAGAATCCGGCGGGCGATGCCATCATGTACTCCCAGACCGCCTGGGTGGATCGCGTTCAGGTGCGGATTGAGACCGAACCGGGGGCCCGGAGTCTGATTGAGACGGATATCGCAGGCTGGGTGACTGCCGCGAAGGACGCCGGTTTCACCGACGTGCAGCTGAGAGCCTCGGACTCCGGCATCTGGCGCTCTTTCCGCGTCTCAGACGCCAGGAGCAGCTCGGACATCGAGGCGGTGGCTCCGCCGCTCCTGGCGGCTATTGATCGATGCGACGTCAGTACTGGAACGGAGTTGAGCACTGGCCAGCAGTATGGCAATGACGCTGCGCGCCTGGAGTACGACTGCCGAGACGGATGGCTTGCGGTCGCCAAGGAATCCGCAGACGAGAACACGAGGGAGACGACGGACCCCGAGGCCGCGCAGCGGGCCCTGGACGCCGCCCGGCGGTGAGGCGACGGCGGCCTCCGGCGTACCGGTCCGCATCGCCGAAGGGCTGCTCGCCCTCGTCCATGGGCTCTTCGCCTTCCGCCTGCCGGACTCTCCGCGGTTGCTCGTGGTACGCGGCAGCGGAGAGCAGAGCGCGAGAGGAGGTCGTGCCCTCATGGTGGGGCGCGTGGGACTCCTGAGACATCACGGGACTCATTCGGGCGAGGACGTGACCAAATCTGCCACAAAGGCACTGCAAGGCGGAATCAGCGACGGAAAAAAGCCCGAAATATCAACGATTCATTGTGCGCCCTCCGACGAGATCCGGGCCTTTGTGGCAGATTCGGACATTTTCTGAGGTCAAGGCCGTCGTGATCGCCTTGTCGCGCTGGCGCCTGGTCCGGGTTCTCAGGGATGTGACCGATCCTGGTGATTGGCGGGGTGTGCGTTATGGCCTGTTCACGGTTCTGTCCCTGGCCGTGACGGGGGTGGCGATCTCGTCCACCCGCACCGCGGGGCTCATAGAAGTATGATCTCAGTCAACTAAGTGGCGCAGGCTCACATGCGGCATCCGTATCTATTGTGATGCCTTGATGGCCGGGCGCCGGGGAGCGGGCACGGCGACGCAGGGAAATGGGCGTGGGAGGCCGCCGGCTCGCAGTCGGCCCCGCTCAGGCTGGTTATGGGCGGTCGCGTTTGTCGTCGAGCCGTCGAACCGAGGTAGGTGCCGGGGTGAAGCTCTCGGTGACGACTCGGGGTTCCGAGCGTCCTGATGCGCCTTAACGGGGTGGAGATCTAATGGCCGCAGTTTCGTGACCGAGTATGAGACGCGCATCATGGATTGTCTGTCAAGGTGATCTCTAGATTCAGGGAACTCTCAGATTAACCTCGTATTTTTCTCGAAGGGTCGACTGTGTCCACCATCCCCATTCCCAGAGCGCTTGGCACTCCTGCGCGTGCGGTGGGTGCGCTCGTCGCACTTGCTGCGCTCGTCGCCACGCTCCTGACTGTCCTGTCCATGCAGGCCCGAGCCGCCAACAACCCGTCGATCACCGTCTCCGGCCTGTCCCTGGTGGTCTCCAACGCCAACGGTGCCGAGGAGCCGGACAACACCTCGGTCAAGGTCGATGACATCCTCAAGCTGAAGTTCTCCTGGGACGCCCGCAACGCCAATGCCAAGAGTGGGGACTCCTTCCAGATCGGGCTTCCCGAGCAGTTCCGCAACCGGGAGCGCCTGTCCGAGCCGATGAAGGTCATCCACCAAGGGGAGGAACACACGATCGGTGAGTGCGTGATGGACGACCGCACCATTACCTGCACCTTCAACGCCGACCTTGACACCATCGTTGCTCAGGGCTTCACCGGTCTGCGGGGCGACGGTTCGGCACTGGTGGTGGCTGCTGCGACCACTGATGCGGCCAACGTGACGATCAATGCCAACGGTAGGCAGACCGAGGTGCCTGTGCCCGGCGGCAAGATCTCTGAGAACGTCGGCCCCGACTACACGCCGCAGTCGCTGAGAAAGTGGGCCTTCGACGTCACCAGCACCTCTAAGACGGTGGACTGGGAGCTGACTTTCGGACCTGACCAGATCAAGGCGGCCCTTGAGAGGAACGGCGGCTCTCTGACGGTCGACGGGAAGACCCGATCGACCATCACCTTCACCGACCAGCTCGGTCCCGGACAGGCCTATGTCCCGACCAAGAGCGAGTGGAAGCTGAACATCGGCACTGCCCAGGGCCGGGACAAGCTTTACGGCCAGGTCACGGACGCCAGCGGCACCGACCAGGACACCAGCCAGGGAGACTTCGACCTCGACGTCGAGGTCCAGGGCAACACCGCCACCCTCAAGGTGACCGGTCCCTTCGCGCCGCAGACCAACTACCACATCTACTACGCTTCGACCCCCACCACGGCCGACGGTGTCGTCCAGGCCGGTGTGGAGTACACGAACAAGGCCTCCGCGGTGGGGACCGATCTGGAGCACTCCTACTCGGTCTACTACTCCAGGTCCTTCACCATCAACGTCACCATGGAACCGGGATTCGGCGGGCTGGACATCACCAAGCTCCTCACCGGATCCGAGACCGGTAAGGTGCCGGCCGGCACCACCTTCGAGGTCCAGATCACCTATGCCCTGCCCGGCGGCGCTACCGTGGACACCTACCCGGGGTGGAACGCTCCGGGGACCGTCCGCGCGGACCGCACCGGCGGTGACACGTCCATGACAGTCACCGCGGGGGAGAAGGCCGTGTACAACGGCACCTTCCCGGCGGGGACGGTTCTGTCCCTCAATGAGGACACGACGTCGGCCTCGAGCACTCCCGCTGGCGTCGCCTGGGGGCGCCACACCTTCACGGTGGCGGGCCAGATCACCAACAGCCTGACCATCGAGGACCAGAAGTCCACGGCCGTGACACTTCGCAACTCCGCCGACCCCGCCCCTGCGGAGGAGGGTGACTTCACGGTCACCAAGGTCCTGGCCGGCGACGGCGACTTCAGCAAGTCCACCTTCGAGTTCGCCTACACCTGCACCGACGGCACCGAGGGGTCGCTGACGGTGACGGGAGCCGCGACCTCGGAGAAGTCCAAGAAGATCAAGGCGGGTTCGACCTGCACCGTCACCGAGGACAGCGCCAAGGCCGGTCAGAACGGATACACGCTGACCGCCCCGGCCGCGCAGACCGTGGAGATCATCAAGGACCAGACAGCCGCGGTGACGATGACCAACACCTACGCCCGCGACATGGGTACCTTCTCGGTGACCAAGGCCATTACCGGTCTCGAGTCGGTGGACAATGAGTTCACCTTCTCCTACACCTGCGACAACAACGTGAGGGGCACTGTGAAGGTCAAGGCCGACGGATCGGTGGTCTCCGGACCCGAGCTGCCCGTGGGCACCACGTGCACCATCGAGGAGGACGCTCAGTCCGCCGTGGTCCAGGGATACACCCTGGAGGTGCCCGCCGCCCAGACGGTGACCATGAGAGAGAAGGAGCAGGCGGTGCTCGTGACCTTCACGAATACCTACACTCCTGAGCCGACGCCGAGCACCTCGCCGACTCCCACACCGAGCGAGTCCCCCGAGCCGACGCCGAGCGCCTCGCCGACTCCCAGCGAGACCGCGACACCGGAGCCCAGTGAGTCGCCGTCGCCGACGCCGTCCGCGTCGCCCAGCGAGTCGGCCTCGCCGTCTCCGTCGGCGAGCGAGTCTCCGTCGCCCAGTGAGACCCTGGACCCGAGCGAGTCCCCCTCGCAGGACCCGACGCCGAGTACGTCCGCGTCGCCGAATCCGAGCGATCCCGCTACTCCCGGTGACCCGTCCTCGCCGAGCCAGCCTCCGCAGGTCGGGCCCAGCGACCCGCCGGTGCCCGGCTCGGCGTCCGGAGTGCCCAGTGTTCCCTCCGGGGGCCCGCTGGCCAGCACCGGTGTCAAGGTCGGCCTGCCGCTGGCTTTCGCCATCCTCGTCGTGATGGGAGGCGCCCTGCTGGTGAGCCGCCGCCGCGCCTGAGACGGGCGGTAGTCCTCACCTCTCACAGGGGATACGCCCCCGAGCCCGCCCAGTCCTACGACGGGGTGCGCTCGGGGGCGTCGTCGATTTCATTGTGTGGCGCGTGGTGGGTGGCCTGGGGCAGCCGAGGAGCGCCGGCTGAGGATGGAGGCCTGGTGGTCTGAGGCGGGAGCAGCGTGCGGAGTGTCAACGTCCAGATGGAAATAGAAGTCGGTATCTGCCGTTACCCTTGAGTCGGAGGCGGCGTGAGCCGCCTCCTGGGACCTGATCGTTGGGAGCACACTAGTGGCACGCGGAGACCTGCTTCTCGACTTGGTTGAAGCTGAGCGTCGTGGCGATCGTGACCGCTTCCGAGTCGTCGTTGAAGGGATGATCGCCGAAGAGCGCGCCAACCAGCATCATCTTCTTGCTGACCGCCTTTCCGAGATCATCATGACAAGTGGGCAAGGGCTGCCCAGAGACGATCAAGCAGCATCTGTTCGCGATCTGGTCCAGGAAGTGATTCCTCAGCGCCGGTTGGATGAGCTTGAGCTGGATTCGGTGGCGCAGCGTGTTGTCTCTGAGCTCATCGAGGAGCAACAGCGCGCCGACCTCCTACGAAGTTACGGGATAGAACCCCGCCACCGTCTCCTGCTCGCCGGACCTCCTGGTAATGGCAAAACCAGTGTTGCCGAGTCGATCGCGGCAGAACTCATGCTTCCTCTTTACGTGATTCGTTACGAAGGCGTGGTGTCGAGCTTCCTCGGGGAAACGGCGTCACGTTTGGATCATGCCTTTGAGTTCGTGCGAACCCGCCGATGCGTCCTCTTCTTCGATGAGTTCGACACTGTCGCTAAAGAGCGCGCTGACGAACATGAGACCGGGGAGATCAAGCGTGTTGTCTCCACACTTCTGCTCCAGATAGATCGGCTCCCTCCACATGTCATCCTGGTTGGTGCAACGAATCATGACGAGTTGCTGGATCGAGCGGCATGGCGGCGCTTCCAGATCCGTACCGAGCTGAATCCTCCAACGAGGGCGCAGGCTACCCGCTTCCTGGAACGACTTGCACAACGCTTCGGTGGCGATCTTGGTTACGCTCCGAGGACGCTGGCGGATCGCCTTGCGGGATCCAGTTTCGCGGAGTTGGAGGAGTTCGCCATAGATGTCCGACGCCGCACTATTCTTGAGCTACCGGATGCCAATATGCGTCGGATCGTCAAAGAGCGACTTGAACACTGGACAGGCGTGGCTCACTCATGAGCGACGACGCTCGGCCGCTGCTTGCGTTCGATTCACCTTCCGTGGGAGAACGGGTAAAGTCGGGAGGACGTCCTCCGAAAGTGGTCGGTCCGGGCGGTAGAAGGCAGGGTGAGCGCCTGAGTCCTCGATTCAAAGAGCTTACCGAAGCCTTCGAGGCAAAGCGTGCAGAGCTGGGAGAGGGAACGCCGATTGAGGCAGATCCGTCGCTGGTGATCGTGCTGGACCTGGCAGGCAGCGTCGAAGAATTTTACAAGGCAGTGAATAAAGTCGAGGGTCTCGAGTTCCTCGCAGAGATGGCGGGAGATACGACCGATCCCGATGATGACTTCTACATCCAGGATCGTGGGAAAAAGCGTTCAAAAAAGTCAGTCGAACACTCACTGTATCTAGTGATGTCCAATGCCAGGGCTGTCGATCAGATGGTCTCACTCTTTGACCATTGGAAAAAGGGGCCTAAGGCCAAGTTCGAGTGGGGTTTGGGTAAATTTAAGGGTGTGTTTTCTCAATTAGTGGACCTTCGCCGTTGGGGACCTGAGGATCGCGTAAGAGAAACCGGTCTGATAGAGCGGTGGCAGGAAACACTGGATATTGTTGGGGATTCCCAGAGTTCGGTTCGAGTTGAGGTCGAACTGTGGTATCGCAATGATCGAGGGCAACGGCAAGCGTCTGAACAGGAGATCAGGACAATCATCGCTGATAGCGGTGGGCGAGTTGTCAATCGAGCCAAGATTGAGGAGATCGGATACCACGCCCTGCTCGCCGAGCTGCCTCGACAACAGGTTGAGACCGTTGTTCGGCAGGGACCTCAGGCAATCCGTTTGCTGATGGCTGAGGATGTCATGTTCGTTAGCCCATTTGAACCTATGAGCGTGAAGGCGGCCCCGTCGGTTCCGGGCTCAGAGTTTTCTTTTCCGCCGGTGGCCCTGAAGGATAACAAGCCACGTATTGCATTGCTCGATGGGGTGCCGTTTCAGAACCATGACGCTTTAGCGGGAAGACTGAGCATCGACGACCCGGACGATTTTGAAAGTGGTTACCCGCTGGCGGCGCGCTCGCACGGGACCGCGATGGCCTCACTCATCATCCATGGTGATCTGTCTGTGCCCGAGATCCCGTTGGACCGAAAAGTCTACGTACGTCCGATCATGCGTCATGAGGAGTTGCCTTCCGATCAGTATGTTGAACGAGTGTCACCAGATACTCTTTTCGTGGATCTACTTCACCGTGCTGTTCGACGCATTCTCATCGGAGAATCCAGTCGGCCGCCAGTCGCCCCAAGTGTGCGTATCATCAATTTATCTATTGGTGATAGGGGGCGTCCTCTTGTGCGGAGGATGAGTCCGATAGGGAGGCTTGTTGACTGGTTAGCGCTTGAGTACAACGTTCTCTTCATTATCAGTGCTGGGAACCATGTAGATCCAATTTCCATTCCGGCAGAGGGTGCTTCCGATAGAGAGTCGGCTCGGGTGGCCGCCTTGCAAGCCGTACACGCCAGCCAGATTGTCCGCGGCATTCTTCCGCCGGGCGATGCGATGAATGCGGTGACCGTAGGAGCGGTGCATGCGGATGGTTCGCCGGATCCGGATGAGTCGTCGAACGTGTGGGACCTTTCTCGCCAAGGCGAGCCTGCGTTGTACTCGGCTACCGGTCCTGGTGTTGACCGCATGATCAAGCCAGACATATACCATGTCGGTGGTCGACGTCTTTTCGTGCGGCCCATTAAGCAGTCTGTCTTGCGTAGTGATGTCGATTTGTGTCCCGCGAGGACCACGTGAACGGGCCCGGGTCTTCGAGTGGCCGCACCCAGCGAATGGGGAAGTTCTAACCGGACGACATTCGAATGTGGGACGAGCCATGCCACTGCACTCGTCACTCGCGAGGCGAGCCTGCTATTCGATCTGCTCGAGGCTCGTTCTCATGATCGCTACGTATCGCCGTTGCCGGATGCGATGTTTCATCCACTCATTGTTCGTGCGCTGCTGGCTCATGCATGCTCCTGGGGTGATTGGCAGAAAGAGCTGAGTCCTGAGCTCAGGATCACCTCGGATCAGCGCCGGAACTTGACTCCGTTTCTCGGTTACGGACGTTATTTTTCAGACGTGGCTCGGAGTGCGGTCAATCGTGCGGTTGTGGTTGCCGGAAATTTCATCGGCTTGGATGAACGTCACTCGTATGATCTACCGCTTCCCCATTCCATCCGAAACAAGGCCGAATGGCGTCGTCTCAGCATCACGCTCGCATATTGGGCTCCCGCAACGCATGGTCTTAAAAGATATCGCGCCGCCAAGGTGTACTTCACGGCACCCGAGTTGGGACTCGTTCAAGGTGAGCGGGTTGATGCATATTACAGCGCAGTACAACGTGGCAGTCTCCAACATGAGGTCATCGATGGAAGTAGAGTTACAGCATTCCGTGACAACGCGACCTTTCCTGTGCATGTTGAATGCATGAGGGGCGGTCAGCGTGGCGGAAAGATCGACCCTATCCGCTACGCCCTTGTCGTGTCAATCGAGACGGCTGCTGAAACCTCGGTGACCGTTCACGACGAAGTGCGTGCCGGTCTGCTGAGGCTACATACTCAGGCTGAGGCAAGACAGCGTAGCCGGGTGCGCAACAGGTGACAGTCACGTGCTTAACGGTGCCGGCAGGACGAGGACCAGCCACGTCGCTTTAATTACGTACCGAAAGTGACGGCAGGGAGCTCACGATCTGTTGGGTACGGACGGAGACGGTGGTGGCGCGGGCGATGAGGTCCAGGAGGTAGCGGGACTGCGCCGAGGCAGTGGGGCCGCCGCCCGCGCCCTCGGCCATCCAGTCGTTGGGGTCGTTGACGATCCCGGAGGCCTTGTGGGTGCTCGCGCGGTAGCGGTCCAGCAGCCAGTCCAAGCCGCTGCGCGACCCCAGCATGTAGTCCTGCGCCTGGGCGGGAATACCGGAAATCGTCACATGCTCGTTGTAGACGATCGAGGTCTTGCGGCTCTTCGCGTTTGAGAGTGTAGTAAGCGGGGTCTGTTGATCTGTTTGGTGGGGGTGGGAGCGTTGTTGCGCTGGGTGGGGGTCGAGGTTCCCCGATGATGGGAGCTGTTACGCGCGCTACCTGAGAGATCTCGACGTGCCTGAGGCTACCTTCGCCGGTCCTGATCTGATGACCTTCCTGGGCCTGGACGTCCCGGGGCTGACCACGGTGGGCCAGCTCCTCAACCCCTACAAGGGCCATTGTGGAGTGTCGTATGCCTGTTGGGTTTGAGGACTCGTTCTGCCGTTACTGCGGGACTCAGGGGGTGGCGTGTGGGACGGTGGTCTGGCGCCTGGCCCACGTGCCGGTGGGGTGGGGGCCCACGCAGCTGCTGGTGCGCGTGCGGCGCTTCGCCTGCACCCACCGCCGCCGAGTGTGGAGGCAGGACACCTGGGCCCTTGCCGAGCTGCGGGAGCGTCTGACCCACTCGGCAGTCGAGTGGGGGCTGCGGGCCCTGGTCTTGAGTTCCATGTCGATCTCCCGTGTCGCGCAGGCCCTGGGGATCTCCTGGCGCACCGCCAACAGCGCGATCCTGACCCATGCACAGTCCGCGCTGCTCGACGACCCCCACCGCTTCGACGGCGTAGAGGTCCTCGGCGTCGACGAGCACGTTTGGCGCCGCACCAAGCGGGACGACCGTTACGTTACCGTGGTCATCGACCTGATTCCCGTACGCGACCGGAGTGGTCCAGCCCGGCTGCTGGACGTGGCCCCGGGCAGGTCCAAGAAGGTCCTCAAGACCTGGCTCGCCCAATGTGACCAGGCCTGGCGTGAGCAGGTTGAGGTGGTGGCCATGGACGGTTTCAGCGGATTCAAGAGCGCCGCCGGCCAGGAGCTCCCACAGGCCCGGGCGGTCATGGGCCCCTTCCATGTCGTCTCCCTGGCTGTCAGCAAGCTCGACGAGTGCCGCCGCCGCATCCAGAGGCAGACCACGGGACGCCGAGGCCGGGCGGGGGACCCGCTCTACCGGGCCAGGCGCACCCTACGCACCGGGGCCAGCCTGCTCACCGACGTCCGGGCCAGGCGTCTCGAGGCGCTGTTCGCCGACGAGCGCCACGCTCCGGCCCATGCCGCCTGGGGCGTCTACCAGCGCCTGATCCAGGCCTACAGGGCCGACGACCCGGGCCTGGAAAGTACCTGATGCAACGGCTCATCGACTCCTTGAAGCAGGCCATCCCCGACGGGCTGGAGGAGATCACGACCCTGGCTAAGACCCTGATTAGCCGCAGCCAGGACGTCCTGGCCCACTATCGACCGCCCCCGTACCTCCAACGGCCCCACCGAAGCGGCGGGCGGACGCCTCGAGCACCTGGGCGGCATCGCCTTGGGATTCACAAACCTCACCAGCTACACCATCCGCAGCCTCATCCACACCGGACGCCTCAAAGACCACCTGACAGCAACCACCTAAACCCGACGATAAACCTCACCCACCACACCCTCAAACACGAAGAACCCCCAAACAGATCAATAAAACTCGCCCACCACACTCGCAAATGCGAAAAGCCGGATAGCGGAACGCCAGCATTTCTCTACAAGCGGCCGGAATCATCGAATAGTCGACGTGAAATAGTTCTCAATCCACCCCCATGCAAGTGTTATCGCCAACAATGCGAGGAGTGGAAAACAGTACACGACAAAGAACGCCCATATGCCTCGTGTGCTGAGATTTAAGAATGCTCGCACAGCCTTACGACCCCCGTGTTGTTTGCAGAAATGCCATCGCTCAGCGCCGAAACATTTCTCTATTATTTCCTCGAACTTGGAGACGACTATTTCGGGGTCGGTGCGGTGTATATCCACAAACACCCCCATTGAAATTACCCATAACCCAATTACGGCTATCGTTACTGTCGGATACAGCATCGATGTCTTACCTACTTCCATGGCCCCTTCGATGCCGTGGGCCTTCATTGCATCGTCGACATCGATTGACACGACGGCACCCCAGAAAGCGGCAACACCGAGCATGAGGGCACTTAAGACCGTACGAAAGTACTGGTGTAAGCGATTAACCAGGGAATGCTGCTTAGTGGGTGGCTCTGGTGGTGGGATCAAATAACCAGCCACCAACAGGGTTGCTGCCGAAACGAACATGCAAATCAGAAATAAAACACTGACGTAGAGCAGCGTTCTGGAAGTATGGAAAATATGATGTTCTAACATTCCTAAAAGGAAAATAGCAGCTAGCGCGGCAGCTATCCATGCCCTCCAGGACTTGGCCATTCTCACAATAACTCGCAATGCGCCTTTATCGCGTACCCGCATGGTTGGATCGATGTCCATAATTGCTCCTTCCGCACCCGACAACCCTACCGTTCGGGGCTGCGAGCCACCGTACGGCGGGGGTACGACACCTATCCTGACCTCTTAACTCTTGTTAGGTGCGCGCGCCACCGGGTCGATAGTTCCACCTACCGGCATCGAGAGAAGAGATACGTGGTACTCGGGGATTCCGGGGGTCTAGGGGGTGGGTGCGGTCTGATCCGAGAGAGATGGTTGTGTCTGATGCGACTGACGTGGTGGCTGAGGCGTTGATCGGTTCTGTGACCGGGGGGATCATCGATCAGAAGTAGTCGGCCCGGGCGGTTGTTCGCTCGGGCCAGGGGAGCAGGGCATGAACCTGGTGTGCCGGGGTCCGGCAGACCTGCTCAGTCAGCTCATCGAGGATGTACTCGGGATTGCCTTGGAGGTGGAGATGATCAGGCGCCTCGGCCTTGAGCGCGGCGGCGTCCCGGCGGATGCGGACATGCGTAATGGGGTGCGAGGAGCGGGATTGGGCTGGTTGGGATCGAGGGCCGCGCGGGATCGGGATGGCGCGCTCGAGCCGGTGGTCGTGCTCGAGCGGGAGTGCTGGCCAAGGGCATCGACTAGATCGTGCTCTCCGATTGACTGTGCGCGGTCTGACCATGGGAGAGGATCGTTGCGCACTTCGAGGGGGTCTGCGGTGCTCGGGGTCTGCCAGGGACACGATCAGCCGGACCACGGAAGAAGGGTGACCGAAAGGGCCTGTCGGAGACGGATCAAGCACTGCGTGGGGGCGGACGGTCGTCCAGCAGTGCGTCGTGCACCTGATTTACTGCAGCCTTGCGCTCTGCTGGTGGGCAGCACCACGACGCGATCGTGAGATTCCTTAAGCCGGTCTGCACAGCCCCGTGCCAGGTCGCGGTCAGGGGCCGCTTCGCCTAAAGATCAAGGCTAGTTGTATGAGGTCATGACGTTGGTGACGTGTGTTGGGGCGCGGGTGGCTGGTTGTGGCAGGCGGTGTGGGGTCGATGGTAGTTGTAGTGGTGGCTCCACACCGCGACGGCGTCGCGGTGCTGCTGCTTTGAGGAGTAGGTGCGGGCGTAGAGGCGCTCCTCGGCCAGGATGCGGTTGCAGCGCTCGGCCTTGCCGTTGTGCCGTGGGGTGCGGGGGCGGATCCTCTGGTGGCGTGAGGCCAGGGAGGTGATGGTCGTGGTGAAGGTCTGGGCGCGGTAGTTGGCCCCGTTGTCGGTGACGACTCGCACGAGCCTGGTGACGCCGTGGGCGGCCAGGAAGGCGCGGGCGCGGCAGAAGAGGCCGATCGTGGTGGAGGCCTTCTCGTCGTCGAGGGCCTCGGTGTAGGCCGGGCGGGAGAAGCCGTCGATGGCGGTGTGTAGGTAGGTGTAGCCGATCCTGGCTGCCTTGCCTCGTTTGGAGGCTGTGGCCTTGGGGGTTCCTCGCCCGTGGGCCCGCCAGCCTCCTTGCGGGTGGGATGCGTCCGACCTTCTTGACGTCCAGGTGGATCATGTGGCCCGGGAAGCGGGCCACGATGGGTTTGACGACCCGGTTGGACTGCCCGGTGGGATCGATGTCGCGGCGTCGGTTCAGGCCGGCTCTGTCCAGCCAGCGGGTCACGGTGCGTACCGACACCACTGTCCCGCGCGCGGCGAGCTCGTGACTGATACGACGGGCGGACCACTTGTGGGCGCGGCGCCAGTGCTCGATGAGGTCCACCGTCTTGGCACTGGTCCGGGTGGGACGGTGGGCTGGGGCGCTGGAGCGGTCCTCGAGAGCCTGGGTTCCTCCTTGGTGGTAACGAGCGAGCCACTTCGACAGCGTGGCGCGGGCGATGCCGGCCTCGGCGGCTACGTGGGCGATAGGACGACCGGCCTGGACACGCATCACGAGCCGGTAGCGGTCCTGAGGCGTCAACACAGCGTTACGGTGAGTCATGGCAGCGGGGCTTTCTCCTGTCGGAAGGATGATTCACCACCACCCATCCTGACAGCCCAAGCCCCGCTGCCCCCACGACTACAACCTCATGACCCACAACAACTAAGCACCATTCATCGTCCCCACGGGGCCCGCGCCCCCCTGTCCCAGCGACACACCATCTCTGACCAACCGGCTCAGATGCCTTTACCCATCGACTTTGCCGATCCCTTGAGGGCGCTGCCGGAACGAGACGGCGCCTGAGCACCGATAGCGTCGGAACTGGTGAGACACGGGCAGTCCTCCCCGTTCCGAGAGCCGGGCTGAAATGCCTACGGTGGCATCGTGGCTCGCTAATGGTCCGCAACGGTGGAGGCGGGGACGCTGAGGGCGGTGCGGGTGCGACAGGACGCCCGCATCCCCGCCCCGGTGAGAAAACCTGGCTGATCGCCGACGTCCTGGCCTACCATGTCGTGCTCTTGGGCGACATCTGTTTTTGCTGAGGTGATCCTTTGAACGTCTGTGCCGCGACCTCTGCGGGCTGTGTCGCTCGGCGGCGCGCGCTGTCGCTGATGATCGGTGCTGTTGCTGTTAGTGCGATGTCCGGTTGTGGGCTTTTGAATTCCAATAAGGAGCGAAGGGTGAGGGAGTATCTTCTCGGCCTGAAGGGTGTTGACTCGGTCGATGTCTACGTCGAGCTCCTCGGCGACCAGGGCTATCGCTGGACGGTTCGCGTGAGGCTGAGCGACGATCCGCCCCAGGATGCTCTGATCACCGTGGTGGGCGAGTCATTCGACAAGGTTGCGGAAATCGCTGAATCTCAGACGGTGGATATGGAGGTCGCCTGGGCGCAAGGGTCCACCGGTGTCAGGTGGAGCAGTAAGGCGACGGATGCGACGAAGGCGGTCGAGACGGTCGCCGGGCTCTGCACGCCCGCGGTTGACGGCATCGAGGTCAACTCTGGTGGAGCCCTGGTGCGGTATCGCGCCGTTGATAGTTTTCCGGATAACTGGATGGTTCCCCCTTCCTCCGATGCGTTGTCACTCAGTCACCGGGACTTCGAACAGCATATTCGCATTGGCGGGCTGAGCGTGAGTACCCGGTATACTGGGCACGCTGATCTTAGTTCCGTTCCGCTCGAGCGGGTCTTCGAGGCGATGTCTCCAGCCGACAGAAACAGGGAGGGGGCGTCGATCGAATTGGATGACATGGACTTTGTGCATGGTCAGGTCCAACTGAGCGTGGCCGCCTTCGGCAGCTACGAGGACGGCCTCGACTCCGATGCCGCTGCGAGGGTGCTGGCTGTTGTCCTCGGGAATCGAGTCCTTCAGGGTGTTGAGCTCTCGACAGCCTGGGACGAGTCCGGTTCGGATGAGGTTCGCTTCGATATGAAGGACGGAAGCGTTGTGGGGGAGGGCCGGCCCCCGGAGAAGGGCGCAGTCATTCTCGCGGCGGCGCAGTAGGAGGCCCCCTCCTCGTCGTGACGGGTCGGCGTTGTGGCGGGTCGGCAGGCGGGCCGCGTGCGATGCGACAGTGGGCGTCGTGCGGCCTTGCGGTCAGTCCGCGCCCAGCTGCAGCCGGTTCCAGGATCGGAGGGCGAACCGGGCCCCGACAGTGCTACGGCTTATCCTGACGCGCTCGGTGATCGTCTGGCGGGTGCAGGTGGAACCAGTGCGCACGAGGTTGGTGGGCGGTGAAGGACCTCGTGTGGGATACCGCCAAGGGGCGGACGGTGCTCGGCTCGGGCTGGGGCCGGTGCGCCTGACTGCCCGTCAGTGACTGCGGTGCGGGTTCGGGTGGGAGTCAGGCATCGTTGAGAAGTCCGAGACTGCGGAGCAGGTGGGGCATCGTCGTCGACGGGCAGGTGCCCTGAGCGTCGATCTCGGGCTGCTCGTCCGTCGGCAGGTGGCACCTGTCCACGGCCTGCGCGGCCGCATCCCAGGGGAAGCTACCCGGGAGCGTCTTGGCATTCTTCTTGCTGAGCCCTGTCAGTTTCAGGTAGTGCTCCTGCGCGTCCGCCTGGCTCTGGTAGTTCTGCACGGGCGCGTAGTGGGCGTTGAGCCAGGCCTCGAAGCAGGGCACGGAGACGACGCCGTGGACAACCGTCTGCTCGCTGCTCAGCTTTCGGCATGCGGCGAGGAAGGGGCGACGGTCCTGGCCGTCGTGGTCGACGACGATCCACACCTCCCTGTAGGCGTCGAGAGGTACTGGCGGAGACTGGAGGTGTCCACCCGGGGGATGGCGCCGAAGGCTCCGGCGAGGTAGCGGCGCTGCTTGTTCGTGCCCTTGCGGTTGGAGGGGAAGTCGGCGAGTGAGAAGAGCTCGCTGGCACCGGAGAGCGACTTCTCGCTCATCCACACCTCGCCCGCCTCCAGGAGCTGGACGGGAGAGTTGTCCAGAAGTGCGGTGTCATGGGTTGTGAAGACGATCTGGGCGCCTCGGGCGTTGAGGTCCGGATCCTTGAACATGTCCACCAGCGTGGCGGTCAGCGTCGGGTGGAGGCTCGCGTCGAGCTCGTCGATGCACAGGATTTGCCCCAGTCGCAGGGCGTCGATGGCGGGACCGACCGTTGCCAGCCAGGTGAGAGTGCCCTGACTCTCCTGGCCGATAGCCAACCGGTACTCCTCGCCGTCAGCCCCGCGGTGGCGGAGGACGAGGTGACGCTGGAGCTCCTTGAGCACCTCGGCGGGAACCTCGGCATCCTCATCCTCGCTCCACGGAAACCGTCGCAGGAAATCAAGCACCTTCGGAGGGACCTCGCGCTCCTCGAGCTCAAGACCGACGATGCCGAGATCGGCGGCCCCGGCAATGGCGTTCACGATGCCCGTCCACTGCTCGGGGGCGTCCGCGAGCCGGCTCATCACCCACTGCAGGCGCGAGCCTCGCTCCTCATCGCTGTGATGGATGAAGCGCATGTCTCGCAGGCTGCGCGCGATCGGAGCGAGGGCGGTGTGCTTGTACTTAAGGGCCACGGCGAGGAAGAGGTCCTGCGGCGTCGTGATCCGACGGACCTCGTTCGTGGCTCCCTTGAGGGTGGTGCCGGCCTCGATCGTGGGCTCGTCATCCTCGGGGGTCTGCGTGCGTATGAAGACCTTGCGCCAGCGCTGGCCCGCGGCCCAGAGCTCCTCACGCGAGATGCCCCAGTGGTGCGCCTCGATGCTGTAGCTGTAGCGCTCATTCTCGTGGGTGAAACCGATGGAGAAGCGGGAGGGCTGCGCCGCGTGGTCGTGATCGAGGCTGAAGGGCCGGTGCAGGATATTCCGCTGGCCGCCGACGGCGTGGTGGAGGCAGCCGAGCGCATCCAGGAGGGTCGACTTGCCGGAGGCGTTGGCGCCGAAGACCGCCGCCACACGCCATGTCTGCTCCCTCCACGACGAGCCGGCGCGCGGCGTCAGGGTCTTGAGCGAGCCCCGGGTGAGATCGAGGGTCGTCTCCTCGGCGTAGCAGCGGTAGTTCGCCACGGTGAAGTCGAGCAACACGAATCCATGCTACGTGTGAGCACGTCCAAATGGGAAGGAATTTCCTGAATCGTCTCCATGGGCTGGCATAAGAGGGTGTCGTCGTTGCGGCTCGGCGTCGGTACCTCCGGCCCCCTTGCGCTATGGGCCTGAGGCGATCCGGCTCAGTCTCGCCGGCCTGCCGGAGGAGGGTGCTGCACGGACGCGTCAGCGGTCCTGGCGCAGGGCGCCGGCGCCTGTGGTCGCTCAGGTGCTTATGCGCAGCCAGGGCGTAAGTGGGGGCCGCGTCCTAGAGGGAGGTTCCGCCGTTGGTCAGCATCAGCGTGTGCGAAGGCCGTCGACGACGCCCCGCAGCGTGGCGTCGAGGGTCCAGACATCGACGTCATAGACCTTGTGGGACAGGTTCCTCGATGTAAGACGCCACTCCTCGATGATTGTGAGGTCACCGATCTCGAACACGCCGTCCCCGATGGAACGCTCGAGGTCGTAGTCGTGACCCCGGCCCTCCAGGAGCGCACGAACCACATCGGCATCCCAGGAGAAGGGGCTGAAACTCCACGGCTCGGTGCCGCTCAGCGTCTTGTCAAGAAACCTGGTGAAGGTTCTCGCGCAGGTCCTTCTCGCGTCGCCTTCTTTGATCCTCCTGATGTGTGCTCCCGTCTCAAGGACAGTCGCCATGGGGATCTGCAGGCTGACGCCTGCCTCGACCTTGGCATCGAACTCCTCGGCGACCGTTGCGGATCGGTCGTTTTCGTACGGCACATCGAGGATTTCCAGGAGGACACTCGTGTCGAGCAGTTCCAGGCGCTTGCGGGGAACGGACGATGAACGGCTCATGCGATGAGGTCTCTGATCGAGCGCAGCGTCGGTGTGGAGGTGGGGCTGGCGGTGAGGGTCCCGCGGGCGACTTCCTGCCCAAGCCGTCCCGCCTGGACGAGTCGGAGGTAGTTCTCGTGCTCGATAAGAGGGATGAGGCGGCTCCGAGCATTCTCATCCCTACGAACAGTGATAATGCCCTCGTGGTCCTCGGGCTCGACGGCGTCGAGTAGTGCTGGACTGTGCGTTGTCGTGATGAGGGCGACGCGTTGATTCGTCGCCTCCTCTCGCAGCAGGGAGAGAATACGAGAGGCCTGGTCGGGGAAGAGCCCGTTCTCGATTTCCTCAACCACGATGGTTCTGCTCCGACGGGATGGGCTGTCGGCCTCCCGGGCTATGAGTAAGGTGGCCAGGATGGCGAGGTAGCGCAGTGTTCCATCGCTCATCGTGCTTGCCGGGATGAGGAAGTCGCCGTCTGGGCCGTGTTCCTTGAGCGCGACCATGACGTCAACTGGTGATGAGGCGTTCGGAAAACGACCTTCGGCGAAAGTGAGATCGGTTGCATTCGCGCCAACGAGGCTTCGAACCAGTTCGACCAGACGCTCCCAGAGCCGGGGGGTGGAGCGAAGGCTGTGCAACTGGGCTGACAGCGACGATCCGGTGCGGTCCGGTGGTGTTCCGAGGCGCACGTAAGAACGCATGCCCGAGGGTACGGGGTCGAGGACGAAGATTCCCGACAAGACCTCGATGACTCGCCGTGCGACGTCAACGACGAGCTTGCGGGACTTCGCGTCCTCGGGAACTCGCGTGGTCGCCTGAAAAGTCACCATCCGGTTGGCCAGCATGGAGAAGATCTTGGGGGAGCCGCCACTGTACACCTTGGCGGTAATGAGTCCGCTTCCGACGTCGTGCTGCGTCGCTTCGATGAGCGTGAGATTGCGGCCCCCGCTCAACCGTAGGCGCTCGCGAAGAACCTCGAATCGTTGCGGGTCGAGTTCGATGTCGAGGGTCGCGCGTGTCTCATCGCCGAGATCGATGGTCGCCCCGATGTCGATCGAGCCGTGGTTGAAGGGAGCGCAACCGCTAAGACCGCCGCGGAGGCCCGCGACCTCCGGATCGTCGCGATCCAGGTCCGTCAAAGTGCGATCCGATGAGAGAAGGGCGAGCAAGGACAGGGCGTCGAGTGTATTCGACTTCCCGCTCGCATTACGTCCGATGAGCATCGTCAGCGGTGAGAGTGGAAGCTCTTGGCGCTTGAAACTCTTGAAGCTCCTCAGATGAAGCGTGACTAGGTGAGGCGCATCCATGGTCGTGATAGTACTCCTGCGCTTTGCGGGGATGGGGCGGCGAGGCCCTCACGAGCGCCGTCCATTTATGCGCAGCCAGGGCGTAAGTGGGCGGAGTGAGGGTGTGGGACGATGCGCGCGGACGGACTGAATGATCCGTGTGAGGCGGGGATGGTGCCCGCAGAGCATTGACCGTGTGACGCACAGGGGCTGTGCTCGGGGCCGCCGTCAGCACGCGAGTCCGACGCCGTCGTCGGACTCGCGCGGACATGCCCGCCTCGCGGCCCCGGCAACCGGGCGCGGCGCCGTCGGACCGATCTCGGTGCGGAACTCGACCGATCTCGGCGAGGGGGCTCAGTCCCCGGACATGGAGGCCAGGGTCATCTCCATCACGCGGCTGGTCCCCTTGCTCTGCTTGCAGATGAACACGACGGCGTCGGCCAGGTCCTGCGGCAGCAGCATGAGACGGGCGTCGTTGCCCTCCCGCGTGCGCCCGGCCCCCACTTGGAACTCGGTGTTGGTGGCTGAGGGGCACAGGGTGCACACCTTGAGGCCCTGCTCGCGGAACTCGCGGTTGAGCGCCTGCGCCATGCCCCGGTTGGCGAACTTGGTGGCGGAGTAGGCCACCTCCATGACATGACCGTTGATGCCCGTGACGGAGGACACGATGATGAGCTGGGATTCCTCCTTCTTGATCATCTCGGGCACGGCGTGCAGGCAGAATGCGTAGGACGAGCGCACGTTGGTGTCCATCTGCACGTCATAGGTCTCCATGGTGGAGTCCAGGAACGGCCCGGCGATGCCGATCCCCGCGTTGGACAGGAGGATGTCGATGCCGCCGAAGGTGTCCACGGCCAGCCCGACGGTCTCCACCGCGGTGGACTCCTCACGGGCGTCACCGGCGTGGTGGACGGCCTGGACGCCCAGCTCGCGGCACTGCCGGGCGATGTCCGCCAGCTTGTCCTCGGACCTGGCGGTCAGGACGAGGTTCGTCCCCTCCCCGGCCAGGGCGAGGGCGGATGCCCGGCCGATGCCGGAGCTCGCACCCGTGATGATCGCGGTCTTCCCGGTGATGTCCTGCATGGTTCTCCCCTTGTCGTTCTTGCCTTGTCGTTCTTGGCTGTGTTCCTGCGGCCGACTGGTCCACGAGCGCTCAGTCGCCTCCGAGGGGCTGCACGACCCCGGCGGGCACCGGTGACGACGGTCCTGGCGCCTACGGCAACCGGTGGACGCGGCGGGCGGCTGTGCGGTCATGGCGTCCTTCCGCCTGCGGGGCTGTGTTCCTCCGAGCGGGTGCCCGTGCGGCAGCTGCGGCAGCACGCTATCAACGCAGGCGGTGGCGAACCTGTCCCGAGGCGCGATGACGCGCAACGCCACGGCGCCCGCTCCGGCGTCGTCGTCGGTAGCATGAGGCGCAGCCAACCCGAGGAGGTCCCATGCCCGAGCCGATCAAGCTCATCGACCGCGTCCAGGCCATCAACTGGAACCGTCTCATCGACGACAAGGACCTGGAGGTCTGGGACCGCCTGACCGGCAACTTCTGGCTGCCCG
>ERZ773079.402-NODE-402-length-28862-cov-23.215607_pt1 | contig 28862 bp, 41 predicted proteins | sample MGYA00511355_ERZ773079 | MGnify/ENA primary metagenome ERZ773079 (study PRJEB29015, sample SAMEA2737979) | human oral metagenome | biome: human oral; feature: human-associated habitat; material: dental | place: China | collected 2117 ... | reverse complement strand
CATTTTTAGTTTCTGGACTGAATAATAATTTAATCTTTTCCATATTTCCTCCTATTATTTTTCCTCAGTGCCATATACGCCGCGAGCTTCACGCTCAGCCTTACGGTTAGCTAGCCACATGATAGCCTCCTCGATTTTCGTAAGGGCTACACTGTTTTCGCGGCAAGGCAATTCTCGGTTATAACTTGCCAACTTTGCGTAGGCGACAGTCAGCAAATCTTCGATAGATACGCCATCGCGTTTGCCTTCGCTACTCTCAAATATAATCTTCAACACCTCTTTATCATTTATACCTTGTGAATATTCGTCAGCTGGCACGCCGCACCTAAGGGTGTTGTGTAATTCGTTTAGTGCGTTATAGTTTGATTTATTCATGGTTTCTCTCCATTATTTATTAAAGTTTTTGAACAAATTGGTTAAAAATTCGATGATTTTGTTGACGATTGCCTCCAGTGCCGACACTCGCTTTTCTAGTCCGTCGATTGGCTTATCGCTCAGGTACAGCTTATCGATTGCCAGCGTGCCAAGCGGCGTTTACAGCATCTACAATCCACGCCACCCTGCCCGCCTCACCGACAGTATGTGCTGAGGTGTTGCCATTAGCGCGGCACAGATAATTCACTATCGACATAAAGTCTGCGTTACTACCCCACCAGTGATACGTTACACCCTCTACAGCTCGCGCCATACCATACACTGCTGGTACTTGGCTTCCAGGTGTATAGTTCGGTGAGTTGAATTGTGTTAATTCTTGATATGCCATTTTTTCTACTCCTCCTTTAACATTTTCTTGATGAGCCGATAAACAAACTTGAAAATTGCCGCGAAAAGCAAACCAACCACTGCACCGCTAAATGCACCTGCAAATATCGCCATAAAGAATAATTGCTCTAACATACTCATTTCGCTATCCTATCGATAATTACCATTTTTAGTATTGCCCCAGCCACAGCGGCGATGATAAACCAAACTATCCTTGCTTGGTTATCTTCTAGTTTGTCTAGCCTATCTTCATGATTTCCTACATCTTTTTCCAGCTTCACTAGCCGCTCTACTACCACCGTCAGATCCAGTCTGTCAATCTTTGCGCTGATTGATTCTATCTGGTTTCTGATGTTTTGTATGTCGGCATCCATCTTTCCCAATTTTTGCCACAGCTCCGCTTCGTTAGTATTATTTGCTGCTGCCATGCTTTGTCGGTCTCCTTTCTCTCACCCCAGGCCGCAACCAAATAAAAATATGCGTCCTGAAACGCATATACTTACCTACATTATATCACGGTTTTACCGTAAACATAATACATTTTTCATGGTTCTATACAATCAAAAAATATAAACGTTGCAACAATCCTTGCCTCAAAGGAATACGACAAAATTACAGAGTTATCTGGTGCTTTAACTATACAAACTGGTTGGACACAATTTATCGGTAGTAACACAGCTAACAATAAGCGGTTCGTAACGCCTATCGTGTTTCCAAAACAATATAAGAAAGTATGCTTTGTGAACTGCTCTTTCATCGGCTATAAGGGCGGCGCAGAAGCTAAAGACATTCATGACTTTACCACTACAGTAGGTGAAGGAAACTCAATTGAGCCTAATAACATAACAGATACGGGATGCGACTTAGTCGCGACTTCACGCGGTGGAATGGGTGCTGCGTGGCATGGTATTCTATGGGTGGCAGTCGGCATTATTTGACGTAGTCCATAGTAATACTCACTTCCGAAATGCCCCAAGCATAACTGCCAGAAACAGCAATATTCGTTTTATTAATAGAGGTAATACCAGCTTGGTGCGTGCCTTCAATATATGGCAGTGCCTGTTTTATAGGATTGTTTGACAATACGCCAGATAATCGCATATTGCCAGACCACGAAATCAGCTCCCAGGCGTCAGTCAAGCCAGTAATGCCATGGGGCAGGCTTGAGGTATTGTACCCACCAGTCATATTGACCGTACCACGCACCACTTTACGAAAAATTGGGCGACCATCGATCCATTTTTTACCGGTATCCATTTCAGCAGATTTATAGGTTGTAAGGCTATCTGCTAATTTCTCTGGTTGTATAGAACCATCGCCTATACCTGTTCCATCATGAAAACTAGCGTCATTTGCTGCCAAAAGATTCATTTTTGCGGCCGTTAAAATTTCGCCCGGCACAAAGTTCAAGTTAACATACGCCATATCATCTCACCCTTTCTACTTGAAATGTCTCAAATCGCTCAATAATCATACCTTTGTCACTGTACTTCAGTTCGTAATCTGCCTGCTCTTTATTGGCACTTTGTTTTAGTGCCACTTCGCTTTCTAATTGTGCCCGCTCAAATGGGCTCATAGCAAACGAATTCACCAGCTCTGCTTGACTAGCCTCGCCTGGCTGCACTGGGTTTATCGTTCCCCGCTCAAATTTAGATAGCCGTGTATCGTTGCCAGTTAACGCTTCGTAACCGATCATCGGAAAACCTTCAGGTGTTTTATCAAGCCTCTCACGGGTCGTCAGAAATAGCCCCTGGTAGTCATAAATATCACGGTTGCCGCCTCGCCGCGGTGCGGTAATTGCTGAAAAGCCTTGAATTATCTTTGCCGGAAAACACTCAACCGCCACCACCAGATTAGTTTTCAGGCACCGCACGAAGTACACCTGGCTGTAGTGCTGAGCATAAAAATCTGCCATCTTCTCTAACTCAGCTTGATCTTGTGTTTGCTTGGCTGTTTCACTATCCATTATTTCCTCCAATAAAAATACGACCGCCGCTCTGGTTGGTCGTATATACTGCTTACATTATACCACACTTAGTTTGCCAGCACATCTCCGCCATCCAGCGTTGACTTGTCCAGCTCAAACACGCTAACTTTCGGACGCTCCTCTACCTCCAAACTCTGCCGGAAGTTAGCATTCACACCACCCGCCAGCTCATAACTGGTAATAAAACAGTTAAAACTATCAGCCAGCTCATCAATCTGCAAGTCCACCGTATCGCCGATCTGCAAATACGGCACAAAAAAGTTATCCAGTTTGAATTGCCTATTTGGATTTGAGTATAGAGTTACGATATTATTAGCAATCGCCCTCGCACCGCCAACATCCTGCACTAGATTATTTTCAATCTTCAACACCTCTGCACCAACACCAGTTGACGTGTCAGGATTGACACCGTACTGTTCAATGCTTGGCTCGCTCACGGCATTTTCGGTAATTATTTGCGTCACCTTTGCCGGTACGCCCCATAACTGGATACGGTTAATATATCCGTCCACGCTTGAATTATTGCGGAAGGTCATTTTGTAAGTGCTGCCGAAGTTGTACACCGACACCAGCTGCACGCTGATCGCACCGCCTGTTCCGTCAGAACTCCGCGCACCAGAGTACATCGATGTGCCAGAATTGCTGCTTGCATGAATCGGCCTATCTACACTTACAGCATAAAAATCCCCGACACTATCCTGAAACTCGGCGAAAATATCGATAGTCTTACCAGCTCTTATTTTCGTTTGCTCGCTTCCCTGCTCCAGCTCCCACAGTTTCTGAAACGCCTGCACTTTGAATGGCTTTGCTACCACCTGTGCCGAGTTTATCACTGGCGTTGACTTAATCTGTAAGTTAGTCAAATTAGAATAACTGAATGTATGAGCTGTCGGCTGCGTCTTTGCTAGGTGTGTCCTATTCCAAAAGCGAATTATGCCCTGCTCGTCAACAAACACCAGCGCTGCTTCCGCCTCTGCCAATTCTTTTAGTAGATCGGTTACGCTCTTGTCTTTTGGCGATAAATAGCCAATCGCCACCTGTTGCGACCGGTCGATCTCAAACTGGTTGGTACTGAACCCCTGCTCAATCAGCAAATCTCGCACAATCTCATGCGCAAATTTACCCACGAACGCTGGCAAATTAGAATATTTTGTGTCCAGGTAGGTGATTGCATCAAACGCCGTCAGCTCTACTGTCTGTTCCACAATGTTCACCGTCGGCGTACCCACAAAGCCAACGAAATTCGTGATCATTTCGCCGTCATATCCAGTTAATATCTTTATCGGCCGCCCTGCCTTGACAAATTTGCCAATTACGGGGTCTTTTTCTGGTAAGAACCGCCCCGTCGTATTATTTAGTGTGATTGTCGCCTGAGCCGTAACTACACCCCATGAATAACTGCTCACCTTCTTACTTATTTTGAAGTTCTTAACGTAGCGGCTTTCATCTGTGTACACATATTTGTCGAAAAACGTTACCACGTCGCCTGAGCCTTTTAGAAAGTCTCCACCATCCAGTGCTGAAGAATCGAGATTAAAAAACCGCGTAGTCGGATTTATTTGCTTACTCCACCCCAGCATCACAGCGAAGTCAGTCTGCTTGCGCGGTGCGTCAACCTTGCTGATGAAATTAGCCGAAACCGCCTGCATTTACACCTCCCGAATTGTTACGGTTAGGCTCGTCATCAAGCTGCCGCCGCGAATATACTCGTCGGTGTCACAATCTGTCATAATCCCGTCAAACTGAAGCACGCCATACTTTGACTGGTCGTTATAAAAACTCACTGTGCCAGCGGCATTAAAGATGTTCTCAAAGAATCGAAACTGTGCTGGCGTCACTGCCGCAAATATCATCTTGGCACGCTTTTTGGATGGAAAGCTGTGTCGTTCAATACTGCCATTAATTGAAAAATTGTCAGTTTTTACTACCACTGGCGAATCATCGTAGCCGCTTGGATAAATCGGTATTTCTTGTCCGTTTAATCGTATCATCGGAGTGCTCCTAGTTGATCAAGCCGCAGTCCTTGTGCTTTTAGTGCTCGATTGATTTGCTTTGCGATATTCACTGCATCCTCCTCGCTAAATTTCTCGTCTCTAGTGGTCACATTCACGGTGATATTGACATCTCGTGCGCCAACGCCGTCGCTTCGTCTATTGATTTGCGCTACCAGGCTCGCCATTTTACTTTCTGGCACAACCCATTCATTCTGTCCGCCGTCACCAGCATAAATAATCGAACCGCCGCCTTGCGGCGTAACGATACCACCGGTCGCCATTCGTGGAATATGTAAACTTGGAATATTGCCAATGTGTACGCCTGGAATCTTATTGATAAGTCCAATTGCACCGTTAATCATGCCAATGAACCCGTTTGCCATCCTCTCGACCATGCTTAGTGCACCATTAACTGCACCCCTGACCGCACCGCCAATAGCGTTGCCAACGAAGCTACCCAGTCTTCCGAACATTCCAGTGATAGTGTTCCACACGCCGCCGAAGAATCCTGCTAGCCCGCCAAATATACCAGTGATAGCGTTCCATGCTCCACGGAAAATACCGCCAAACCAGCCTGCCACGCCAGCGAATACACCGACGATGCCGTTCCACACGCCACCAAACCAGCCAGCTGCCGCATTCCATACACTCACGATAATATTCCATGCTCCGGCAAATATTCCGCCAAACCAGCCCACGACAGCCGAGAATATTATTACAATGCCATTCCAAACATTGGCAAAGAATCCTACCACAGCATTCCATACCGCTACGATAGCGTTCCATGCACCCTGGAATAGTCCAGAGAAGAATCCAACCACCGCATTAAACGCAGCAACAATTCCGTTCCACGCTCCCTGCGCAGCAGCCACCACGCCATTCCAAAAGTCCGTCAGCCATTTCTTGACTGTGTCCCAGTTAGCGATAATTAGCGCCACTACACCAGCAACAACAGCCACAATAGCACCAATCGGACCCATCGCCATTAGCCAGGAAGCAGCAATCCTAGCACCAGCCACTAACGCCTGGACACCCATCATCACAAACGTCGCTACTGCTTTTGCACCCATCATTACCGCACCAGCAGTCCACTTGCCGAAAGCTATAGCCCCTTGCACACCCATAATCCCAGCGTGAATTACAGCCTTGCCGCTCATCAGCACAAAGTTTTTTATAGCTCCAGCGCTAGCGATAGCCGCATTCTTGATCCATGAACCAAAAGCTATAGCCCCCTGAACCGCCATCTTACCAGCGTTGACTGTCGCTGAAACAACAGTCTTCGCCAAACTCTTGGCTATTTCAGCTGCCATTCCTGCACCCTTAACTGCTGCATTTTTTGCCATCACGGCAAACGACTTCGCTGCTTCAATGCCAATCTGCACTAGCTTCGGCAATACGATTGTGCCGATGATGATGCCTAGATTTATCAATAGTGTTTTATTGTCGTTAATCCATTTCGTGACAGCGTTAAACACATCACCGGCAATCTTCTTTGCCTCTTCAAACTTTGTAATAAACCAGTCGGCTACAGCCTGTCCGAAATCGCTCACTGCTTTCTTGGCATCATCAAAGAACTTACCGACGCTCTCGGCAATATTCTTAACAGTATTGCCAGCGCTCTCTAAAAAGCTCTTGATGCTATTTATGGAATCGTTCCAGGTATTTTTAATCCATTCGGCAGCCTTGCCAAAAATGTTGAATTTCATCTGGAGGAATACGAGAGCCGAAACTACGGCTGCGATAGCAACCGCCCATAACATCATTGGATTGCCAGTTAGCGCAACGCTCAGTACCTTGAAAGCACCAGCTGTACCCTCTATTCCTTTTTTATATTCATTAACCTGCTTAATCGCACCAGTTATGCCTGATCCGACCTTCATAATCGCCCAAGCACTCGCCAAAGATGTTAGTGCCGGGACTAGGTTGTTTATGATCGTATCCGCAACCTTCTGCACTGTATCCTTATTCTCTTCCAGCCAATTTGTCGCATCCTCTACAGCTTTGCTGATTTTGTCAAACACGCCACCAGCTTTGACTTGCCCAGTTGCCGCATCCACGCCGACAATTTTCATGCCCACGTTGGTAATTGTCTCCAGCAGGTTGCTCATGCGGCCGTTGAACGTGCGAGACTGTTTGATAGCACCCTGAAAAGCCATGCCGCCCTCAGCACTCGCCATCTGGAGCGCCTTACGTAGTACATCAGCCGTAACTTTACCCTTTGACAGGTCGTCGCCAAAGGTTTTAATGGAGTGCCCCGCACCCATCGCTGCGATGATATATTTTTTGAATCCACCAGCACCTTGGTTGATAATCTGATACCAGTCTTGTGTCATCATTTTGCCATTACCGATTGCCTGCGTAATTGGCAGTGCCAATCCCTGCAAATCCGCACCTGTTGCACCCGCTAAGTCGCCCAAGTTTCGTATCCAACCCATCAAATCCTGGACTGCCACGCCGTTTGCCAGAAACATTTTGGCGGTTGCCTGGATGGATTTATTGTCGAACGCCGTCTCTTTTCCATACTGGTACAGCGTCTTCATGACGACATTTGTCGCTTCTACTGTTCCAGTTAGCGATTCAAATGATGATCGCAGCGACTGCAATTCAGATGCGCTTTTTACGAACGACATCAATCCAAAGCTACCGCCCACCGCCACCGCAGCGACGCGCTTCAGGGTCGATTCAATGAATCCGCCCGCTTGGCTAAAAGCGTCCTTCAAATTAGCAGCATTACCGACTAGTTTCTTACCTACATTGCTGCTAAAATTTTTAACGCTCGCCTGAGCAGTCTTCAAGGCAGCCTGCAAGGCTGATACGTTTGCTCGAATTGTCAGAGTGAGTGTGCTGTTATTCATCTTCCGCCTTCTTTTTCCTAGCGGACGAAAAACAACAAAAAAATGCGGCTCAAAGTCCGCATATATTATCCATATTATATCACATCGTGGTATAATCCCTCCATAAGGAAAGGAAAAACAAACTGCCACCATGTTTAATCTATTTAAGAAGAAAGAAAAACTACCGCTACTCGCCAGTGGCGAATATAACGGAACATATAACCCCATAAAAGATAGTGTTTTGTCAGCTGAATTGGCATTCGATCACAATGGCGTTACTTTCTCGTTTAATAAAGGCATCAAAAAAGACATTGTGCGGAGTTTTGATTGGTCAGAAGTCGAGGGTTTTGACTTCAATTCAAAGAAAGAAGACAAAACCGTTGTTTTTCGTACAATATTGTATTTGAAGGACGGGCAAATCACTCTAGTTAAACCAATCGAAGAAAGCAACGTTCAATACGGCATTATCACCACGCTAGAACCTCACTATAAGAAAATACGCGAGTTTGTCGCCCAAAAAATAACATCATCAGAAGGAGTTCAAAAATGAAACATCGCAAAGGTGGTTTTATACATATTATCATTATCATAATTGTTGTAGTTGTTGGCATTGGTGTAATTGGAAGCATGGGATCGTCAGAAAAGGCAGTCAATCAAGCCAAAGAATCTGTTCAAAAAGCTGAATCTGACCCAAACGACAGCAATATCAATAAAGCCAAGTCAGACATCAACAAACTACCAGAAGATAAACGTGGTCAGTTCTCTGAGCGCATTGCTAAATTAGAAAAAGCCAAGCAGGAAGAAAAAGAACGTGCTGACAAAGCCAAGAAAGAGGCTGAGGAGAAGAAAAAACAAGAGGAGGCAGCCGCTGCCGCAGCTAATCAACAACAAGCACAATCACAGCCTGCCGCTTCATCGGAGCTGAATTTTAGCAACTGCAAAGAAGCACGTGCCGCTGGCTATAGTCACATACGCCGAGGCGAACCTGGATACGCACCACACCTTGATAGAGACGGCGACGGCATCGCCTGCGACAAGCACAGATAAAAGCAGAGGCAGCCTACTGCTGCCCCGCCTTATCAATCTGCTCCTTTTCGACTACCGCCTCAACTTGACGCCGTGCTAGGATAGCCGCAGTAAACTCTTCTGGCTGATCCATGTATTCATCGTACGTCCATCCATATTCCTTACAGATAAGCGCAATCTGAATCATCTTTGGTACTTCGCCAGAACCGTTGCGCAGCGCGCGGTCATATTTAATTGACCACGCCTCTATTCTTTTGGGAGCTCCTTATCCTTGCCGAAGACCTCCATAACCTTGTTGCTGATTGTCTCGTAGTCGTCGCCAAATTCGCTGTCCATCAGTGCCTCAAATGGTTGTTCGCGATTGCCGCAGTATTCCAGCAGCAACTTCTCAATCAGTTTGTCGCTCGCGCCCATGACGTTGCCCAGGTCAACATCCACATCGCCGCCACTAGCTTCCATCTCCTTAGTGGACATGGTTTGACCTTCCAACATTAGCCGTCGGTACATACTGCGGTCACGGTTGCGAATAAACCCTCGGATAACGGCATTACGTCCGTCTTTTAGTTCGATAAACAGTTCTCGATTACTCATTTATTTGCTCCTAGTACTCGTATTTATTAACCAATTCAGCTTCGATAGTCTTGCCGTCTGTGATATTCAGTAAGCCCTCAAAGTTGATCGTCTCAGTTGAAATATCGCTCAGTCCGTAGCTCGGCTCACGGCTAGAAATTGCCACCTTGCTTATAGTAAACAGCAGACTGGTTGGCGTGGTGTTACCGGCTTTGTGGTTTTTGTCGATAAAGCCAAACTGCATTGCCTGAGTTGTACCGTTCAGCATCATGCCTTTGTAGGTGTCGTCGGTGTACAGTTTCTCGATTGAGCCGCTAACCTCAAAATCTTTGTTAAAGATTTCCTGAATGTCATCCTTAGAACTTGACGTCTGAACTGCTTCCAGGTTTTTCTTAATTTCCAGGCTGAAACTCTTGACATCCTGAAGCTCTGGCGCTGCTGCTAGCCCGGCTGCATCGGCTGCCATTTTCAGCAGCACGTCCTTTGGAATAAACTCTGTCTCGGTCGAATCGTACGCAATAGTAACGGTTGACGGCGTTACGTCCTTGGATTTTTTCGACATCAAGCTTACTTCAATCTTCGGATAATCATCAGGTGTCCATGAAATCTTAAAGCTCTCAATCATAGCATACGGGAACTGCCCGCAAAACACCGATTCCTTAATGGTGATAGTCGAGCTAATATGAGTATTCTCATTATTCAGCGAGAATAAGTGTTTTTTAGCTCCCGTATCGCCAGCAACAGGCGTCGTTGCGGCTTTTTGACCAAACACTAGCGCTAGCCAGTAATAAAGTCCCTTCGCCCACGTCTTGCCGCCAATTGAACCCTCGCCTTTGACGCTCATCACATCGACAGCGTTGTTTTTGGTGATGTTATTGTACGCCGATTCGTTAGTTTTCGTCTCTGGTGTGTCCTTAAAGCTAAAATCCAACTGCGGATAAAAATACGTCGGCATTTTGGCGGCGCCTCTGGTTTCTTCCAGCGCCAAGCCCACGGCGGTCTTTCGACCTGTTACAATCTTTTTCTCTGCCATTATTCCTCTCCCTCCTTATTTTCGGCTTTGGCTTTTTTGACTGCTTCTTCAAAGCTCCCTGCTTCGACAGACACGCCGAACTCTGGCAGATAGAATGACTGCTTCGGTGCGGGTGCTGCTGGCTGATTATCTTTCTTCACGGTTAATCCCTTTCTTACGCGAAATCAGCCAATGGGCAAAAGAAAATGCGACCAAGGCTGATCGCATATACTACCCGTATTATACCATGGTGCTTACATTTATCCAACCATATCGCGAGTGCGCACCGTAAATCGTATTAAAGCTTCGTTAGTAAATACGCTGCCGCCCCGCTCGCTGACTACATACTCTATTTCCGTTTGGCTGCCCAGGTCGATTATTAACTCATCAGATTGCTCGTCCTGGAATCGTCTCAGCACAGATAAAATTGTCTCAGGTAGTAATTTATTCTTACTATCTCGCCCGCAAATCATCTTTACCAGTGCCATATGACTGCCACTACGTTTCGCTGTACTATTAAAATCTCTAGTTAGGTCATATGCCACATTGATTAACACCGTCGAGTGCGTTTCGATTGAATGCGAGGCATCGTCAATGACACTCTGCCGTTCATAACTAATAAAGCACATCGGCAAACTTGATTTATCCACCACCATTGGATCACCCAGATAGTATTTATTTCTCAAGTCTTTCGGGCCGTGCTCATTTAACAGGTTGCGCAACTTTGCTAAAATTGGGTCTTCGTATTGCATTATCTCTCTCCTTCAGCTTCTAAATAGATTTGTAATCGTTGGCGAATATACCGTGCCTGCGGTTCGGTCATGCCCCACATCTTGCGTGCTGGCATATTTTTCGTACCCATCTGATGATATTTGAAATACCGCGTCGGGTTTTTAATCACTGCTTTGTCGCTGTATATTTCCGCCTTAAAACCATCCTTCATTTTGCCTGTCTTATTTAGTAGCGGCCACGGATAATTTCGCTTACGTTTACGCCACTGCGCACCAAAAACTGCACCACGTTTACCGCTAAAGTTTTTGGAAATCTCATCCAGCATAAAGTTAGCCGCCTCCTGCAACGGTATCCGCAAACTGCTAGCACGTTTCCATCGATTTAGCAGCACCTGATTAAACTGCTTCAGCTCCTCGCCATCAATGGTGATAGAAACTGGTACTTTCTGCCCATTCATCTACCAGCACCGCCCATCCAGCGAATCTTCGCTACTAATATGCGGCTTTTTCTCAAATAAATCACCGTCATCTCGCGCTGCAAATCCTTGAGCGTTCCGCGCCTGTGTCCCGCCGCAGACAGCAGCGATTAAGGCACTCAGTTTTTCGTTCGCCAACTCCAGTTTCTTATAGCCGTCCTTGCTCGTATTTTCAATATCTTCATTAAATCCATAATCTCGCACCAATAGCATACCGGCAGCCATTAGCCGCTGAATGTAGCGTAATATTGGCTTATATTCCTCAGCCCAGGCAGCCTCGCACGGAATCTTTGATATGATTTCACTCAGGGCTTCAGCCCGCACTTTCTCGACATATTCAGGCTCTACACTAGAACTAGCAAATCGCACCGATACTTCCTGCCCAGAAACAACCGGCTTTTCCAGCGTAATCAACGCATTGGTGGTGTCTACTTCGGTTACTTTGACTAGCTTATTATCCACCAGCACTCGCACATCTTTTACGTCAATTGTATCGTCGCCGTTGACATCAGCCAAGATATAGTCTCCTAGCGAAATTACCGAACTGTTAACGTCGTTAAACTCCAGTAACTGGCGATGATACAGCCCCGCTTCCTGTAATATATCTTTGATAGTCTGGTTTATCTCGTGCTTCATATTATTTCTCCTAATCCTCAAACGAAGGCGGGCGAACCATCCCCCGCCTCAAGTCTGCCGACTAAGAACCTTTCACAGCCACGATGAACTGCATTGCCTGGTAAGCTGCATCGTAACGACCACGCAAGCCCCAGCTAAAGATATCAGTCTCGAACGCCTTGTCGCTGTTCAGGTCGTTTTTCGCAACCGGTGCGCCGACCTTGATTCGCTCAGCGATTGTCAACGGACACATACCCTCTTTAGCCGCCACCAAGAATGCCGCTTTGCCAGCGATGCGCGGGTCAACAATCAGCTCGACACGCTTGTAATTGGTGTTGCTTTGTCCATTTTCCAGCTTCTCGCGGAGCAAGATTTTCTCGGCTTCCTCGCGGTTTTCCTGACCAACGATCAAGTGGGTTGGAATTGGGTTGATAAGGTCACCGGCAGCATCTTTCATGCCAACCAACGCATCGAAAGCTTTACTAAATGTTGCGGCACTGAATGCGCCAGTAACCAAGTTGCCGCGGTCAGCGTGGAAGAATGGCTTGCCGTCGCTCAAGTTAGCAGTAAAGCCAACAGGAAGCGCTGCCACAGCCAATGCGCCGTAGTGACGTCCGCTCTTAGTAGTCATCACGCGGGTTTGGTTTGGAATCTGGCCGAGGTCATCGTCTTCAATCTTTTCACGTTCAACGTCCAGGGTTGACTCCCACTTTCGTGGAGCGATTGTGTGAACGGTGTTGTCAGCCACACCGTGTTTGCGCTCTGACTTGAACTCACGCATGCCAGGCACGCTGTTAAGTGTTACGATGTTATTAACCGCACCTGTCACTGGTGTGATATCGTACAAAATGCCCTGCAGAGGGTCTTTGTACTCTTTTTTAGTAGTCTTGTATACCGTTTTGATGGCGGTATCAAGCTTTTGTAGCATTGCTCTTAAATCCATCTCATATTCCTTTCTTAGCTCAGGCGAACGCCTACAGTTTTATTGTCAATAACTTCAACAATCTGTCCGATTGCCGGCGCGGTGCTACTGACGGTTGTTGTTACTTTGTCGGGTGTAGCGATAGCAACAGCCTTGCCTAAATCAGCAGCCGCTACTGCGTCGATTGCCAGCTGGAACACACCAGTTCGATAAACGCGTACCTCGTCCTTAATTAAGCTGCTGGTGTTTTCCATAGCAACACCTAAGAATGGCTTTACTCCAGCTTCTGCTACCTTAGCATTACCGCTAGCGTCAACAGTAACTAGTTGTCCGCGATTGATTACATTGCTACCGAATGGAGCTGAAATCAAATCGCCGTCTTGTCGTAGAAATGTCATTATTGTTTCTCCTTCTCACGCTTTACTTCTTTATAATCTTCTTCATTCAGTCCGAACCGCTCGATGTCTGCTTTATCGGAGTCATCCAGCTGAACTTCATCACCATTTCCATTGCCGCCTTCACCGCCATCTTCGCTCAATAGCCGCATTGCCGGCATTGCCGCAAAGAGTTCCGATAATAACACATCAACAGATTTGGTTTTCTTGTCAGATAACTGCACCTTGGTGTCTTTGGCGGCACAGAGCGCCAAATAGCTCTCCTTTTGAGCCGGGACAAGCTTACCCTCAGAAAGCAGCTTCTCATATTCAGCCTCAGCCTGCTTTTCCGATAGCTCTCGCTTCTGCTTTGCCAGTTCGGCTTTTTCCCGAGCCAACTCAGCTTTCTCAGCTTCAAGCGCTTTCTGCTCATCAGACAAATCTTTCTTATCAGATAGGTTATCTCCTCCAGACTTGTCCTCGTCTTTATCTTCTGGCTCTTTAGCGTCAGCGATTTGCTGCTTTACCACTTCCTCCTGATCTTCAGGAACTTCAACGTCTGCACCAGCGGCGACGGTTGCGGTCTTCTCCTCACCGTCTTCCTGCCACTTCACCTCGACGTCAAAATCACGGTCGTTAGTTACTTTTACCTTATTCATCCCATTCTCCTCTCTCTTGTTATTAGATGAATCACTAAGCACAATGGCTGCCTGCGACATGTCAGACAGCGCCGGCTCAAAGGCGTGCATACCTTTGAGATATGGGTCGGTCACTAGCCCTACATGTTGGAGTACCGCACCCTTGAGTGAGCCATCTTTCTTGTCCTTGTATTGCAAATCCATACCCATTGATACGTTTGGAATCAGGTTTTTGTCGATTTTATCGGCAACTGCATCGTCGCGAATTTCTATCAAACCGTACAAGCCGTCTTCTCGTGCCTCCAGCTCCAGCAACTCGCCAGTATTAAGGCTTGCCAAGCTTGAGCTATCATACGGATGTCCTAATGGCACCGGCACGTAGTCCAAAACCTTGTCATTGAAGTTTTTTACCAACTGGTCAACTAGATCCTTGTCAATAACCAACTTTGAATTATCCCAATCATTTGGGTCTATCCATTCTCCATAAGGACAAAGCTGCTTCCAATACCGCTTATACTCGCTCTTGCCCTCGTCGCTCAGGCGGATGTTATCTCTTGTCTTTGTCGAAACTGTAAACATATTATTTCTCCCGATACGCCCCAAGAGAAATTTGCCCCAAAAGAAAATGCGACAAACTCGCTTGTCGCATATACTAGTCGTATTATATCATACTTGTGGTTAAAGCAAAACTATTTGTTTTTATGTTGCTTTTCCAGCTGTTCGTCTAGGTATTCAGAATCCATTTGCCAAATAGTGTGCATCCGTTGAACTGCTCGGCTCGGTTTGTAGTTTGGATCGGCGAGGCGCTTCTCAACTTCCTTGGCTGTCTTATTCAAACTAGCCATCATTTCATCAGTCAGCAAGTTCTCTGATTCATCAGCGAGGTATTTAGTGTCCTTCGTCATTTCTACATCAGCCATGATAATTCCATTATCTAACTTCTTAAGTCTTTTTACAACAAACTTCTTGCCTCTGGACAGCAGATATTCGCCCTCATTTATCATTGAGGTAACGCCATTATCTGCTAGCACTTTCTCCATATCCAAATACGGCATATCTTTTGGAGCCTTAAAAATAAATACGTATTTATTCGCATCAGATTGTTGCGCAAACTCTATTGACACATCCTGACTGGTGGATGTAGAAAGAAAATTAGGATTATCGACAATATCATTAACCGACAACTTTGATTCTAGCCCAATGCCACGATACAGTACCACATCTTTCTCCAACTTCGTCTTCCTGATCGCTTTATCCAGCTGCTTAATGTCAGCCTCAGCATACTCGTTCATCGGCTGGCGACCCAATAACGCCTGATTGATATTTATAAACCCATTGCCCTTGTAAGTTTCAACGCTCAACAGCTCCGCTTTGGTGTATTGTGCCATGTATGAATTCTCTTCAATCAACTGCGGCTTCGGCGTTCTCTGAATCTTCTCAATGTTGTGCATCTGCGTATTGTTCGGCGGGTTTATCTCATCCTCCGGATTATCGCCGAGAAGTCTCGTAAACGTCGATCGGCAGTTAAAATGTCGTGGCGGGATGTACTCAGGATAGGTTTGCCACTCCTTCCACGTCATCACCTTGCCATCCAGCGCGCTACAACCAGGCGACGTTCGTGCATCCAGAATTGCCGAAAACTCCAACACATCGTCATCGTCCCATACTGAATTACGCCCAGAATTGACCGCTTGTGCGATTGCATACGACGCCGTATCTAGCAGCTTTGTTGCAAACCACGCCAGAATCAGTTTCAAAATCTCGGCACTATAGTCGGTCTGCTCATCATCCAGCACCACTCTATCCATCACCAGGCTTTTAGCGTAATTAGTCAGGTCATTCTGCTGCTTCTCGATAATCCAGTTTATGTATTCAACGGCTGCTTTAGTTAAATCATTGCCGTTCTTCGCAGCCGGCTTACCCATTTCATCGCTAGCACTGATTTTTCCAATCTGATACCCCTGCTTGAAGAATGATACCAACGTTCGGCGGTACTCCACCGGAAACACCACCGCATCAATGTCGCTCACTAGCTTTGATTTTGCGACCTCCTGGCTGACCTCCTCCGCCACAGTCTCATAAACTGGGCGGATTTGGTCTAAAAAACGTTTTTCTAGCTCCTGCCATCTGGCATCAAGCTTCTTCAGGCTCTCGCTCGGTTCATGATTGTGATCATCGCTCATCGTTCGTTGACCAGTCGGCGTGCCGCCAGCCTCTTTCTCCTTGCCGGCATTGCTTTCAGTATTTTCAGCCTGCTCAGTACGCTGCTGCTTAATCTTCTCCACGTCAAAGCCTAGCCGCGTCGCTGTTGCGTCCTCAATCTCGCTCGCCATTGCATCAGACATGCGGTCTTTCTGAATCATCGTCGTAAAGGCGTTAAATATCGCGCCAACCACTTCATTGTCCAGCTTCTCGAATGCGAAAACTGGATAGCGTGGTTCGCTAAAGTTAATATCAATCAAATCAGCGATGATGTATTGGTTAATGTGAGCCGCCAGCTTATTCATGACAGATTCTAGGCTCATACGGAACATCTTTGCTTGCGTATCGCTCAGCGCAAAGCTACCAGTCGAACTTGTCCCCTGCGAACCCAGCAGCATAAAGTTAGCCAGGAACACTCTTGCCATTTCAGAGTTCTGCCGCTCAATCGATTGGTGCGGATCGCGTCCCTCAGAGTTCAGTACCTCAAGTTCGTAATTTGGCGGCAAAGTCGCCGTTGAATTGACCTTGCCCAAACGACTTAATACGTTCAATACTTTTGACATTACTTTGTCATCAGCCTTTGCAAGCGTGTCGCCAGTATTTTTCAATACCTTTGGCTTGATAGCGTCATTTTGCAAAGCAATGCTATCCAGATATTCCAACTTCCACTTCTTGTCATAGTTTCGCCAAAGTGCCGTAAATATTGAACGTCCGTAATACTGATCGTATCGTTTGCCTGGTGTGAATAGGAACGTTTTGTAGGCTGGAATATACACCGTCGAGCCGTCTTCTTGCGTTTGCCTAATTTCTTGATAGCCTTCCTTCAAATCGCTCTGAATCTCCACGCTTCTCGAATCCCGCAGCGCCAACTTCTTCAACTCGTAGCGGTTATTATTGAGCCGATACACCTTTTCCCATACTTGAAAACCATCCACTAGCGCCATCATCGACTGGTCGAGAAACAAATCAAACGGTGTTTCAATACCGCCTTTATAGCTCTCACTCAGTAAGTTGTTTCGCACGAACTCTGCTTGTATTCTCGCCTCAGTGCTCTCGTCGGCAGGCTTAATGTCGTACTCGCTTGCCAAAATCGGCATGGTCAGAATATTGAATAGCGCCTCGACAGTGCCATCGCGCAGCATATCGCGGTAATCAGTGATTTTCCTCGGGCGGTTTAGCTTTATTCTCTCAGCTTCATAGTCTGTAAATACACCAGTACCAGCACTACCAATCTCGCGTAGTCGGCTGCCTGTATTTTTATCGTTATTCTTACCGCTCAAGTTTACCAGCTTCATACTCTCTCCATATAAAATACGACGCCTTTTGCGCGTCGTATATACTTACCCTGATTATATCATACTTATACTTAATCCGACCATTCATCGTCATCTAGCTCGTCGTAATAATCACCAGCGGTCTGAAAGTCTTTACTTGACACCTGATTCACTCCCTCCACCAACAATAACCGCACCGCATAAACCACCATGTCCACCATATCATCATGTGTGCCCTTCGGAAATTCAATCAACTGCTCGCGTAACGCTTGCCCATTCTGAATGTCCTTTACGATGTATATCCTGCCTGCCTCAAAGAACCGACTCACAGCCAGCAGTCGCCGCACCTTGTCTTTATCGGGCTTCAAACCAATGACAGGTAGTCCCGCCAGCAAGTCCCGAAACACCAGCCCCAGCGCGCCCTCCTCTATACCAATCACCTGCGGTTTGTATATTTCATCAAGCTCCCTTACCGTATCAGCAGTAACACTCGGCGAGGTTCGTTGGTTGCGTATCGCACGTATGTAGACATTGCCGTCGGTGTACAGGTCAGCGACGCCCATAGCAGTTGGGTCGGCCGTCTGGCGTTCACTGGCGGCAGGGTCGATTGTCAGCACTCGTGCTAGCCGTGCATGCTTATCTGGCACCTGGCTCGGCTCACATTCCTTAATCCAATCAGGCTTGATGATAGCGTCCTCTTCGCTAAACGGCTTGTGCTGATACTCTTGCGCAAAAGCAATACTTCCAACAAACTCCTGATCGCCAGGGTCATCTCGCATAGCTCTCAGCTTTTCTAGGCTGCGGTGTTCCGGCCACAAAGCCCGCTCCGTGCCGTCATCTTCCGTGGTGATTGCGTAAAACACCCGCGTTTGCCAGCTCTTAAACACGTCTTGCTGCTTCATCACCTTATTGACGAGGCTGTCAAAGTGAAGAATCGTGCCGATAATGACAGCCCGCCCGCCTCTCGCCAGCGCTGGTATAGCTGCCTTGGTAAACCAGTGATACAGTTTCTGGCGTTGCTCGGCACTCTTGATGTTTTCGTCGTTCTCGATGTCGTCAAATATCATCAACGTCGGTCGGGTGTGCCGGTGGCGAATACCACGGATTTTCATACCAGAACCTTTAGCGGCGTACTTAATGCCATTACTCAGTACGAACTCTCCATCTTGCCAATCGTCACCTTTCATGTCGCCGAATAGCCATCTAATTTTCGGATTGTGTTCAAACTCATCTTTCAATGCGTTGATAAACTCGGCCGCTTGCGTATACGTATCGCTGATTATCACCACGAACTCTTCCTGCTCAAAACACCCTGCCCACAGCGGATACGTCATATCCACTGTCGTCGACTTAGCATGACCACGGGGCGCGATAACGCCAACTCGCCGATTGTCCTTGTTACTGATCAGGTCTAATATCTCTTTATGGAACGGCGGCGTTTCTAGTGGAAAATACGGCCGTGCGATGAACCAGCCGAAAAGGTGAATATTCTCCCGCCGCTTGAATATCGCCAGCAGATAGCGGCGCAGTTTGTCGCGGTCAGTGTTCCAGTATTTGTCGCAAAGCCGCAGAATGTCCGCTCTGGTTAGGTTATTCAAAGATGGCTGCTTTGAGTTCGTCGTCATCAATATCACCTTCCTCTTTCGCTTTTCTCAGCTTCAGGTCTCGCTCGTCCCTCCATCCGCAGACGTTTTTCATAGTAAAGATAGCAAAGCTTGGTGGAGCGGCACCGCTTAAAGCCACGTCGACGATAAACTCGCGCTGTAGATCCTTGGCGGTATCGTAGGCTTCGGCAAATTCTGGATGCTCAGCACACCAATTCTTCAGCGTATTGCGGTGAACGCCAATCTTACGTGCGAAACCCTCAAACCACGGGAAACGTTGCGGCAGGCGGCGCGAGACGTATTTGCCGCCCTCGGTGCCGGTTATCTCCTGTTCTCTAATAATTTCCAGCGGCTCGATTGAAAAATAGTCAATAAGTTGCTGGCAATATTCTGGCTTATATTTCGTCGGCTGTCCTGGCTCTGGCTGTTCAGGCTGTTTTGGCGGGTTAACAGGTGACGTTTTCGGCGTATCCTTAACAATCCCGCGCAGCTGCTGCTTCGGGGACTTGCGTGCGGGCTGCTTACCTCTTAGCTTGTTCCTGCGCATCATTTTTCTGGTTGCCATGATAATTTCTCCAAATAAAAAAGCGGCTCTTTCGATCCGCAATTCCTAGGGCTATTATAACATAAAAGCGGCGACACATAATTCGCCACCGCCTCAGTCAACCTTTTAGGCGCACACATATTATTGACGTTTACGCCCATTATGTTTTAGCTAGCTTGGTTTATCCACGTCATGAACTAAAGTCAGCTCATAAGATTTTCTAGTAAAATACTGAATAGTATTGCCGACGATGAGTTGCGGATCGTATTTAACCACGAACACACCATTTTTATATCCAACAACTACACCCACTACTACTCTGCCGTCTTTATCAATATTTCGAGCGAACGCCACTCTGTCGCCGATTTTTATTGTGCATTTCGATACTAATATGTCTTGCTCTCGCCTACGCACGTCAGCCATCGCCTTAATATTTCTAATTAGCCCCACTTCAAGCCTCCTTATTTCCTTTACTCAAATTGCAACTTCTATGTGCCAGCTGGCAATTCTCGATTGTCGTCAAGCCGCCTTTGCTAATTGGGATGATATGGTCAATCGTACAATCTTTCATTGTTTCAATCGGTTTGTCGCAGAGTGAACAAATTGCTCCATTCTTGTTTATCAGTTGTTTACGGATAAATTGCTTTGAGCGAGTTTCTTTTATGCTGTAAATTCTAGGTATCGGTGTTTTGTAATTGCGTCCTTTGATCTTACGTTTCATCAGGCAACTCCTCGATAAACGCAATCGCTTCCTCAGCTCCATTGCAAACTTTCACATTAAACCCGTATTCATCTAGCACGCCAAGCCAATCCAGCTGCTCCGACGTAGCTCTGCTGCCTTTCTTGCGCTTGAGCTCGATTGCGTAACGTTTGCCATTGGCAAATACCAGATAGTCTGGGAAGCCACGACTAACGCCAGCACGCTTCATTCTGACGGCTCTAGCGCGCGCCCTAGGGTCGCTGCCAGTCTCGTTCGGGATATGTGTAAACTTGTAGCCTTTGAGCCGCAGGTATGCTGCTAGGGCTTCGGCTTCTTGCTGTTCGGTGGGAATGATCATATTAGCGATCCCCTCCTTATTCCAACCGATGGCTCTGGCTCGTCAATTTCGTCTTCTGGTGTTTCGACAACCTTCATTACCGTGATTGTCTCTTCTTGGGCTTTGCGTTTGCCGACTTTAATTCCTAGCTTAAATTTATCGTTTAGCATTTTCTGAATCTGCCTCTTCGCTTCAGCTATTTCGCCGCCGACCTCGCGCTTCTCGCCACGATGAAGCATAGCTTCATGTTCTCGACCGAGCAAGTATTGTGCGATTAGGATTTCATCTAGTGTCATTATTTCTCCTCCAACAACTCAGGGTTTTCGTGGATATTACCGATGATTATGAGCTTTAAGTCGCTTAGCGACTGCTCATCAAACTTGTATGCGTCGCTTCCTTTTAGAATAAACCCCGCCAGAACTGAACTCCAAACAACACAGCAGACACCTTCCTCATCCTCAACAGCTACTGGGCTGTCTCTGACCGAAACGATATCTCCCTCATAAATCTCTCTACCATTCTTGTCTTTTAGTCCTGTGAATTGCTCGACAACATGACGCTTGTTGTCTAAATCTGGTAAAATTCGCGTATACCACAAGTCAGAGTCATTGTTATCGTATCTCTCAAATATAAATATATTGCCCAGATTGTCTATAGCTATGTCTTCTTCGTTAAGGTAGTCCTTTTCTAGGTTGTCCCAGGCTCGGAATTTTATTTCACGCATTAGATTTCCTCCTCTCTAACCATCGCTTGACAAATATATTTCCCATACCCTGCGATACCTCCCTGTAGCGTCCACCCTTCTGACAAAAGTTTGTTCACTTTGTCGTGTAAATCAGGAAAATTTGTGGCACTAGCTATTATGTATTTGAGCTTACAAACTTTAGGTGGTTCGTAATCAATTCTTGGCATTTTAGACCTCCCTCCCGTCCTTAAAGCATTTTGAGTGACCCATCTCGCCACCAACTGTTTTACAGCGAGCTTTAGTGTTCATGTTTTGAATCTCTTGTTCGGACATTTTAAATTGCCAAGCAATAAGCAGTGCAAATAAAGCAGCAATTGCTAAAGTTATTATTGTGACAATAGCTATGTCGCTCCAACTATTATTAGATGAACTAAAATCAGTTTTCATTTATTTTTCCTCTTGAAATGTCTAATTTGACACAACGCCGCGAACTCACTTCAATCTCGCCACTGGTGAGCATGTCTAACAGCTCTAGACACTCCTCATCAGTCTCTGCACCAGTGCCCCAAATCAGGTTACTAGGACCACGTATGCCAAGTTCCTTGTGTACAATACTGTTTTCTCGATATTGAATGGTCTGGTCAAAACTGCAAATGCTGTATTAGACGCTCTAACTGTATAGCCATGTCTTTTTGAGCCAAACCATATTTTAGTGCCAACCGGGACGGCTCTTGGAACATAAATATCTCCTAGTTTCCTGTTCATGTTGACATCTCCTTTCTCTATGTCCACAAAATTAGTGGTTTAGTTGATATTAGTCGTTTACCAATCATTCATCCCGTCTTGCATTACCTTGCTCTATTGCTTTATACATAGGCACTTCTGTCATATTGTAGCTAGCTAGCTGGGCTCGGGTTAGTTCTGCACGTTTTTCCTCTGTTAGTTCTTCGTTGTTGTCGCCCTCTGTCTCGTACTGTGCGAACAGTCTATGCTTTATTACAAATGCGATATTAGTTTCACGCTGTATTCGCTTTAACTCTGCACGATAGGCTCTCAGGAATAGATCTACGGCGTATTGTGCTTCTGCTGCCTGGGTTGGGGTACATACGGCTATAAAGCCTTTTAGGGCACGGTTGTGTCTACTCCTCGACGTCCATAGCTCGGGGTGCTCTTTACTGGTTGCAAATCTATACATAACCTGTGCCGCTATTGTTTGCTCGCTTTTGGTTAGTTTGCCCGTTACAATTAGGTGTTCGCTGCATTTTTCTGAGGTATCGTTGATAAGATCCTCGTATGATAGCCCCTGCTTGGCGCAGATCCTTTTTAGGATACGCTGGGCGGCTTCTTTCTCGCCGCCCATACCAGCTCTAGCGAGCTCAACTATTTTTAGCGTTCGCTCATCTACTGTGTTGTCATTCGTCATAGTTCATACCATCCATTCATTATTTACATCAACCGCATAACTGGTGGCTATATAAGGTGATGATTTGCCGAGGAGTTCTCGTCTCATGTTAGCTCCATAATCTTCAGAACGTGCTAGGCATTCATATTCTTACTAGTCAGAGGGGATTTTTACTCGTATAGTCACATCACAATTTCCGAGCAGCTTTCCATTTTTCATACGGTGCTTTTGGTCAGCTGCCTCGCGACCTGCTGCTTATGAGCGTCTACCTATTCCGCCACTTATATAGCCAGTTGACAACACCAGGTGTATAGCACTAACATGTTTTGTTAATTTAGTTGATGTTGCCAGTTGATAGCACAAATGGTGTGTCTTTAGACACCGAGCGTAACTTTTCGGACTACGCCTCATCCATAAGGTTCACTAGAACTCTGTGGCAAAGTTGTTTATTGTGCTACCAGTTGAATAGATGACATTTATGGCTATGGGCGGTCTCAATGGCAGCTGCTCCGCCGACTCTGGGCGCGACCTAGTACTCTATTACCTGAGCTACATAGCTCGTCATCTATCCAGTTATACGGTTGAATTGTTAATGTTCGCCCAGTTTTTCGACGTATGGTAGGTCATTGGCAAACGACGTTTACCCTTTCAGATATGCAAACACCAGAGCTGTCGCAACTAGGATGTTATAAATAATCTGAAGTACGTAGCCGCTGCCATCCATTGGCTTTCGAGGTTTATCTACCAGAATCCAACCAAATAAAACTGTAATCGCCGTTATCACTAAGTGGATTATTGTAATTGTTGCTCCAAAAGTTTCCATGTTATTCTTGCCACCAAAATCCTTTCTGCTCAGCCTCAGTTTCAGAAATTTTGTCGTCCTTCAAGCTACCGGCTGGCTTATTGTTAATTTTTACCGCAATATCTACGTCCCGAACGCCGTGCTCCAGCAGCCATTTCTTGGCTCGCTTGGCATCAGATTCGGTAGCGTAGGTTTTCGAGTGCGGCTTGTTTTTGTCGTCGCTCCAGCGAACGGTGAATGTGCAATTCATCAGAGACATTATGTAGCCTCCAGTTTCTTGCGTTTGCGGCGCTGCTTTTTGCGAAGTGCTTTTTTAGTCATTTGGATCCTCGATCGTGCCGCCAAGTAGCTCAAGGCGTTTGGTAAACTCCTCTTCAACATCTCGATCGTTGGGTGAGAGTAATGTTTCAAAACTAATATTAATCTCGAACTCATTCTCATACGAAACTAGGGGGTACTTCTTTCGATAGTTTAGGTCAAATCGCTTGCCGTCAATACTTGCTTTAATCAGCATACACTCATATTTGCCGACCCAAATTGTGTCTGGAATCGTGAATTGTGTGAGACCTACCATTTTTATAGCCCCACAACCCACAATATTGCTTTAACTAATACTGCTATAATAGCTACTCCGACTAGCGAAACTAAAATCCCGCCGATCAAATAGCCTATGATATTTGCCACTTTTTTCATTTTGCTATCCATTGATTACTCCTCTTCAAATTAGTATTTTTTTATACACCCTGCTGTTGTAATTCCCGGCGCAGCAGCTGGCTTTCCGTTAACTGCTCGCTTTCAGCCCTGCGATGTTCATCAGCGATAGCTGAGACTTCATCGACAATGTCAATGTCCGCCAGCGTCATCTGGTCGTAAAACCAATTACCAAGCTCGAATCTATCGCAGAACTCCGCTAACGACTCATCTTTTAAGTGCAAATCCAGCGCGATAACATCAAGCTCATCAGATGGATACTCAAACAGCAATTCTGTCAGTATCCTAATGATTAGTTTTCGGCTCACTATTTCTCCTTTCTTATTTCCTCGATCGCACCCTCGTCGGGTAGCCACAAATTGCAACCAAAACTGTAATTCTACTGTCTTGGGGGTGGCTCAAATGTGCGAGGAGCTCCTGCGGTTGACGCCCCACCCTATATATACGAATCTGGCCACCCAAAGAGGGTGCGATGTTGATTGTTAATGTTCTTCTGTTCTGCCGATTTCTTCCTCAACGTACACGCCGCCGATATCGAATATCGAGCGGATAGCATTAGCTTCTGCACATTTCGCCAACATTACTCGCGGCATGGTTTTCCATGTCCCCATAGCGTCGCCGGCGCGGTATTTACCGTAGTTGTCGTCAGAAGTATGAGTTTTGGCAAACTCGTCGTAATAGGCTGTGTATTCGCCGATCTTCACCGCTTCGTTTGAGCCGTCAAACCTGCCAAACACCTCTACCGTCGCCGAATCCAGCTTGGTTTTTTCAGCATCCTTATAGTCGAAAACTGCTTTGCCGGTGTAGGCGTACGTCGGGTTTTTCGAACGACGCGCCAGCGAGCGTAAGCCGTGAATACTAACGATTGGCTCCAGCTTTTCGATCCACTGACCGTTTACATTTTGACGCTGATACACTGCGTATATTTCCTTTTTCAGCGGATTCAGGTTGTATTGACTGCACACCAGCATAAAGTAGGCGAGGTCCTCGATAGGTCGTATTTTGCCCATCTTATCGACACCTAGTAAATTACGGTGAATATTACCGAGTACCTTTTCCTTGTTAAGCCCCAGCGCCCAGTCGCCAACGTATTTAGCGATACCTGAGTACTCTCGCTTGACATTGCTTTTTTTGGCGATAGCTTTATCACTTCTTGTTTCACTCATTATTTACCTCCTTCAATCGGCGAAAAGCACTGTACGCGCACTGGCTTAATCATCCCTGAACCCAGGTAGAGCATGTCGCCCTTGCCGAGGAGACGTTCGCCCCCGGATTCATCCAGGATGATTTCCGAGTTCTTGGCGGTTGCTACTCTCAGACAAGCTTTGACTGGACAGTTAGCCTTGATTATCGGCGCGACGATGTCGGCGCTTGGTCGCTGTGTGGCGATAATCACGTTGATATTCGCCGCGCGCCCCTTCTGTAAAATTCGTGCTAGGTTGGTCTCCAGTTCTTTGCGAGTATCGTAAGTGTATTGCTTCATGATCGGTTCGCCATTCTTCTTATAGCCATCAATACGATAACGAACTTCCTTCCCGGTCTGCATAACTAGGTCGGCATACTCATCGATGATCAATACTCGACGTTTGGCATCGGTTTTTTTATCTTTATACCGACCGTCCATCAGCTCACTTAAACACTGGATTAGTTCAAGAGACCTGCCAACTTCCGAGACAATGTTTTTGCTCAAATCTTCAAAGTCCAATCCTTTCATATCGATAATGTCGATATGGCAATTTGTTAAACTCTGAATAATATTGCGCAAAAAGACCGACTTACCAGACCCAGTTTGCCCGCCAATCAGCATGTGTGGCATTTTGGCGATATCGTCGTAGATGACGTTATTCATCGTATCGACACCGATTGGTATTTGGTGGCTACTGCCTTTGCCTTCAAACGTCGGGAACGACTGCTCATGTGGCACTTCGATACCGACAGTCTGCGTACCGTAGATTGGTGCTATCACGCGAACCGCCTCAGAGCCGAGTGCCAACGATAAATCGTCGCCCAGTCCCGCCAGCTTCGACATTCGCACGCCGCGGTTAGGCTTTAGAATATACGTGTCGACAGTATTGCTCTTGATCGTCTCATCAATCCTGCCGCCAACGCCAAACTCGTTTAGCTTCGCCATGATTCGTTCAGTTTCCGAACCGCCCTCTTGCGCGATGTCGTCAGCCACTACCGTGTTGACTGGCGCAAACTTCTCGCGCCGTTCTGTCGTGTGCACGGTTCTGACGGTGATGCCTTCCATCTGCGCCACAATGTGCATCGACTGCGCGCCATTCATCATGTCACGAGGATTTGGGAAGTAGGTAGCGTTAGGATTGTCGGTGTAATCGCTCACCGATTTAATCACTCGACCCATGATGTCGTCAGCTTCGGCTAGGTTCTCGGCATTCAGTACGTAGTCTTTAATTTGTGGCTGACCATCGCGATTGATAGTCTTCTTAATTTCCTTAAAGACCACTCGGCTGACAGGCTTTTTATACTTATATTCAGCTAGTTTTGAATAAATCCAGCCCTGTATAATGTATGACCAATTCTCAGTCTCTTCGTCGGAATAGTTAGTGACGCTCTTCCAGTCGATGACCTCCAGACTGTCTCCCAAGTCGAGTACGATATCAATGTAGCCCTTCATTGGAATCTTTTTATTCATCACCGACAAATTGCATTCAATCTTGTCCTCGACAGCCAAAATGTTGTCGTAAGTTGGCAGTTCGTTGATGACTGTCGTCGATAGTTTCTGATATTGCTCGATGATCTTCTCGCGACTACCAGTTTTGCCGTACTCGATCTCATAATCTGCGACATTTTCAATCGCCTGCAATCCTGCTTCCAGAGCCGTCTCAAACGATTGACCCTTCATTCGCTGCTCAATCATCTTATGCATGGCAGAGCCGACAACCATCGATGGCGATGACGGATCGTCATAAACCTTGGCAATGTAGCGCTTCTTGAATTGGATCTGGTTGTTCAAAAAGCACATTATCGCTGATGGAGATAATACTATTCGATCCACTTATGCCTCCCCCGCTAATACACGGTCGAGAAACGTCGGATCGATTAGGTTTTCTAATTTCTCCAAAATCTCACTTTCACTCATTTCACTTTCTCCTTAAAATTAGTAGCATTTCACCTTGCCATTCAGGCATACGCTCCACGCCTTCCATCCGCTTGAATCCCACTTGCTGCGTGCCGCATAAATCTTATATGCGAGCGCCACATTGTGCTCTGGCTGGTATCGCCTGTCCGTCGTGTCGTGGATTGAGTTGACCTGGAATAACCCAGCGTCATTCGTTCCATTTGCGTTGTATCCCAGAGCGCTTGTCTGGCAACCACTCTCAGCCTTCATAACCGCCATAGCGATATCCACGTTCCAGTCGTATTTAGCGACCAGCGGTCGAAACCCCTCGCAGACATCTGCGCCAGCTGCCTCCACAGCAGCTTTTGGCGGCGCAGATGCATGAGCTTCGACCGCTGCGACCTTAGGCTTCAGTAGCGCCGGTCGCACGCTCGCTACTTTACGGCTTTTAACTGCTGAATCTGCTCAGAGATTCTTGTTTCCAGCTGGCTATTCTTCGATTCCTGGTACTTCACCCCCAGTCCGAATCCAACCACACTAGCGATTAGCGCCACGATGGTGATGGTTTTAATGCTTTCAATAACGTTTTTCCAATTGATTTTTTTCATAGTCTTTTCTTCCTTTTTATGTTTAGATTTTTTAGTAACTCCAAGCTGCCCAGGTGCCGGTGGCTTGCTTGTTTTCTGATGCTGAATTTTCGTCAGCTCATATTCTAAGGCGTCTTCGTTAATAGCTGCCTCCTTTCTTGGTTAAATATCCCCTTGAGAAGCCAGCTGTCTATGTCGCCACTGTATAATTTCTTTGGCCGATCCGCTTAAGTTTCGCAAAGTTCAATCATTGATAACTCTCAGAAGCCGCTACAAACAACAATCGAGCGACCTCGTTCAAGCCATCAAAAGAGGGGCGAGCCTTTGCGATGCTCGCCCCTCTGAATTTGGGTCTAACCTAAAAAATCACCGCAAAGGTGATTTACGAAGCGCCAAATTGTTCAAAAAAAGAACTCTCTGATTAACAGAGAGTTTCTATAGTTTTATTATAGCAGAGGCGAAAATTGATTGACATAGAAGTTAACTTATACTTGCTTGTAGATAATTAAACTGGTAGCATATTAAATAGTTATGATTACTCTTGAGGGTAAACGCGAGAACGGGCTTCCATGTTATATAGATGCTTGTCCAGAATGGAAGATTTTAGACCCGGAAAATAGACATCCGCTTACCCGACGTCCGCGGGCTATAGGAGAAGTGGCGTTGTATCCAGAAACAAATGACTGGGTGCTTGGACCGATAGTGCGCGCATATCGCGATACTAAGTGTGCCTTGGAAAATGGAGGCGTACCGGGTTCAATTTTCAAAATACCCGAGGAGGGTCGTCCTTTAGATACGCCAACTATATATAATAACCCAGACTATGAGCGTAGGTTAGATAAATTTTATTCGTCGTTGCCGACTGATGATGCTTTGAGACGAATTGAGTCGCAAGAGCAAGCTAATGCCTATGAGGAGCGCGCGGGAAGAATACTCGGACCGTGTATATTAAAATACTTGGAGAGAAAATATCACGAGGTGAATGAGGATC
>ERZ773079.401-NODE-401-length-28873-cov-60.293324_pt1 | contig 28873 bp, 30 predicted proteins | sample MGYA00511355_ERZ773079 | MGnify/ENA primary metagenome ERZ773079 (study PRJEB29015, sample SAMEA2737979) | human oral metagenome | biome: human oral; feature: human-associated habitat; material: dental | place: China | collected 2117 ... | reverse complement strand
GCCGACGACGTCGAGGGCGCCATCGCCGCCGTCCACGCGCTGGCTCCCGACGTCGTCCTTCTCGACGTGCACCTGCCGGGCGGCGACGGCGGGGGAGGGGCCGAGGTGGTGGTCGCCTGCCGCGACGTGCCGACCACCCGCTTCCTGGCCCTGTCAGTGTCGGACGCTAGCGACGACGTCGTGGGTGTCATTCGCGCCGGAGCGCGCGGCTACGTCACCAAGGCGATCTCGACGGCCGACCTGGTCGGGGCGGTGCGGCGCGTGGCCGCGGGCGACGCCGCCTTCTCCCCGCGGCTGGCGGGTTTCGTGCTCGACGCCTTCGGCGCCGGCGCCGGCGAGGTGGCGGTGGCCGATTCCGAGCTCGACCGCCTGTCCGCACGCGAGCGCGAGGTCATGCGGCTCATCGCCCGCGGCTACACCTACAGGGAGTGCGCCTCCGAGCTGTTCATCTCCGTCAAGACCGTCGAGACGCACGTCTCGGCGGTGCTGCGCAAGCTGCAACTGTCCAACCGCAATGAGCTGACCCGGTGGGCCGCCGCCCGCCGCCTCGTCTAGCGCCCCGCCGGCTGCGGTCGGCCCGCGGGGCGTCGAGTGCGCCGCGGCCGCTTGTGGCATGCTGTGCCGCGTGGGAACGACGGGGACCGTTATCGTCGGCCTGATCATCGTCCTGGGGCTGGGCGGCGCCCTGACCCAGATCTATCCCGGCCCGGCCATCGTCCTGGCGGCCGTCGCCGTGTGGGCGTTCATGACGGGAGGAACCGCCGCCTGGGTCGTGCTGGCGGTGTCCGCTGTCGCCGTGGTGGTCACGAGCGCGGGCAAGTACGTCCTGGTCGGCCGTCGGCTCCAGCGCGCGGGGGTGCCGGGCGCGTCCCTGCTCGTGGGCGGCCTGGTCGGCATGGCCGGCTTCTTCCTCGTGCCGGTGGTGGGGCTGCCGATCGGCTTCACCCTGGGGGTCTACCTGTGGGAGCTCGTCCGCGGTACCGATCAGGTCGGAGCCCGGGCCGCGGCCTGGGAGGCCGTCAAGGCCCAGGGACTGGCGATCCTCTTCGAGCTGGGCGGCTGCCTCGTGGCCGCCGCCGCGTGGGGCGGAGCCCTCATCCGGGGCTGAGCCTCGCCACGAGGAATCGTGGGAGGATTGTCCTCGTGATGGACCGGCACGATCACCGTACGCGGGCCCCCGGGCTCCCTGTGGCGCCTCAGGCGCTGGAGCGCGCCGTCGCGCACATGCGCGGGGGCGGTCTGCTCGTCCTGCCCACCGACACCGTCTACGGCATCGGCGCTCCGGCCGCCGATGCAGCCGCCGTCGCCAGGCTCCTGGCCGTCAAGGGGCGCGGACGGCGGATGCCCCCGCCGGTTCTGGCTGCAGGCTCCGATCAGCTCGACGGCGTCATCGCCGGCGCTCCCCCCGCCGCTCGAGCTCTGATGGAGGCCTTCTGGCCCGGGGCGCTGACCCTCGTCCTGGATGCGGCCCCCGGTCTGGAGTGGGACCTGGGGGAGACGGGCGGCACCGTGGCGGTGCGCGTGCCCGACCACCCGCTGGCCCGGGCCGTGCTGCGCGCCACCGGCCCCATGGCGGTCACCAGTGCCAACCGCACCGGCGAGCGTCCGGCCACCGATGCCGACGCCGCGCGTCGGGCCTTCCCCCGTCGAGACGTCCTCGTACTCGACGGCGGCCCCACGCCCGGTCCGGTGCCCTCGACGATCATCTCTTTGGCCGGCGAGCGGGCGCTGGCGCCGGTGGTGGTGCGCGACGGCCTCCTGTCCCGCACCGCCCTGGCGGCGGTCCTCGAGCCTGTGCTTCGAGCAGCGGGGGCGCCGCCGCTGCTCGACGCGGGCGGTCAGGGGCGCACGGCGTGAGGGTCTACCTGCTCGTTCTTCTGGTGGCCGCTGCGGTCACTTACGTGTCCGTGCCGATCGTGCGTCACGTCGCACTGGTGTCCAACGCCCTGACCCCGGTGCGCGCCCGCGACGTCCATTCCACCCCCATCCCCCGGCTGGGGGGCGTGGCCATGTTCGCGGGCTTCGCCTCCGCGGTGACGGTGGCCTCGCGGGTTCCCTATCTGGCCGACGTCATCGACTCCTCCGCGTGGGCGGTCGTGATGGGGGCGGGCATGGTGTGCCTGCTGGGGGTCGTCGACGACCTGTGGGAGCTGGACTGGTGGGCCAAGCTCTCCGGGCAGATCCTGGCGGCCGGCATCATGGCCTGGCGGGGGGTGCAGCTCATCACCTTCCCCGTGGGAGGAGTCACCCTGGGGTCCTCGCGACTGAGCCTGTTCTCCACCATCCTCGTGGTGCTGGCGGTCATCAACGCGGTCAACTTCGTCGACGGGCTCGACGGACTGGCCGCCGGCATCATCGGCATCGGTGCGAGCGCCTTCTTCCTGTACGTCTACGTGCTCACCCGCACCACCCAGCCGGCCTCCTACACCTCCCTGGCCGCCACCGTGGTGGCCGCTCTGGTCGGGATCTGCGTGGGCTTTCTGCCGCACAACTTTCATCCGGCGACGATCTTCATGGGGGACTCCGGGTCGATGCAGCTGGGGCTCATCTCGGCGGCCGGCACCATCATCGTCACTGGCCAGATCGACCCCCTGTCCGTCGAGGGGACGACGGCGGTGCCCGTCTTCCTGCCCGTGATCATCCCCCTGGCGGTGCTGCTGCTGCCCCTGACCGACATGATGATGGCGATCACGCGCCGCACCTGGGCCGGGCACAGCCCCTTCCACCCCGACCGCATGCACATGCACCATCGTCTGCTGGCCGCCGGCCACTCTCACCGCAGGGCCGTCCTGGTGATGTACGTATGGGCCGCCCTCATCTCCTTCTCCTGCGCCGCCATGGCCTTCTTCCCGTTGCCCGCCGTCCTGGTGGGCGCCGTCGTCGGCGTGGTGGCGGCGCTGGCCATCACCGTCGATATGATGCCGGGGGTGCGCCAGTCCTGGGCGCGCCGCCTGGGCGCCCGGCACGTCAGGATCAGGAAGGAGACCCGACGATGAGGATCGGGGGGACGGCTCGCGTGGCCCCGCGCCCTGTGCGCACTCACCAGGAGGTCTTCCGGCGCACCGCGGCGCGCGTGGGCGCGGTCGGCGCCGCACTCGTCGCGCTCGGCCTGCTGGCGGGGATGCTGACGGGAGGACGCGCCTGGAACGGGGCCGTGTGGGGCGGTGGCGCCGGCGCACTGCTGACGCTCATCACCGTGGCGGGGCTGACGGCGCCCTGGGACCGGTTCCCGCTGCTGGCCTCCAGCGGCATCATGCTGTCCTTCTTGGGCAAGATCGCCGTCATGGTCGCGGTGGTTCTGCTTGCCGGGCCCCGCAGGGATCAGATGTCGCCGATGTGGTTCCTGGGCACACTGGCCGTCGTGCTCGTCGGGGTCACCGGCGTCGAGATCGTCTTCCTGGCCTCCGGACGCTCTTTTACGGTCGAACCCCGGGCGGAAGACGAGTAGGGTGACTCCCGGCGCCCACCGTGGTCCGGCCTGCGGCCGGGCGATGGCGTGACGGCGCCCCGACATCTTCCCGAAGGAGACCTGGTGATCACGAGTGCGACTCTCGCCGCCGGTCTGACGGCGATCGCCCCGGCCGCCGGCGGTGACGGCTTCGAGCCCCCTTCCCTGTCCGACTTCTTCCCCGACACCTTTCTCTTCGTGGGAACCCCTTTCGCGATCAACCGCATTATGATGGTGCGTCTGATCATGACGGCCGCGCTCGTGGTCTTCTTCGGCGTCGGCGCCGCGCGCGCCAAGGTGGTGCCGGGCCGCTTCCAGAACATGTGCGAGATGCTGCTCGACTTCGCCCGCGTCAACATCGCCGAGGAGATCATCGGCGAGCGACGCGCACGACCCTACGTCCCCATTGTCACCACGATCTTCTTGGGCGTTCTCTTCCTCAATATCTCGGGCATCATCCCGGGTCTGAATATTGCCGCCACGAGCGTGGTCGGCATGCCCATCGTTTTCGCCGCGGTATCGTACATCACTTTTTTCTACGCCGGCATCAAGAATCACGGCGCGGGCGGCTTCCTGCGCGGGTCCGTTCTTCCGCGGGGTGTGCCGAAGGCGTTGTGGGTCCTCATCATCCCCATCGAGTTCCTATCCAACCTCATCATGCGGCCGGTCACCCTGACGATCCGACTCCTGGCCAACATGGTCTCTGGCCATTTCCTGCTCGCCCTGTGCTATGCGGCCACCAGCGCCCTGTTCGTCCATGCGGTGGGTGCTCTCAAGGGTCTGGGCGTGGTCACATTCGGCGTTGCGTTGGCCTTCGTCCTTTTTGAGATCTTCGTCGCGGTCCTCCAGGCCTACATCTTCGCGTTGCTCAGCGCCGTCTACATCGAGTCCTCGATCTCCATGCACTGAAGGCGGCGCCACCGGATCCGAATTCATCATCACAAGCCCCGGGCCCGACCCGGACAGACGAGGAACCTCGTCCGACCCCAAGGAGAAACCACTATGACCGGAAGCATCGCCACCATCGGTTACGGCCTCGCCGCGATCGGTCCCGGCATCGGCATCGGCATCGTCGTCGGCAAGACGCAGGAGGGCACCGCCCGCCAGCCCGAGGTCGCCGGCGCGCTGCGCACCAACATGTTCATCGGCGCCGCCCTCATCGAGGCCCTCGGCCTGCTCGGCTTCGCCGCGGGCTTCGCCTTCACCTCCTGATCCCGGCGGTCCTTCATGACCCCTCCGCTCTTCGCACCGCAAGTAGCGCCGGCCGCTTCATCCGGGGGCGACAACATGCTGCTGCCGCACAGCTACGATCTGCTGTGGGGCACGGTCTCGTTCGTCATCATCGCGGTCGTGCTCATCATGTACGCCTTGCCGCGCTTCACTAAGGTCCTCGACGAGCGCACCCGCCGCATCGAAGAGGGTCTGGCCCTGGCCGACAAGGCCAAGGGCGACCAGGCCGATGCCGAGCTGCGGGCCGCGCGCCTGGTCGAGGACGCGCGCCGCGAGGCCGCCTCCATCCGCGAGGATGCCCAGGCGCAGGCCAAGGAGATCATCGCTGAGGCGCGCACCGCCGCCGCTGGCGAGGCCGGCAAGGCCATGGACGCCGCGCAGCGGCAGATCCAGGCGGACAGACAAGCGGCTCAGATCTCCCTGCGCACCGACGTCGGCTTGCTGGCCAGCGATCTGGCTGAGAAGATTATCGGCGAGCAGCTGACCGACTCCGAGCTGTCCGCCCGCGTCATCGATCGCTTCCTCGATGATCTCGAGGAGGCGCCCCTGAGAGGCGCCGATGCGGCCGTCTCCGCCGAGGAGGCCCGGTGAACACCGGCACCGCCGCGAGCCGCGCCGCCGCAGCCCGAGCCTGGAGCCCTGTCGTGACCGCCGCGGGCGGGGAGGCTCAGACGCTCGGCGAGCAGATCCTCCAGATAGCCCACATCATCGCCAGCGGCTCGCTGTTCGCCCCTCTGACCGACCCGGGGCGCTCCGGCGACGACAAGGCGGCCCTCGCGACACGACTTCTGGCCGGCCGCGCCGACGACCGCGTCGTCGAGCTGCTGGCGGGCCTGGTCCGTCACCGCTGGTCCAAGGCGATGGACCTGGTGACCGCCCTGCACGACATGGGCATCGAGACGATTCTGGCCGGCGCCCGGGCGGCGGGGACGCTCGACGACGTCGAGCAGCAGGTCTTCGAGGTCTCCGTCGAGCTCGAGCGCGATCAGGGACTGCGGGAGGCCCTCGAACCCTCTCGGCGCGCCAGCACTGACGCCCGCGTCCGACTCGCCCGGCGGATCTTCTCCCCGATGCTGTCCGGTCCGGCGATGAGCCTGGTGATCTGGTGCGTGCGCCACCGCTCCCAGAGCGGGGTGACGCGCAATCTGCGGCGAGTGGTCGAGCTCGCCGCCGGTATGCAGAACCGGGCCATCGCCGACGTCGTCTCCGCCGTCCCGCTGACCACCGCCCAGGAGGCGCGCCTGCGGGCCGTGCTGATCGGGCGGCTCGGTGAGGACGTCGAGATCAATTCGACCGTTGACCCCTCCGTCATCGGAGGGGTCAAGGTGACAGTGCGGGACACCGTCATCGATTCGACCGTGCGCTCGTCTCTCGACGGGCTGCGGGTCGCTCTGGCGGGCTGAGCCCGCCGCCACCACAGACCAACCCGCGCACCCGTCCGGTGCGCGACACCCCGAACCAAGGAGACGACAGATGGCCGAGCTGACCATCAGGCCGGAGGACATTCGCTCCGCCCTGGACGAGTTCGTCGAGTCCTACAAGCCCTCACAGGTGGCCGCCGAGGAGGTCGGGCACGTCGTCTTCGCCGCCGACGGCATCGCCCACGTCGAGGGGCTGCCCGGCGTCATGGCCAACGAGCTGCTCACCTTCGAGGACGGCACCGCCGGGCTGGCGATGAACCTCGACGAGCGTGAGATCGGCGTGGTCGTCCTGGGCGACTTCACCGGCGTCGACGAGGGCCAGATCGTGCGCCGCACCGGCGAGGTCCTCTCGGTGCCCGTCGGTGACGGCTACCTGGGCCGGGTCGTCGACCCGCTGGGACGCCCCATCGACGGCCTGGGCGAGATCCCCAGCGAGGGCCGCCGCGCCCTGGAGCTTCAGGCCCCCGGCGTCATGTCCCGCAAGTCCGTCCATGAGCCCCTGCAGACCGGTCTGAAGGCCATCGACTCGATGATCCCGATCGGGCGGGGCCAGCGCCAGCTCATCATCGGCGACCGCAAGACCGGCAAGACCGCCATCGCTCTGGACACGATCCTCAACCAGAAGGCCTACTGGGACACCGGCGACCCCGCCCAGCAGGTGCGCTGCATCTACGTCGCCACCGGGCAGAAGGGGTCGACGATCGCCTCCGTGCGCGCCGTCCTGGAGGAGCACGGCGCCCTGGAATACACCACCATCGTCGCCTCTCCGGCCTCCGACCCGGCCGGCTTTAAGTACCTGTCGCCCTACACCGGCAGCGCTATCGGCCAGCACTGGATGTATTCGGGCAAGCACGTCCTCATCGTCTTCGACGACCTGTCCAAGCAGGCCGAGGCCTACCGGGCCGTGTCCCTCCTGCTGCGCCGCCCGCCGGGCCGTGAGGCCTACCCCGGCGACGTCTTCTACCTGCACTCGCGCCTGCTGGAGCGCTGCGCCAAGCTCTCCGACGACCTGGGTGCGGGCTCGATGACGGGCTTGCCGATCATCGAGACGAAGGCCAACGACGTCTCCGCCTACATCCCGACCAACGTCATCTCCATCACTGACGGTCAGATCTTCCTGCAGTCCGACCTGTTCAACTCCGACCAGCGTCCCGCCGTTGACGTCGGCATCTCGGTCTCCCGGGTCGGCGGAGCCGCCCAGGTCAAGGCCATGAAGAAGGTCGCCGGCACGCTCAAGATCACGCTGGCCCAGTACCGCTCCATGCAGGCCTTCGCCATGTTCGCCTCCGACCTGGACGCCGCCACCCGTCAGCAGCTGACCCGCGGTGAGCGTCTCATGGAGCTGCTCAAACAGCCCCAGTTCACCCCCTACCCGGTCCAGGAGCAGGTCGCCGGCGTGTGGACCGGCACCAACGGCTACCTCGACGACCTGGAGGTGGCCGACGTCCTGCCCTTCGAGCGCTCCCTGCTCGATCATCTGCGTCGCAACACCGACGTCCTCGACCGGATCCGGGATGCCGGCGAGCTCGATGAGGACACCGAGGCCGCCCTGCGCGATGCGGTCGAGTCCTTCCGCTCCACCTACCTGGCCGGGGACAAGATCCTGTCCGGGGAGGTCGCCGCCGCCGAGGACGAGCCGCCGGCGGAGCGTACGAGCGAGCAGATCGTGCTCAAGAGGGGCTGACGTGGCAGGCAACCAGCGCGTTTACAAGCAGCGCATCCGATCGACCCAGACCCTCCAGAAGGTCTTCCGGGCCATGGAGCTCATCGCCTCCTCCCGGATCGGTGCGGCGCGCCGCAACGCGCAGGAGGCCGGACCCTACGACCACGCGCTCAGCCAGGCCGTGGCGGCCGTGGGCACTTATGCGCACCTCGACCATCCGGTCACCCGCGAGCGCACGGACACCGATCGCGTGGCGGTGCTCGTGGTCACTTCGGACCGCGGTATGGCGGGCGCCTACTCCGCGACCATCCTGCGCGAGTCCGAACGGCTCCTGGACCAGCTCGTCGAGGACGGCAAGAAGCCGGTCGTCTTCACCTTCGGGCGGCGCGCCGCCGGGTACTTCACCTTCCGCGAGCGCGAGGTGGAGCGCTCCTGGACGGGCGAGTCCGACCGGCCCTCGGGCGAGTCCATCGACGAGGTCGCCACAGCGCTGCTCGACTACTTCCTTGCGCCCGCCGACGCCGGGGGCGTGGCCGAGGTCCACATCGTCTTCACCCGTTACGTCTCCATGGTCTCCCAGGTCCCCGAGGTCCGCCGCATGCTGCCGCTGACCGTCGTCGACGTCGACGGGCCGGGCGAGCTCAACCGGGAGGACATCGCCGCCGGCACGGAGCATGTGCGCGCCCAGGACACGGGTGCCCAGCCCCTGTACGAGTTCGAGCCCAGCCCCGATGCCGTCCTGGATGCGCTGCTGACCCGCTACGTGAGCAGTCGCATCCGCAACGCCCTGCTTCAGGCGGCGGCCTCGGAGCTGGCCAGCCGCCAGCAGGCCATGCACACGGCCACGGACAACGCCGAGGACCTCATCACCACCTACACCCGGCTGGCCAACGCCGCCCGCCAGGGCGACATCACCCAGGAGATCACGGAGATCGTCTCGGGTGCCGACGCTCTGGGCGCCGAGTAGCGCAGCAGTACCGGATCCCAACGCAACGACCACGCAAGACCGCACGGAAGTGACTGATATGGCTGACACCACCACCCCCGCCGCCGGGACCGGCCGCATCACCCGGATCATCGGCGCCGTCGTCGACGTCGAATTCCCGCCGGACGCGATCCCCGAGATGTACAACGCCCTCAAGGTGACCGTCAATGCCACCGGAGAGGGGGACGAGCCGCACGAAATCACTCTCGAGGTCGCCCAGCACCTGGGCGATAACATCGTGCGCACCATTTCGCTTAAACCCACCGACGGTCTTGTGCGCGGCTCGGAGGTGCGCGACACCGGCGCTCCGATCTCCGTTCCGGTCGGCGAGGTCACCAAGGGCCACGTTTTCAACGTCACCGGGGACGTCCTCAACCTCACCGAGGGGCAGACCCTGGACGTTCGGGAGCGCTGGCCCATCCACCGTCAGCCTCCGGCCTTCGACCAGCTGGAATCCAAGGAGCAGATGTTCGAGACCGGCATCAAGGTCATCGATCTGCTCACCCCCTACGTCCAGGGCGGCAAGATCGGCCTGTTCGGCGGTGCGGGCGTGGGCAAGACCGTCCTCATCCAGGAGATGATCCAGCGCGTGGCCCTCGATCACGACGGTGTGTCCGTCTTCGCCGGCGTCGGCGAGCGCACCCGCGAGGGCAATGACCTGATCGTCGAGATGGGCGAGGCCGGGGTTTTCGATAAGACCGCGCTCGTGTTCGGCCAGATGGACGAGCCGCCGGGCACACGGCTGAGAGTGGCGTTGTCCGCCCTGACCATGGCCGAGTACTTCCGCGACGTTCAGCATCAGGACGTGCTGCTGTTCATCGACAACATCTTCCGCTTCACCCAGGCGGGCTCCGAGGTCTCCACACTGCTGGGCCGCATGCCCTCCGCGGTGGGCTACCAGCCCAATCTGGCCGATGAGATGGGCCAGCTCCAGGAGCGGATCACCTCGGCCGGCGGGCACTCCATCACCTCGTTGCAGGCCATCTACGTGCCCGCGGACGACTACACCGACCCGGCTCCGGCCACGACCTTCGCCCACCTGGACGCCACGACCGAGTTGTCCCGCGAGGTCGCCGCGCGCGGCATCTACCCGGCCGTGGACCCGCTGGCGTCGACCTCGCGCCTGCTGGCGCCGCAGTACGTCGGCGACGATCACTACGACGTGGCCACGCGGGTGAAGTCGATTCTTCAGAAGAACAAAGAGCTCCAGGACATCATCGCCATTCTGGGCATCGACGAACTGAGCGAGGAGGACAAGGTCACCGTGGGCCGGGCCCGGCGCATCGAGCAGTTCCTGAGCCAGAACATGTACATGGCGGAGAAGTTCACCGGGGTGCCCGGTTCGACCGTGCCCGTGGCGGAGACTGTCGAGGCCTTCAAGCGCATTGCCGACGGGGACTACGACCATCTGCCCGAACAGGTCTTCTTCAACATCGGCGGCATCGACGACCTCGAGCGTCGCGCGGCTGAGATCAAGGCGGCCTGACGTGGCGGGGGCGCTGAGTGTCGAGGTGGTCTCCCGCGACGGCGGGCGGGCGTGGACCGGGCAGGCCGCCCAGGTCACAGTCCCTCTGGCCGACGGCCAGCTCGGCGTCCTGCCGGGGCGCCAGCCCGTGCTAGCGATCGTGGGCCGCGGCGCCGTGCGTATCGTCTCCGACGACGGGGTCGTCAAGGTGCCGGTGGCGGGGGGATTCTGCTCGGTGGACCACGATGTCATCACGGTGGCGGCCGACGCCGCCGGGGACGGGGCCGGTCAGGCCCGAGTCAGCGACGAGCTGGCCGAGGCCGTGAACGCCAGCGACGCCGAGGACTAAGGTCGAGCCTATGGGAGGAGGACATCCGGTGTGGGCGGCCGCGGGCGTCATTGCGCTCGTGGTGGTGGTTGTGGCCGGGGTCTTCATCCTCCGCCTGCGGCACTTGGCCGGACGCGTCGGCTCCTTCGAGTGCGCCCTGCGTCGGCCCGGTCGGGGCCGCTGGGCCAGTGGTATCGCCACTTTCGGCAACGAGTCGGTGGAGTGGATGCGTCTGGTCTCCCTGTCCGTGCGACCGCGCTACCGCTTCGAGCGGGCCGGTCTCGAGCTCGGCGAGGTGCATCACCGCGGTGCGGACGGGCGCATCGTCGACGTCGAGTGCGGTTATCGCGGCGAGCGTTTCGATCTGGCCATGATGGAGGACTCCCATTCGGCATTCGTCGCCTGGTTGGAGTCGGCACCGCCGACTCAGCCCGCCCTCCTGTGAGTGGGCGAGGAGCGGCCGGGCAGGCCGACGGGCGGTGCATGCGCCCCGGCGCCGCCGCTCGGAGCGGGGGCGGGCCGACCGAGCAGTCGGTTCATCGCGTTCGCCCGTTCCGGGCGGGCGCGCGCGTTCGCCCGTTCCGAGCCCCCGCTCGCCTGTAGGCTGCCGGCGTGCGCGTCGTCATTGCCACCTGCTGCGTGGACTACTCCGGGCGCCTGGACGCCCATCTGCCCCGGGCCACTCGCCTCATCATGATCAAGGCGGACGGCTCGGTTCTCGTCCACTCCGACGGCGGCTCCTACAAACCGCTGAACTGGATGAGTCCTCCCGCCAGGCTCGCTGAGGTCGACCCCGACGAGGAGGACCGGGAGGCCGGCGTCGTCTCCCGCTGGGAGGTGACGGCCTCCAAGACCGACGACCGGCTCGTCATCCGCCTGTTCGACGTCGTCTCGGATACCAGTGCGGACCTCGGGGTGGACCCGGGCTTGACCAAGGACGGCGTCGAGGCTCATCTCCAGGAGCTCCTCGCCGAGCAGATCGAGGTGCTGGGCCCCGGCTGGCGGCTGGTGCGTCGCGAGTACCCCACGCCCATCGGCCCGGTGGACATCATGGCCAAGGACGCCGACGGCGGTTCGGTAGCCGTCGAGGTCAAGCGCGTGGGCGGAATCGACGGCGTCGAGCAGCTGACCCGCTATGTCGAGATGCTCGACCGCGACCCGCTGCTGGCCCCCGTGCGCGGCCTGTACGCCGCCCAGCAGATCAGGCCCCAGGCGCGCGTGCTGGCCGAGGACCGCGGCATCCGCTGCGTCGTGCTCGACTACGACACCATGCGCGGCATGGACGACCCCTCGTCGCGGCTGTTCTGAGGAGGTTGAGATGACCGGTGCCCCCGGGCCTGCAGCGGTCGTGCCCCGCGCCCCGCGGGAGATGTCCTACCTGCGTCTGGTCGCCCAGGGGCTCGTGAGCGCGACGGCGTCGCCCGCGCCCGCCGAGGCGGTGCGCCGTCAGCTCGCCGTCCAGGGTCAGCAGGTTTTCTCCGTTCCCCACGCGATCATCTCCCGGACGGCGGGAGCCGTGCGCGACGATGTCGACGCGGCCTTCGAGGCCGGTGAGCTCGTGCGCTCCTGGCCGATGCGCGGCACCGTGCACGTCACCACGGCCGCCGACCACCACTGGCTGCGCGTGGCTCTCATGCACCGCACCGACGCGTGGACGCGCTCGGGCGAGAGGCGACTGGGCATCGACGACGCGATGCTGGAGCGCGCCGGCTCCATCGCCCTGGCCCTGATGGCCGAGCACGGCCCGGTGATGCGAGATCGTCTCATCGGGGCCTGGTCGGATGCCGGCCTCGTCGCTTCCGGGGCGGGATGGCGCCGACACCTGCTGGTCCGCCTCCAACGCGAGGGCGTCCTCGTCCAGGGGCCGCGCCGCGGCAACGAGCATCTCATCGTGAGCGCCGCTCCGCTTCCCCCGGCCGAGTCCGGGCCCGGCGGCGCCGGCGGGGGAGGCCGCGGTACCGACGGGCACCGCGCCGCCCTGGCCGAGATCGCCCGACGCTACGCCGCCAGTCATGGACCGGCGAGTGCGACCGACCTGGCCCGCTGGACGTCGCTTCCCGTCGGGGAGGCGTCCCGGGCTCTGGAGGACGCCGTCGAGCTGACGAACGCCGCCGGCTACGGCGCCGACGCCGCGCGCGGAGAGGTGCCGTTGACGCGGGCGGTGGCCGAGGGCGGGCTGCGCGGGGACGTGCGCGTGCTCGGGGCGGGAGCGCGCACGGCGCCGTCGGGGCGTGAGCGCTCCACCGTCCTCTACATGCGCGCCGACCTGCCGGACCTGCTCGCGGTCTGTCGCCGGCAGGCGGCGGGCACGTTCTTCCTGGCCTCCTTCGACGAGGTGCACGTGGGGTACAAGGACCGCGCCTGCCTGACCGATGCCGCCGGCGAGCTGCTCATCTGCCCCGCGGGCAATGGCATGTTCAGACCGCTGCTGGTCGATCGCGGGCGGGTGGTGGCCGTCCGCCCCGTGGGGGAGGGGCTCCTGTGGGCCGACGACGCCCGCCGCTCGGCACGCCTCGAGGCGGACGTGGCTCGAGCCGTGCGGGGCATCGCGCGCCGCCTGGCCTGAGCCCCCGTCGCGCCGGAATAACCTGCTGGTGTGAGCACGCACTCCCCTACGACCGCCTACCGCGGCGCCGTCGTCACCCCGCTGCGGATCATCGACGACGGGCTCGTCGTCGTCGCTCGTCGCCGCATCGCCTGGGTGGGGACGGCGGACGAGGCCGAACGGGCGGGGTGGGGCGGGCTGCCCGAGCGCGCCGTGCGCGCGCCCGCGGGCGGCTATCTGCTTCCCGGGCTCGTCGACGTCCACTGCCACGGCGGCGGAGGCGAGTCCTTTCCCGACATCGACGGTCCCGGGCGGGCGATGGTCGCCGTCATGGAGCACCGCCGCGCGGGCACCACGAGCCTTATCGCCTCCTGCGTCACGGCGGCACCGGATATCCTGCGGCGGCGCACCCGTGTGCTGGCGGATCTGTGCGATGCGGGCGAGCTCGCCGGCATCCACCTCGAGGGGCCCTTCATCTCCCGCGAGCGCTGCGGCGCCCAGGACCCCGCTTTCATCACGGCCCCCGATGCGGAGCTGACCCGCGAGCTGATCGGCCTCGGGCGCGGGCACGTGGTCACCATGACCCTCGCTCCGGAGCGGCCGGGGGCCACCGGAGACGGCGGTGTCATCGCGGCGCTCGTCGAGGGAGGAGCCCTGCCCTCCTTCGGACACACCGACTCCGGGGCCGCGCCCGTGCGCGCGGGCCTGGCCGATGCGGCCTTCCGCATCGCTGCGCGGGCCGGGGCCGGCACGCCGGTGCGCTCGACGCGGCCCACTGCCACCCACCTGTTCAACGGCATGCGGCCCGTGCACCACCGTGCGCCCGGGCCCGTGCCCGAGCTCCTGGCCGCCGCCGCGAGCGGGCGGTGCGTCGTGGAGCTGGTCGGCGACGGCGTCCACCTGGACCAGACGCTCGTGCGCAGCATGTTCGAGCTACTCGGTCGGGACGGCATCGTTCTCGTCACCGACGCCATGGCCGCGGCGGGCATGCCCGACGGCGACTACGCCCTGGGCTCTCAGGCCGTGACTGTCGTGGACGGCGTCGCCCGCCTGGCCGGCGGGGCGATCGCCGGGGGCACCGCGCACCTCATCGACGTGGTCCGCACGACGTGGCACGGCGGCGTGGATTTGGTCGACGCCGTCTTCGCCGCGTCCCGGCAGGGGGCTGGGATCCTGGGCGACGAGTCGGTCGGCGCGCTCGCCCCGGGCTTGCGGGCCGACCTCGTGGTCGTCGACGAGGAGCTGAGGCCGGTGATGGTCGTGCGCCGCGGCGAGGTCGTCGCCTGAGCCGTCCCTCCTGGTCGCCGGGAGGTGCTGTCGGGGGTCAGGGGCGTCCGCCCTCCATGGCGACGCGCAGGCGGGCGATTCTGCCGTCGGGGGCGAGGGCTGCGACGTCCGTGCCCGTCATGGCCGCGAGGCCGCCCGCTGAGCGCCTGACCGCCACGGCCCACTCGACGGTGACCGTCCCGGGCTCGGAGTCGTCGACCCGCGTCCGCCACAGGTGGCGGGATTCGGCATTGCGGTCCAAGAAGGTGCGGAAGAAGGCGCGGATCTGCGCTGCTCCCCGCACGGACGGACCCGTTGCCGGCTCGAGGACGGCGTCGGGGGCGAACAATCCGATCAGCTCCTCGAAGTCGGTCTGCGAGTGGCCCGCCGTGTCCGACAGGGTGAAGTAGCGGTCCAGCGTCGTCGCGGCGTTCCGGGTCGAGGGGCCTGTCGTGCTCGGCATGCTCGGTCCTTTCATATTCGTTTGTTCACAAGTAAGTGAACTAATAGACGCAACCGTATCATGCCGATGTGCATTCCGACGACCACCCGCGCAGGGAGGACATCCGGCTCGTGGCGGTTCTGCGCGCTCTGGCGGACCCGGTCAGACTCTCGGTCGTCCGCCAGGTGGCGGACGACCGGCCGCACGCCTGCGGATCGATTGCGACGCCTCTGGTCCCCTCCGCCATGACGCGCCACTTTCGCATCCTGCGGGAGTCGGGCCTGGTGCGCACTGATCCGAAGGGCACGAGCAAGCTGCTCACCCTGCGCCGCGACGACCTCGACGCCCGATTCCCGGGCCTGCTCGACGCCGTTCTGCGCACTCCCGACGGAGACGGCCCGGCGCCAGGAGCACGCAGCGAGTAGGGCCGGGCCGCACTCGCGTAAGACCCGTCAGGCGGGGCCGCTGTCGCAATTCCTCACGAAGGCCGCTGTCGCGCGCTCGGGCATCCGCATTATGCCGCGTCATTGCAGCGGTCTGCGAGGTGCGGGCCAGTCCGACCAGTCGTTCGTGAGGGATCGTGACGGATCGGGGCTGTCAGGGCCTCTGTCGACGAGCGGTGTCCTGGCCGGCGGCGATGACGGCGCCGATGGCGTCCCTCGAGGCGGCCAGAGTCATGATGGAGGCCTCGATGCGGGCCTGCTCCCGCTTGAGGTCGTCGATGATCTCGGCGCAGAGGGGGGCGAGGCGGCCCGCACGCTCGATCAGGCACGGGGCGACGGTGCGGATGGTGGCGGTGGACAGGCCGGCGTCGAGGAGCAGACGGACGCGGCGGGCGACTTCGACGTCCCGGTCGTCGTAATCGCGGTAGCCGGACGCATTGCGCGCAGGCGCAAGAAGGCCCTGTTCCTCGTAGTAGCGCAGGAGCCGGGCCGGGATGCCGGTGCGCTCGGAGATCTGCGAGATGCGCATACGAGTGGTGCCTCCTGCGGCTTGCCTTCACATTGATGTGAAGGTTGAGCCTAGCAGCATGACTGTTGAGCAGACCCCTCCCGCTCCTTCCCGAGCCCGACTGGTGCTCGTGATGGTCGGCTTCGTGATGCTGGTGTTCTGCACCGGTACCGCCGAGTACCTGGTGTCGGGCGTCCTGACGCAGATCGCGGCCGACGTCTCGGTGAGCATCTCCGCCGCCGGTCAGATCGTGACCGCCTACGCCCTCGGGGTCGCTGTCGGCGGTCCCCTCGTCACGGCAGCGACCGCCCGCCTGCCCCGCAAGGGCCTGGCCCTGGGATTGGGTGCCGTCTTCATCGCAGGCACGACCCTCACCGTGCTCGCGCCGACCTACGCGTGGGTGATCGTGGGGCGGGCGCTGTCCGCCTGCGCCCAGGCGACGCTGTTCGCTATCGGACTGACCACCGCGACCGCCATGATGGGGCCGGGCCGCCGAGGGCGAGCGATCGCGATCGTCGGTTCCGGGCTCACCATCGCCACCGTGCTCGGTGTGCCGTTGGGCGCCCTGCTGGGCGGGGGCACGAGTTGGCGGGCCCCGTTCGTCGTCGTCGTGGCACTCGCGGGTCTCGGGGAGGTCCTGCTCGCGGTCGCCATGCCCCCCGCGGCCGCCCCGGCGACGGGCGTGGCTGACGAGGTCGGGGCGCTGGCGCGCGGGCCGGTGCTGCTGGCCGTGTCGGCCACGGCCATCGGCTTCGCCGGGGTCGGCGTCGTCTTCACCTACCTCGTCCCTCTCCTCACGCGGGTGACCGGGATGGACGCCGGGGCTGTTCCGATGCTGCTGCTGGCCTACGGGGTCGGCGGGTTCGTCGGGAATCTGGTGGCCGGGCGCCTGGCCGACCTCTCCCTCAGCAGGACCCTCGCGGGGGTGTTCCTCGCCCTCGTCCTCACTCTGGTGGCGATCCCGGTCCTGGCCGGGCATCCGGCCCCGATGGTCGGGCTCGTCCTTGTGCTGGGCCTGCTGTCCACCGCGATGGTCGCGCCGTTGCAGTCCCTCGTCCTGCGTCGCGCCGGCGCCGCGCCGACCCTATCGTTGGCGGTCACCGTGGGTGCCTTCAACCTGGCCAACGCGATCGGCTCGGTGCTCGGAGGCCTCGGCATGAGCGCCGGGGTCCTGCGTTGGAACGGCTTCGCCGGAGCTCTCCTCGCGCTCGCCGGCATGGCCCTGACCGCCCTCGCCCTCCGGGCCGGCCCGGAAGCGGAATGATGTCTGTCGGGATTGCTCACGGACGACCCGGGCGCGCCGGACCGCCTCTTGCAGAGCGCTGCAGCGGGGAGGCTTGCGCGCGTGGTCGCATGTTCAAGGCGAGGTCGCAAGCGCTTGACACACCGGGGTCATTGGGATCGTCCTCGGCGCGGGGGAGGGCATCCGCGGGCGAATGTCGGCGACCATGCGCTGCTAGCCTGCTCTCGTGAGGGCCACGGAGCTCTCCGCTCGCCGGGGCGATTTCCGACGCGCGGTTCTCTAGGACGTGGACGGCGCGCTCATCGCCGCCGGCGCTGCTCGCGACGGCTCGGCCCTGCGGGCCCGCGCCGTCCTCGACGCCATGAACGACGAGGTCATCGCGCTGGTCATCTCCGATTCGCCGCTCGTAGGGGAGCCGGGCTCGGGGAGGGGCGGTCGGCCCTCAGCCCTCCAGACCGAGCAGGCGGCGGGAGTAGACCGCCTGGCCGGAGTGCTGGGCGGCGTCGTCGATGATCGAGGCCAGACGCGAGGCGCGGGTGACGGGCGGGTCCCAGGAGCGGTCCACGACGTCGGTGAGTGCGGCGGCCGGCAGGTTGGTGAGGTAGTCGCGGATGAGCGTGTAGGCGGCGTCGAGGTAGTCGGTCAGGAGCGTGAGGTCGTCGATGCGCACCAGGGCGGCCTGTTCGGGCGTGTGGTGCCAGTCCTCGGTGTCATCGGGCAACGGCAGGGCGAAACGCGCTGCGAACCCTGAGGCGGTCCACAGCGGGGCGGTACCTGTGAGGGCCGAGATCTGCAGGTCGATCTCGCGGGCGGTGTGCCAGGACAGCCAGGTCAGGGAGTCGATACGCGGCGCGGTGCGCGGGGCGGGCCGGGTGTTGGCCTGTTCGACGGTGACGCCGGCCAGGGCGCGGTCGAAGCGCTCGCGTGAACGGTCGAGGCAGAACAGGAGGAGGTCGAGGCGGGGGTCGGTCGGTACGGCGTTCGTGCTCATGGAACGACCGTAGGCCGTCTGTGGCGAGGGCGGGCCAGAGTCTGCGGGCGGGCACGAGCGACGGCATCCATCGGGGAGCGTCTGGTCCACGCCCTGGCGAGCGGGCCGGTGATGCCGAGATCATCTCGTCCCCGGGCCCCCACCCCCGGCCTGGCCGCCCTCTTCAATGTCGTCCCGCCCTTCTGACCGAGCCGCCCGGCCGCCATGTGGGCCGCACCCCGGTCGCTCCGGCCAGCGAATCGGCGAAAGTGCGGCCCTCCAGGTGCGACATGCCGCAATCGACGCGGTGGACGAGGAGGATCTCGCCGACGCCGAGCGTGTCGGCGGCCGCGCGATACTGCACCGCCAGCCGGAGCGGGGCTGGGCGCCTGGGCGCTGCGCAGGGGGTTGTAGAGGGCCGACGGCGGGTGAGGGGCCGTCAGCTGAAGACGACGGTGCGCCGGCCGTTGAGCAGAATCCGATGCTCGGCATGCCAGGTCACCGCCTGGGCCAGCACCCGCCTCTCGACGTCCTGGCCCTTGCGCTGGAGGGCCGGGATGGAGTCGGCGTGCGAGGCCCGGGTGACGTCCTGCTCGATGATCGGCCCCTCGTCCAGGTCGGCGGTCACGTAGTGGGCGGTGGCGCCGATGAGCTTGACTCCGCGGTCGTGGGCCTGGTGATAGGGCTTGGCGCCCTTGAAGCTGGGGAGGAAGGAGTGGTGGATGTTGATCACGCCCCCGTGGAGGCGCTCGCACAGAGCGGGGGAGAGGATCTGCATGTAGCGGGCCAGGACCACGAGTTCGACGCCCAGGGAGTCGACCAGGCCGAGCAGCTCGGCCTCGGCCGCGTCCTTCGTATCCCCGGTGACCGGGATGTGATGGAACGGCACACCGTAGAACTCGGCCACCGAGCGCAGCGTCTCATGGTTGCCGACCACCCCGACGACGTCGATGGGCATTGCCTGGCTGGTGGCGCGGAAGAGCAGGTCGGACAGGCAGTGGGCCTGCGTGGAGACCATGATGAGAGTGCGCAGCCGGCGGTCGGCCTCGTGCAGGGACCAGTGCATCTCGTACTGGCCGGCCAGCTCGGCCAGGTCGGCTTGCATCTCGGTGCGCGGGACGGTGGTGAGGACGGCCACGCGCATGAAGAACAGTCCGGACTCGGCGTCACCGAACTGCTGGGACTCGGTGATGTTGCCACCGCGGCGGGCCAGCGCCCCGGTGACGGCGTGGACGATGCCGGGCCGGTCGGGGCAGGACAGGGTCAGGACGAGATGCTGGGGGGCGGGCGCCGCGGTGGTCTCGGCGTCGACGGGGGTCCGGGTGGTCATGACCGCAGGTTAGCCGGTCGGGTTCGTCGACGGCCTCGCGGACGGGTGGGGACGGGCGAGGAGACCGGGGGCGAACCGCGCCCGGCTCGAGGGGCGCTAGACTGGCGCTGCCGTGCGCGACTGGCGAAAAGGTGGCCACCACCGGGGAGCGCCGGCCCGCCTCCGCCCGCGCCGCGGGAGTGGAGGGGGAGCAAGGGAGAACCTGGTCGCCCGCCTGGGCCGAGGTCGCAGCCCCGCGCGGTTCCGGCCGCGCACAGATCGAGGAGAACCATGACTGGTCCCGCCCCCACCACCGTGAACAATCTGCCGCTGGCCGAACTCGATCCGCAGATCGCCGACGTGCTCGACGGGGAGCTCGCCCGCCAGCGCGGCACCCTGGAGATGATCGCGTCCGAGAACTTCGTGCCCCGCGCCGTTCTGGCGGCCCAGGGATCGGTGCTGACCAACAAGTACGCCGAGGGGTACCCCGGGCGCCGCTACTACGGGGGCTGCGAGGTGGTCGACGTCGCCGAGTCCCTCGCCATCGAGCGGACCAGGGCGGTCTTCGACGCCGAGTGGGCCAACGTCCAGCCGCACTCGGGCGCCCAGGCCAATGCCGCCGTCCTCCACGCCCTGGCCCGCAGCGGGGACACCATCCTCGGGCTCTCGCTGGCCCACGGCGGCCATCTCACCCATGGAATGAAGATCAACTTCTCCGGCAGGAACTACCGCGCCACCGCCTACGGCGTGGACGAGACCAGCCACCGCATCGAGATGGACCGGGTGCGCGAGGTCGCCCTGCGCGAGCGCCCCAGGGTCATCATCGCCGGCTGGTCCGCCTACCCGCGTCACCTCGACTTCGAGGCCTTCCGCTCCATCGCCGACGAGGTCGGCGCCGCCCTGTGGACCGACATGGCCCACTTCGCCGGGCTCGTCGCCGCCGGCCTGCACCCCTCGCCGCTGCCCGCCTCCGACGTCGTGTCCACCACCGTGCACAAGACTCTCGGCGGCCCCCGGTCCGGCATGCTGCTGTCCAACCGGGCCGAGCAGTGGGGCAGGAAGCTCGATTCGGCCGTCTTCCCCGGTCAGCAGGGCGGCCCTCTCATGCACGTCATCGCCGCCAAGGCCGTGGCCATGAGGATCGCCGCCACCGATGAGTTCAAGGACCGTCAGGTCCGCACCCTTAAGGGCGCCTCCATCCTCGCCCGGCGCCTGCTCGCCGACGACGTGCGCGGCGCCGGCATCCGGCTGGTCACCGGCGGCACCGACGTCCACCTCGTCCTGGTCGACCTGCGCGAGGCCGCCCTGGACGGCCAGCGGGCTGAGGACCTCCTCCACGCCGCCGGCATCACCGTCAATCGCAACGCCGTGCCCTTCGATCCGCGCCCGCCGCGCGTGACCTCCGGACTGCGCATCGGCACGCCCGCCCTGGCCACCCGCGGTTTCGGCGCGCCCGAGTTCACCGAGGTCGCCGACATCATCGCCACCGCGCTGGTCGCCGGCGCCGCCGGGAGGGCGGACGACGAGCTGCTCGCCCGCCTCAAGGGCCGGGTCTCCGCCCTCACCGACGCCTTCCCCCTCTACCCGGGACTGGTCCAGTGAGGGCCCCCTGGAGCGGGGCCGCGAAGGTTCTGGACGGCAAGGCCACGGCCGCCGCGATCAAGACCGAGCTGGCCGGGCGCGTCGCCGCTCTGCGCGAGCGGGGCGCGACGCCCGGGCTGGGCACCGTGCTCGTCGGCGAGGACCCGGGGAGCGTCAGGTACGTCGCCGGCAAGCACGCCGACTGCGCCGAGGTCGGCATCGCCTCCATCCGCGTCGACCTGCCGGAGGCCGCCACGCAGGCGCGGGTCGAGGCCGCTGTGGACGCCCTCAACGCCGACCCGGCCTGCACCGGCTACATCGTTCAGCTGCCGCTGCCGCGCGGGATCGACGCCAATGCGATCCTCGAGCGCGTCGACCCGGGCAAGGACGCCGACGGCCTGCATCCGACCAATCTCGGGCGGCTCGCCTTGCGCGCGAAGGAGCCGATCTCCTCGCCGCTGCCGTGCACTCCGCGCGCCTGCATCGCGCTCATGAGGCGTCACGGCATCGAGCTCGCCGGGGCGGACGTGTGCGTCATCGGCCGCGGTGTGACCGTGGGCCGTTCCATCGGTCTGCTACTGGGTCGCAAGGACGTCAACGCCACCGTCGACGTCTGCCACACCGGGACGCGCGACCTGGCCGACCACGTGCGCCGCGCCGACGTCGTCATCTCGGCGGCCGGCAGCCCCGGCGTCATCACTCCCGAGATGGTCGCCCCCGGCGCCGTCGTCCTGGACGTGGGCGTCTCCCGGGCTCTCGATCCGACCACCGGCAGGAACCGCATCGCCGGGGACGTCGCCGACGGCGTCGACGCCGTCGCCTCATGGCTCTCCCCGAACCCCGGGGGGGTGGGGCCCATGACGCGCGCCCTGCTGCTGGCCAATGTGGTCGAGGCGGCCGAGCGTCGGGCGGGCTGAGTCGGCGGCCGGGACAGGCCTGATTCAGTTGCCCGGCCGGAAGTCGCTCTGGGTCAGGCTGCCCGGCGGCAGCTCAGTGAGCCTGACGTCGTCGACCCGCGCCCATCGGGACCCGTGGTGCAGCCAGGCCACCAGCTGCGAGACCGCGTCGGCCGGGCCCTGGGCCAGGACCTTGACGTCGCCGTCGGGCAGGTTGCTCACCCGCCCGACCAGGCCGAGTCGCTGAGCCTCCTCGGTGCAGTACCAGCGGAAGCCGACCCCCTGAACCTGACCCGAGACGAGCGCGCGAATGGTGCGCACACCGGCGCCAGCAGGGGCGTCCGGGGCGCCGGCGTCGGGCGACGAGCCGGGGCTGGAGCCAGAACCGGGGCCGCGCAGGCGGGAGAAGATATTCATGGCCCCATCCTCGCAGGCCGCCCGCACGGGCGGCAGGAGATCGGGCGATGAGGCCGGGACGTCTCAGAAGTCTCAGATGACTCAGGAAGAAAAGACTCAGAAGGCGTAGTCGACCACGAGCGGGGCGTGATCGGACCATCTGGTGTCATGGGAGTCGGCGCGGTCAACGGTGAAGGCGGAGGCGCGCTTGGCCAGGCGCGGCGTGGCGACCTGGTAGTCGAGGCGCCAGCCCGCATTGTTGTCGAAGGCCCTGCCGCGCTGAGACCACCACGTGTAGGGGCCCTGCTCGCCCGGTGCCAGCCAGCGGGCCACGTCGATCCAGCCGGAGGCGAACCAGCCCTCCAGGTGGGCGATCTCCTCGTCCAGGACTCCGGCGGTCTTGTTGTGGTTCGGCTTCCAGTTCTTGATGTCGCGCTCGGAGCGGACCACGTTGAGGTCGCCGGCCATGATGACCTGGGGGCCGCCGGACTCGCTGGATTCCAGCAGCTCCGCCATGCGCGCGTCCACGAGCTCCAGGTGGGCGTACTTCTGGTCCATCTTCTCGGTGCCCAGCTGGCCCGAGTGCAGGTAGGCCGACACGACGGTGAGCGTGTGGCGCCCGGCGCCGTCCGAGCCCGGCGTCCCCTCCACGGCCAGGTCCACCTCGAGCCACCGGCCCGAGTCGACGTCGGGCTCGGCGGTGTCCGGCAGGGCGACGCCGCGACGCACCTCGCCCACGGCGACCACGCTTTCCTCGCGCACGGCGACGGCGACCCCAGCACGCCCCTTGATACGGCACGGCCAGACCTCCGAGCGGTATCCGGGCAGGAGGTCGGAGGCGGTCTTCTCGTCCGCGCGGACCTCCTGGAGCACGAGGACGTCGGGCGCGCTGGCCTCCAACCACGTCGAGATGCCCTTGCGGGCCGCTGCCCGAATGCCGTTGACATTGACGGTGGCGATACGCATGGTGTCAGAGTACGGCCTGACACGAGGACACCCCGGGCAGGACACTCGTTTTCCATTCGCTTTCTGTGTGCGTTCTGTGCGCCGCTCCCACTCAGTAGCGGATGGCGTCGATGGGGCGGATGCGTACGGCCACGATTGCCGGGATGATGCCGGACAGCGCTCCCACGCCGGCCGCCGCCAGCAGTCCGATCACGGCCGCCATCATGGGGAAGGGCGGATTGGCCGCGATCTCTATTCCCCCCAGCAGGGGGCTCAGCGGCACGACCCTGAGCGCCACGATCGCAAGGCCGACGCCGACGGCTCCGGCCACGACGGTCGCCACCACGGATTCCAGCATGATGGAGAAGAAGATCCGTCGACTCGTCGCCCCGAAGGAGCGCCGCACCCCGATCTCGTGGATGCGCTGGCGCACCGTGACCATCGAGATATTCACCAGGCTCAGGGCGCCCAGGATCATGATGAGGATCCCGGCCGCGGTCACCACGCTCGTGAAGCCGTCCGCGCTCAGATTCGAATTGTTCCCCAGGTTGTCACTGACCTGCGTGGAGCCCTTCCCGAACTGGGCGTCCAGGTTCTTCTTGGCGAGGTCCTTGACCTCCTTGGTCTGGTCCTTTCCGGCCCAGATCTCGAGCGTCGGCGTCGGGCGCTCGGCCTCCTCGGGCAGTTGCTGCTCGTAGGCGTCCTTCAGGACGAATGCCGACAGGGGCTGCGGGCAGGGGATGGTCTCGCCGTTGGTATCGGTGGTGGTGCAGTATTCCGTGCTCCTGTCCGGTTTGAGGACGCCCACAATGGTGAAGGTGGTGCGCACGGGCGTGTAGGAGGTGACGGTGACCGGTTGTGTGAGCTCGGAGATGCCCAGGGCGTCGAGGAAGCCCTGGGAGACCACCAGCGTCGGGGAGGCGTCGTCGACGTCCTCGCTGCTGAACCAGCGGCCCTGCTTCACCTGGGTGTGGTGCAGGGTTCCGTAGCCCAGGCTCACCGCCTGGGTGGAGACCTGGCGCGGTCCGTCGGGGAAGGCGAAGCGCAGCTTGGTCGTGTAGGTGGTGGCCCAGGAGCTCGCCTCGTACCGGGTGACGAAAGATGCCAGAGCGCGGTCGACCCGCTCCGAGGTCTTGGCCGACGTCTCCTTGGACGCGCCGGCGCCGCCCTGTCCCGAACCGGCGGACCCCTGATTGGAGTTCGACTGCCCGGAGCCGGCCTGCCCGCTGTCCGGGGCGCCCGAGGCCTTTGACCCGGCCTCGTCGGAGTTCGATTGCCCGGGGTCGGCATCCTCGGAGTCGTCATGACCCGAGGCCGTGACGTCCTTCCCGGTGGGGGCGACGCTGATGGTCACGGTGCCCGGGCGCCCTGCGTACTTCTCCATCTCGGAGTTGAGCGCGGTCACCGAGACCTGTCCGATGGCGATGACGAAGGACATGGCGGCCACGGCCGCCCCCACGCCCACGAGCGAGAGCAGCACCCGGACCTTGCCGATGCGCAGCTGCGCCCATGCCTCGATGATCGCGCCGACGAATCCCGTCATCAGGCCGCCGGTCCCTGCGAAGAGTCTCATCGGGCGCCTCCTGCTGCTCTTACCGCTCCTACTGCATCAGCCCCGGGCGCCGGTGCGACTGCTCGATCCGCCACGGGGGCGAGCTGAACCTCGCTGAACTCCTCCAGGGAGCCCGCCTGGCGCCGACTCACCGAGATCGGGGTCAGCACCCCGTGCTCGAGGCGGTACTGGGTGTGCGCCCGCCCCGCCACGGCCAGGTCGTGGGTGATGAGGATGAGTGCTGCGCCATTGTCGCGGCACTGCTTCTCCAGCAGCTCCATGACGGCCGTGCCTGTGTCGACGTCGAGGGCGCCGGTCGGCTCGTCGGCCAGGATGACGCGGGGGCGCCGGGCCAGCGCCCGGGCGATGGCGACCCGCTGCTGCTCGCCGCCCGACAGGCGCCCGATGGCCATTCCCGCCTTGCTGCCTAGTCCGACGGCGTCCAGGAGCTCCTCCGCCCGGGACGTGCGCGTCCAGAAGGCCGTGCCGTGGTCGTACAGGAGCGGGGCCGCGACGTTCTCCGTGGTCGTCAGCCCGCTGATGAGGTTGAAGGACTGGAAGACGAAGCCGAAGGTCTCCCCGCGCAGGTGGGCGCGGCGGCCCTCGCCCAGCCTGGCCGTGTCGATGCCCGTCAGGTGGTAGCTGCCGGAGGTCGGGATGTCGATCAGCCCGAGGGTGTTGAGCAGGGTCGACTTGCCGGTTCCGGAGCGGCCCACGATGGCCACGTGCTCGCCCGGGTGAACATCCAGATCGACGCCGGTGAGGATGTTCAGCGGCGGGGAGTCGGGGACCGTGAAGGTGCGCGTGATGCCGCGCAGACTGATCAGCGGGCCCGAGTTCACAGGATCTCCTTGCCGTTCTCGTCGTAGCAGGCGGAGTTGTCGGGCTCGCAGGTGTTGGGGTTGCCGGTGCGGACGATGTCCTTGCCCGGCACGTACTGCAGGATCGTCTCGCCCTCGGCCAGGCCGTCGGTGATCTGAATATTGGTGCCGTCATTGATGCCCAGGGAGACTTCGCGCTTCTCGGCGTCCTTGGGGTTGTCGGGGTCGGTCACCACCCAGACGTTCCCCGTCGTCACGGATCCCTCCACGGCCGTCACGGGGGCCAGGACCGCTCCCGTGGCCGAGCCCGCGTCGATGCCGATGGTGATCTTCAGGCCGGCGAAGACCTGCTGCTCGGCCGGCACGGAGCAGCGGACCTCGACTTTGGTGCCGTCACCGGTGCTGGTCGTGGTGCTGCCGTCCTGGCCGGTGGTGGTGGAGGTGTTCTCCTTCGTGCCGATCTTCAGATCCGTGCATGAGAAGGGCGCGGGGCCGTCCGTCGTCGAGATGGTCGCGGCGGCCGGGGCGTTGGTGAGCCGGTACTGCTGGGACGCGGTGATGTTGCCGGTGGCGGAGTAGGTCTGCGGGGTGACGGTTGCCACGACCATGCCGACGGTCGTCTCCTGGTTCTCAATGACGTTGAAGGACACCTTGCCGCTCACCGGGGCGTAGACGGTGCCCCAGGTGACCTTGTCGGCCGAGGGGGTGGTGACGGGGCCGCCGTCGGCGTCGGTGCCGGTCGTGGGCGCCTGCGACTCGGTCTTCTTCAGGGAGAGCAGGGGCTCGCCCTGGGTGACCATGGCGTCCTTGACCACGGCGAGGGAATCGACGGTGCCGCTCAGGGTGGCCTTGGCCTCAACCGCCTTGTCCTGGACCACCTGCCCCTTGACCTCGACCGTGCTGGTGATGTCGCCGACAGTGGCGGTCGTGGTTCGGGTCGTCACCTCCAGGCCGGAGGAGATGTCCGCCTGGTTCTGCCCCTCCTGGCCGGAGAAGAAGGCGATCTTCGTCAGGGCTATGGCGATGACCACAGCGATGAAGATCTTGACGGCGGGCAGGATGTATTTCTTCTTCATGCGAGTCTCCAGTTAAGCCCTGAATATGCGGGCGCCCGGGAATTGAGGCGCAGAGGCGCAGAAGTACTACGGCACCGGTATGCCGATGCGCCTCACAGGGGATGACTGAAGCCTATGGTTCCGGGCGTAGGAGGGATTCCTCCTGAAGGAGGAGACGTTCCTATGACCGGGGGAGGACGCCCGATGGGGAAGGTAGGACCCTGGAGGGAGTCGCGCAGGGCTCAGCTCAGCCGGCCGGCGGGAGCCGAGGGGATCGCGTTCAGGAAGGCCGGGGCCGTGAAGTCCGCCTCGGCATAGGCGACGACTACGGCCCGGGCGACGGCGTCGGCGGAATCGGCGTCGACGAGCGCGATCGCGGAGCCTCCGAAGCCGCCGCCGGTCATCCGCGCCCCGTGGGCGCCGGCCGCCCGGGCCGCCTCCACGGCCGTGTCCAGCTCGGGACAGGTGCACTCGTAGTCGTCGCGCAGCGAGTCGTGGCTGGCGTTCATGAGGGCGCCGACCTCCTCCAGCTTCGCGCCGGCCAGCGGGCGGTCGTCGCGCAGCAGCGCGACGAGACGGCGGGTGCGCTCGATCTCGGTCACCACGTGGCGGGTGCGTCCGACCAGCTCGTCGGCGTCCGCCTCGCCCGATCCCGACAGACGGGTCAGGTGCGCGTCCAGCTCGCCCGGCGGGACATCCGCCAGCAGGTCGACGCCGAGCACCCGGGCGGATCTCTCGCAGGAGGCCCGGCGCGCGCCGTACTGCCCGTCCACCAGGGAGTGCTTGGCCCTGGTGTCGATGACCAGCAGCGCCAGTCCGGCGGCGTCCAGGTCGAAGGGGACCTGCTCGACCGCGCCCGTGCGGCAGTCCAGTCTCAGGGCGTGCCCGGCGCGGCAGCGCAGAGAGGCGGACTGGTCCATCCCGCCCGTGGGCGCACCCGCCACCTCGTTCTCCGCGCGCACGCAGGCAGTCACGAGGCGCGCGCGACCGGCGTCGTCGGGCGCGTCCGCCGTCCCCGCCAGCCCGAGGCCGTTGACCTCGTCCAGGGCCACCGCGGTGGCGCTCTCCAGGGCGGCCGAGGAGGACAGGCCGCCGCCCAGGGGCACGCAGGAGTACAGGGCGGCGTCGAACCCCGACAACGGGCCCGCCCCGTCGCGCTCCAGGGCCCAGGCCACGCCGGCGATGTAGGCGTTCCAGTTGCGCACCTCGCCGGGCGCCCCCTTGGGCCCGATGGTGTCCAGGTCCAGGACGTCGATGCTCTCCCGCGTCTGGGAGGACACGAGCCGGATCGTGCGGTCCGCACGGCGCCGAAGCGCCAGGTGGGCGCGGTGCGGCAGGGCGATGGGCAGGGCGAGCCCGCCGTTGTAGTCCGTGTGCTCGCCGATGATGTTGACGCGTCCCGGCGCGTACCAGACGCCGTCGGGCTCGCCGCCGAGGGTCTCGCGGAACAGGGATGTGGCCGCGGCCACGCCCTCCTCGGGGCTCAGGGCCGGGGAGAAGGCGGGCGCACCGCCGGCGGTGGCGGGGGTCGGGGTGTCGTTCATGACGGGCTCCTGGTGCTGCGGGTCGGCGATGACGGGCTTCGAGCGCCATCCTGCCAGAGGACGGGCCCGCGCACGCGGGATCGCGCGAGCCCGTCCGGGCCCGGGTGCGGGGCGGCGGTGGGCGCGGGCGGACGACGGGCGGACGGCGAGCGGACGGCGAGCGGACGGCGGAGGACTGCACTTCGTGCGGTAGTGTCCCCCTGACACGTCCCCGGCCCGACGGAGGTGACATGGACGTACCCGTGCCGACCCCCTTCCAGTGCGTCGTGGGGCTGACCATCCCCCTGCCGGAGCCCTGGGCGGCTCAGGTCCGGATCGTCCGCGCTGACGCCGGCGACCCTCTGGCCCGCGTCATCGCGCCGCACGTCACCCTGCTGCCGCCCACCGCCGTCGAGCGGGACGACGTGCCGGTCATCGCGGCGCATGTCGAGCAGGTGGCCGCCGGCACCGCGCCGTTCGTGGTGCGCGCGTGCGGGGTCGGCACCTTCCGCCCGGTCAGCCCCGTCGTCTACGTCGCGCTCACGGACGGCGGGCCCCAGTGCGACGCCCTCCAGCGGGCGCTGCGGGAGCGGGGCGGGCCCCTGGCCACGGCCCTGCGCTTCCCCTTCCACCCGCACATCACCCTCGCCCACGAGGTCGATGACGACGCCCTCGATGCGGCGGCCCGGGACGGGGCGGGCATCGACGCGCGCTTCGTGGTCGAGCGGATCCGCCTGCACCGTCTGGCCGACGACGGCTCCTGGCAGGTGCTGGCGGCCCCGGCGCTGGCCGGTCGGGCGCAGCGCGCGGGCGCCGGGAGCGGAACGGCCGGGTCGGG
>ERZ773079.399-NODE-399-length-28923-cov-4.402834_pt1 | contig 28923 bp, 29 predicted proteins | sample MGYA00511355_ERZ773079 | MGnify/ENA primary metagenome ERZ773079 (study PRJEB29015, sample SAMEA2737979) | human oral metagenome | biome: human oral; feature: human-associated habitat; material: dental | place: China | collected 2117 ... | reverse complement strand
AGAATTATAGTCAATATATAAGCTATATCAATCGAGGATATAAACAGTCGATACCTGTAAGCCTAATTTTCGACCGCGAATCGGGAGTACTATAAATCGAACGGCTATTTAAGGAAATCTTTTTTAGCAAATCGAAAAAATATCCCGCTAATAGAGAGTTTTAGCTTGAAAGCTCTACTCCCACTCAATCGTCGATACTCAAGCATCCGTGAATTCAACACGTGCTTTGATCTGTGTATATACTTACTCTTAATAGCGCGAAATCGTCCCAAAACTAGAACTCACCTAGAACTCAGCGCTAAGCTCCATTTAGCACGCAAAAGTGCTGAAATGGTAACAGGTCACTGAGGAATTAACTCCTGAACAGTGAAAACGCAAAACAATTTGTGCTTCTGCTTCCCAACGTTCTTATCGCCTATCACCATAAAAGACTTGAGCGCAGGCACAGACTCCCTGCTTAAAATTACAGAGCAGTATTTTACCTTGGCAAAGATCAAATTCCCCAAACGGGAACTGCCTGAACGGTTCGCGTGATGAGGTACGGCTCTGGAGTTTGACAAACAACATGACCGAAACCTACCTCATAACCAGGAAGGTTTTCAAGGCAGGCAAAATTCTTCACAGCATCCTTTCTCACCGTCGCTGATACCTTTATCTCAACAGGATGTAGAATATGCCCATCTTGAATAACGAGGTCAATTTCTCTTTTCTTGGCATCGCGGTAGAACCAGACATCGTGCAGACTCTTTCCTGAGTTCATAAAACTCTTAAGAATCTCGGAGACGACAAACGTCTCAAAGATGTGTCCTGCTGCTGCGCCATTTCGCAACTGATCAGGTGTCGTCCATCTGGTTAGATGACATACGAGACCGGTATCCATGAAAAAAATCTTCGGGGTCTTCGTCAGACGCTTGTCGATATTTGGCCAAAACGGTTCGATAACGCGCACGATATTGGAAGCCTGAAGAACTGAGAGCCAAGCTTTGACCGTCTTATGATCCACGTCGACGGCGTTTGCAATATCAGAGGCATTCAGAAGCTGACCGGTCCTTGCCGCACATACAACCATAAAGCTGTAAAACTTTGCTTCGTTCTTTACGCTAACAAGTTCGCGAACATCGCGCTCAAGATAGGCAGCTACGTAGTCAGTGTAGAAGAGATCCCAATCAATATTGGGATCTTGCAGCTCTGGCATCGAGCCCCGGTGAATTAAGTTCCAAACGTCCGTCAAGGGCGGATTCGAGGAGCCGGCCATCACTTCTGGAATGTAAGGATGGGGGTTGGAAAAATTACCGGAGAGTTCCCTCAGACTCAAACCGGGCATCTCTAAAATCCGTATCCTTCCAGCTAGGGACTCGCTCACACCCTTCATAAGATGATATGTTTGCGAACCGGTAAGTACAATGCGACCCTTTTTCTCCGATTGATCAACGATCCATTTTATCGGCGAGAAGAGCTCTGGCACACGCTGCACTTCATCAATAATAAGCGGAAGGGCCTTTGATTCGAAAAAGAGGACAGAGTCCTCTTTGGCAAGAAGATAGTCCCTGGGATTTTCCATCGAAACATAGTTAAAGTCATTACCGAGATGCTGTTTGAGTACGGTTGTCTTTCCAACCTGGCGAGCACCGGTCACAAGCACAACTTTTCCCTGCTTTAGCATTGCATCAATCGTTGGTTCAATTTCACGCTTTATATACATACAAGGACCTCCCAGCAACAGGAGGTCATTTTCTCATTAGTATTCAATGTTGTCAAATTTGGGAATATAATTCCCAAATTTATCTTTCTCTTCTGGCTTTCGCGGGTTTCTTTTCCGGAAGCTCAGCATACATACCATCCAGAAGTTCCAGAACAAGCGCCGTATCTTCAAATCCATCAAATACATGCATTAGTGTCTTTGAGCCTTCATACGGATAACGCAATTCTGAATCGGCAAGTAGCCTATCCGATGTAGGCGTTCTCTTCAAAAACAGTTCATTATCGCCAATATCGCCTATCAACTTGTCATTAAGATACACAAGATATCCGCCCATCATGGATCTTATAACGATATCGCCTGCTACAGAAAAGACGTCACGAACATATTCATTGAATTCATTCACCTTGATTGCACTCCCATCAAATTTGAATTTGTACGACTTAGCTGACACCATCTTAACAGGCGCTTCTCCCCAAGTACTAGGCGGATGCATTCGTCAATCGGACTCAACGCTTGAAATCTGCAAGACCGTTGGTTATACGCCAACCGGATCGCCATACTCGCGCAACATAGCGTCGCGATTAACAATCCACTGTTTCCCATACTTGCGGGCATCCACACCCGGAACTATCTTGCCGTACGCGACGGCCTTACGAAGCGTGGATTCGCTCAATCCCCAGAGCTCACTGGCATCCGAGAACGACATAAGTCCGTCGAAAGGCGTTGCCACCTCCGCGCCGTTTTCCCACAGCTCATCACAAGAGAGATCCAGGTCGTCGTTCCAAACAATACCATAGCCTCCTTGATCCACCTTTATGTCTCTGAACAGAGTCTTGTCTTCCAGTATTCTGAAGGCAGAAAAACGCTGCATAAGTAGAGCCACATCGTAGATTTTTGTAGTGCCATTGGCGAACTGAACACCTAACTTTAGGTCAGCCAAGGCAGGGAGGGTCGTATCCCGAAACGTAGTGTAAGAGAAGCACCTCAGTGATGTAAAAGAAGTGCAGTTATTTCCTAGAACATAGTCACCATAACCGATTCAGAAAGGAAACAACCGCAATGCAAGCTCTACACGAATCTGAGCTTTTATACACCCAAGATCACAAATTAGATCTCAATGGTATTGCACGAGTACTGCTTGAAGATGTGGTACATACCGTAATGATCGAGCAAGTAGAAGAGCTAAGATGCGTTCGTAGCGGATACCGTGAAAGAAAGCTTGTAACTTCAGTTGGAACTCTTACCTTAAAAATTCCTAAGCTCCGTGAAGGGACCTACTTTCGACGATATCGTAAGCAAGTTGAGTAGATATGCCACAGCCCTTGCAAACTGTATCTGTGATATGTGAGCCTTAGGTATCTCAAATCGCAAGGTAGAAAAAGCACTCAGCAGTCTCGTGTTGAGAAGCTCAGTAGAAGTAGAATCTCAAGACTTGGTACGTCACCAGACGAAGAGGTAGATGACTTGAGACATAGCTCTTTGTCTTTTGACAGATGGCCGTATCTTTGGCTTTATGCAACCTCTATCCCCATACGTGAAGCAGGACATACTACCAAGCGTACAACTGTTGTTGCTATAGCCACAAATACAGAAGCCAAAAGACAGAACCAAACCTTGTACGTACAGGCTTTGAGCATCTCTGTGAGGTGTATGAAAAGATAAATCCGAAAGGAGCACGTCTTCTAGAAGAGTCAGAGCCCTATGTACTTAGCTATCTAGACTTTCCATCTGAACATGCTCGGTGGATACGTACAAACAATCTCTGTGAGGGTTTTAATAAAGAAATTAAAAGGCGCACCGTATATTGTCGGCGTATTTCCTTCCAAGCAAGCAATGCTTCGCCTTATAGGAGCAATATGCGTAGGCCAAAATGAAGAATGGTATGTGTCTACGCACTTCATGGGCAAACGCTCCCTACTCTTTGAAGAACGCATAGAGAGTCCCCTTTGTGCTCAAGAGACAATAGAGCAACTCTTACAGGTTATCGATAGTGACTTCAAAGCTTGTAGGGAGGTGGCATAATGTAGGCTAGAAGGTAGTAAGGAAATAGCCCTTACACCACTTTTTGGGACGTAACTTGGATTTCTTCTCCCTCCTAGATAAAACTAGAGTGAGGCCGCGAGTTCTTCCCTTATAAAATACAAATGCCTCCATCCGGGTAATCCATACTGCACTGCGCAAGGTTGTGGTCAATCTCAAAACCCTTAGAATCCATCGCCGATAGTGCCCATGATGCGAGCAATCTGTTCAATTTGATTCGGTGTTAGTCGAGGTAGTGCCATCTAATACTTCCCTTCTGATAAAGCTTACACCCGCTTTTTTCATTAACCGCCATTGACCTGGTAAACTGCCCCAAGTTAAAGCTTCATAGCAGAACAGCCAGTAACGATCCATGTCCGTGTTTTTCAGTTCCATAGCTACTTTATTAAGCGGCTTGACCTGCGTTGCATCTCTATTCCCGTGATTCTGCTTCATGAAGTATATCCATGTCATAATTAGCAGCAGACAATCTCTGCTCTTGATTACATAGTCCTGTGCTACAATAAAATTGTTTTCAAACGCATCAAGCGCAAAGCCAAATCTGACTGCAAAATAAATCGAATAACACATGCTCTCGTAGTCATTTAGCTTGACTGCATCCCAATAGATTGTATCTGAAAGCACCTTGATATCACTTACATCCACTTCATATGGTTTGAGCACATACTCTTCCATTAAGTGCAAGAGGTACGGATAAAGCGTTGCCATATGCATGAACCGTTTTGCCGCCAGCCTTTTTCCATTGGCAGAGAGTTTTAATCCTTTCAGTTTTTTGATAGCATAATTGATTATTGCGAAATCGCCTGTTTCTGCTGCCAGCATTAAAGCTGTATCAATAAACGTGTTTACCTGTGGATACTCAACCACTCCTGACTCACCCACCTTGGGCAAATCACTCAGTTGATGTTTCCAGTTTTTCTCTAACCCAATAGGAAGCTCAACAATCTTTGTTTTTTTATGATTCAAAGGCAAATCGAATTCACGAAGAGCTTCTTCAAGATCTCTTAGAAATCGTTGCGCCTCATCATAACTGTCAACATAGCAGTCATAATCATCTATGTTCCTAGCATAACGATAGCCCTTATCATAGAGCTTCTTATCTATCACCGTCAGAATAATCTCTGAAAGCAGGTTTGAAGCATGCGGTCCGATAAGAAGCCCATGCGTTTCACCGTTGCGCATATCTGAACACGCCTGATCAATCCTGTTATACCAAGTGTCGTCGTGAACTGTTTTCTTTGCTTTATCTTTCCCCACCAATGCCCACGGAATTGAATGCGTGTAAATGCTGGGGAAGCACGTGGAGACATCAGCTTTAACAATGAAGCGGCTCGTCCCTTTGTCAAGTATCAACAGGTTTAACTCTGGGTTACCATCTACTCGCCAGTTTTTATAATTCATCTCAAAGATACGTTTTTCGTTGTATTCTTTGCGAACATGGATTCGGCTGACGCGGTAAATCTGCCCATCCGTCTGCGCGTGGAAGTGGGCGCGTAACTTCTCCCAGTCATTCCTAAGCTCATAACACACTCTTTGGTACTTAAATGGATTTGGTATTCCCATGAGCCGAGGTATGCTGATATTACGCATTACCCGAAAGGTTATGTATTCATTCCAGCCTGTTTCAAACGGAATGGATACTATTTTACAATAATTGAAGAAAGGAACAGCGGTAAATACTGGTGGTAGCTTTTCAGCAAAGAAACCATATGCGAGAAGCCCTTCATAAAGTTCATCGGAAGATATCTCATCCATAAAGTCTGCATATTTCTTATCCACTGATGTATTTACCTCAACTTCTTTATAGTTTGTTTTCTACAAATTAGCTCGAAACCATAACAGACAGAATTCACTTGGTATTTTTTATATTGCTTTTTCTTCCTACCAAGCATACTATACTTCCTCGTTCTACCTAGATAAGAATCTTCAAGCTCAGCCTTGCTTTCTGCAAATATTCCCACTCAATCGTCATATCGCCTGATTAGGTGTAGTCAGCAGGGTGAGTGAGTTGGGACCTCCTATTTTCTTACCGTCGAAACACCATGTAGTCACCCTATAGTCAACGATAACTACAGGCCATGTAGTCACTTGAGGAGAGTATTTTGAGCGGACTTAGAATGACAGGTGTGACTTGCTGAAGCGCGGTTCGATTGCGCGCAACTGACTACATGGTTGGAAACTGCTCTGGAGGAGTGGGGTACCCGCCAACCTAAGTGTGACGACTTCCAAGTGAAGAGTGACTGCTCTAAGCGAGGGAAGATGCAGTTCAATAGACGTCAGCCATCCTATTGATGCCGCGTATGCGGTGAACAGCTCCAACCACTTAGTGTCTTATTTTCGCAAGGAACTTCGCGATCTGCACGTTCACAAAATCGGGATTGTCGACATTCGAGTTATGCCCCGCGTCCGGCACCCATACAAGAGGGATGTCCTCACCGGCGGTCCACTTACGGTTAAATACTTTTACATCGCCGGCGCGGTCCTTCTCGCCACAGAGCAGAAGTGCCGGGCAGCCGATATCATAGGCGCGCTCAGATTCGATGGCATCGGCAAGTATCTTGTAGCCGTACGCGGCAAGCTCTACATACTCATGCTTGGTATAGCTCTCCATGAAGGAACGCATGTTTGCTTTCCCTTGGGCGGTCGCTGCCGCACCCCAGGCTCCCCACGGCTTCAGCAGCGCCCACGGAATGGAAAGGTACATGCCCTTGGTGTGGCACAGGGCTTTAACTTCCCACGTCGGATAGTACTTCCTCTTGAGCGGCGCTGAATCGATGGAGATGAAGCCGCAGGCTTCTCCTGGGTAGAGGTCGATGAACGCCTGAGAGACATAACCGCCGAGCGACTGTCCCACGAGCACGGGATTCTTAGCATTCTCTGCTTCCAGGATGTCGTGCAGGATGCGGGCATAATCGTCCATGGAGAAATCGAGCGGATAAGGACGCGATTTCCCATGCGCAGGAGCGTCCCACACGAGGCAGTTGGTCTCACCTGAAAAGTGGCCCATCTGCGCGTCGAACAGCGTGTGGTCGGCAGTGAGACCGGGAAGGAATATAAGCCATGGCGCATCTGCGCCAGCGGAGGAGTCTACCCAGTAGACAACAGTACCTCTATCGATATGGAAGCTATGTTCCTGTAGGGTTGCGGATATGGTCGGCTCCGTTCTTATTGAAGTATGTATTTATCCTCGACCAATTGTGCGGAACGCCATGTCCCTCGTCAAGCGCCGAGACGGAACGTCTCAGATGGGCAAGATTCTCCCCGCTGTAGAACGGATCAATGGAAACCTCAAACGGAGCGCGCTTCTCGCGGCCCTTTTTTGTCTACTACGATAAAATGCGTCTATGTGGTGTATTACTACTGTACGTTTTCGTTCTGCTTCGTGAACATTATCAAGAGCGATTCGCAGCTCGTCTGTAATTGCGTCGTCTTTCATGACCTTCCTTGCTTGCGCTTGTAACCAAGTGAACTCATTCCACGTGTTGTCGTACGAGTAAGAAGGTGTGAGCTATTCAAATGTGGCTAGAACTTCTTTTGCCGTCTCACAGCACTGCGCTAGCTCAATGCCTGCTGCATAGGGATTCTTCTTCGCGTACTTGTCCCACAGCACAAGCATCGCCTTGTCGGTTGCTACCTCGTCAAGAATCGTCTGCCAGTGTGCCATCATCTCCATGCTCCCGCGTTTGGCACACGTGCGCTCTAGGGCTTCCCGCAACGTGGAGATCTCGCACTTGTCACCCCTGGTTCTCCAGAGAAGGAGTATGTCGTAGAAGTCGCGCGGCCTCGTGTTGGTCACGCCGCGCGAGACGACGGTCTCGAACTTCTCGGCGAGCACGGTCTCGAGCGGATAGGACATCAGCCTGACGCTTCCCTCGTCGAACAGGAGCGGATAATCGTAGGCGACGGGGCCGGGCGTGATGCTGTCGCCCGTGGTGACGTCGATCTTGAGGGGCACCACCATGGGCGGATACACCGCCTTGAGATACACTCGTATGCCCGAGTAATCGTCGGTCTCCCTGATGTCCTCGGTACGGTCGAACTCGAAGGCCCAGTCGTCGTCGGCGTCGATGACTGCCACCTCGCGAAAAACCTTCTCGGCGGATTCACGCGTCAGCGTGAATCCGGTGATTGTCGTGTCGAGATCCATTGTCGTCCTGGACGCCACACCCACGAGAGAGGAGATGAGCATTCCTCCCTTGATGACGACGTTGTCGCGCCATTTGGATTTCGAGAGGCGCTCGAGGAGTCTCTCGAAGAGGTAGCTCTGCATCAGGGACTGTGCGGGGATACCAGCTTTCTTCGCTCGGGTGTTGATGCGCGCCTTGAGCTGCATTGCGTTCTTGGTTCTCACAGCAGCACCTCCAGGTAGTTGCGAATCTTTGGCTCAACGCCGAGGTCTCGGGCGTAGGAAATCAGCTTCATGGGGTTGCGGTTCTTGCTTCGCACGTAGGCCTTCATCGCCGGGGTGACAAGCTGGACGTCCGGCGTGCCCTGACCGCGTAAAAGGTCGCAGAGCGTCCGCTCAACATCGTACGCCTTGACCGTGTTGCCGTATTCCGTTCGAATATCGCAGAGTCCGAGGTCGAGGATGCCATCGGCACAAGTGCGGCATACGATCCCCGCCGCCTTGGCCGCGCTCGCGTTGTAGCTTCTGGGGAAGGTCATCGTCAGAATAAAGGGCGCGCGGTCCGTCATGTCGTGGAGGAATAGTGCTGTGTCGTCCGAGAAGATTCCGCGGGAAAAGCGATGCTGCGCGATGTAGAGGGGATCCTCCCACACGTCAGGAAGCGCGTAGAGGCCACGGTCTATCTGGACGAGTTCTCCGACGCGCACGGCTTCCGTGAGCTTGCGCCGGGGGATGCCGGCATCCGTCACCTGCGCCGAGGTGACGTAGCCGTTGTGATGCGCTGCTATGTCCATCAAAGTTTCCGTGGCATCTCCTTCCGAGATGTACTTCTTTGCTGATCATTATCTAATATTCAGCATGAATGTACAAGCACGATGTGAAGCCATACGATTGCGGAGGAATCATCACTCTCGCATTACTATTGCCGGTTTTCGGGGGTCAAAATGAGCCCACAACGCCTATTGCACACAGTGTTGAGAGTGACAACGGCCCTCCGTAGGGCTTGAAAACGGCCCGAAATTGCCGGAAATCGCGGATTTTGGCGATTTGTCACTCTTCACTCCTACCTGCGGTTTTGCAAAATGGAAGCCCGAAAAAGCGGGGTGATTACAAAGTGACAACATGGCTCAGGTCAAAATGCGCTTGCGGCTAAAAAACGCGATGAAAATACTCTTCTCGCTTTAGCATGTTTTGGAATCTAGTCGCTTCTCTTTGCAACGAGTCGCAACTAGTCACCCCAAAAGCTCAGTACGAAGAGTACTTCCGCAGGATAACACCCATAAAGAAAACCTCAAAATCCGAAGATTACGAGGTCTTCTCGCGTCTGTCACTCCCCAAAGGTCCCGATGACTTTGTCCAATGCAGGGCACTAGTTGCAAGCCACCGGGACTAGACGTGCAGGATGAGACCAGATGAAACGGCCTATTTCTTTATTCCCACTCGATAGATGGACTATTCGATGCAATTTGCCGCAGTTGAGGGGAGCTCACTCCTGTGCTGTCAGGTTCATCCAGTTCGCCATCAACTGGTACTCAATTTGTACTCAACAGGAGCCGGCAGAGGAGCAAAGGGGAGGTCTCTAGCCGTCAATTTCGCCGGAATCAAGAGGCAACAAGAAGGCATCTTTAGAGATCATTTGGATTGGCGATCCATTAAGCTGATTCTTCTTCGCTTTTTTAATCTTGTCCAAATCTTCCTTTATCGCTTTCGCGAAACCATCGTTTCCAATGATTAGATAGTCGGTGTCCTTCTTGACGTCATCCTGTGGGTTTCCTCCCACGTTCTTCAGCGCTTGCACTGCGTCCCGCCGCACCATCGATGTCATCTTTCCAGTAAAGACGCAATTCACACCAAATAGAGGATGGCCCTCATCGAATTCGTCAGTACCAGCAACGATATCTCCTGCCTTAAGTTTGCTCCCGCCACCTCGCCGGGAGAATGACCTCGCATAACCCGCCTCGTCCCCATATCGTTCCAAGACAAGCAGCCTCATCCACTCGTAGCAATCTACAGTTGCCAAGGCATCCGGTAGCGCACGGCGCTTCGAGTCATTTTCCACACCAAGCGCGGCGCATATGTTGGCCAGTCGGTAATGCCCCATGTGTGGGAGTGCCCGTCGGGCAACTCTCAGGGCATCGACATAGTCGTTCTTCAGGGGGACAGAGAGCACTCGTTCAAAGGCGACGCGCAGAAAGTTCATGGCAAAAGAGGCGTTGCGCTATAGGGACACTGTCAGCTGCAAACTTAGAGAGACCAGAGACAGCCTCGTCGAGGCTCGGAGCCGACCCAAGCATCTCATCCGTAATGCCCGTCAAATCGATAATAAAGGGATCGAGCGGATAGCCGATGGTTGAGAGTGAATCAAAAGTATCCACCACCTTTCCGTTCTCAATTCTAGCGGCTCAATTTCGATGATGTCGCACAGGCCGAAATCCAGCCCCGTTGTCTCGACGCGGATCGCAACATAGGAAATTGGAAGTGCATATAGGTTTTTCCTCCGTTGGCTCTTATTGCACTTATTTCGCCACGCCACCTTACCATCTCTATCATTTCTGAGGCTTTGAAGACATGTTTAAGCTTTATCCATTTTTCTAAGCTTTGCCCGACGCCTTTCGACCGCCCTCTTTGTAACCCCCAACGTTTCGGCGATTTCCGCGGCCGTTTTATCTAACCCGCACTCCACAACGTACGCATCCTCCCATGGTTCCCACTTGTGTGGACCCGAGCCACTGCGCCTAGCTCCGCTGGGATCTACGGACGCATCACTAGCACGTGCGCTTGCATCTTGAGCTACCTTGGCATCATCGCTTTACTCTACAGACGACGCGTCACACTTCCTCACGTATCTGCCCTCAATGAAAGCAATGACATCGTTTGAGGTCTTCAAGAAGTCATCATTCACCCCATATGCTAGATGCATGTTCTCAACACGAGTTAGCCTTGAGAGAGCGGTGTATAACTGTCCGCAATCCCAGCATTCTGGGTAGATATTTGCCGCCTCGAAAGTCTGCCCCTGGGACTTGTGGATCGTGATTGCCCATGCAAGCTTCAGGGGAATCTGTTCAAAGGATCCAATACTCACGAGCCTGGTCTTACCATCGACAACTGTAGGCTTGGTGATGTCCCAGCTGTGCCATCCAACCTTCGACACGCCAAGGTTATCGAAGTCGACAAGAACTGCACCCTTAGAAAAGCCTCGCACCGTCCCCAGCGAGCCGTTCATGAAGGTGTGTTCAGATTCGTTAACGAGGGCCATAACCCTGGCACCAGCCTTCAGAGAAAGCCTCTTTGAGGTTGGCATGTCCTGAGTTTCAAGCTCTCCCGCCAGGCATGCATCAAAGACAACCTCCTCGGTCTTAAGACTCGAGAGGCACTTTCTGTTGATGTCGTCAGCAACGCGATTCTTTCCGCAAAGCACAATCGCTTCTTCTATAGGCGTTTTCGAAGCGTGGTCAACGATCCACCTGACTCCCCTAAGGTCTCCCACCCTGCACGCATTGAGGGCGGCGACAAAACTTGAGTCTCTCTGGCGTATCGCCTCGGTCAGCTCAACATGGACAAAACTCCAGTAGTCCCACCCAGAGCCCATGAACGCATATCCACCGCCAATGTCAAAGCCATACTTCTTGTCGAGAACAGGCTTCTCTTCTCTTTGGATCACCGGAGGAAGTTGACAGAAGTCACCAACAACCATCATCTGGCAAGGCGGCCTTCCGCTCTTTTTGCGCAGCTTCGCAGCCTTTTGCAAGGCCGCGGTAAGATAGTCAAACAAGTCAACCCTGCACATTGATATTTCGTCTACGATCATCAAGTCGCACGCAAGCAGAGGAGAGTCGTCTTTAATGAATGGATCAGCTTTTGCCTGAAGTGTTCTTCCGGGACGTATCCCAAGAACCCTGTGAATCGTTGAGCCACCGACGTTAAGAGCGGCAATTCCCGTTGGCGCGCATACGATGACGTTCTTCTCTTCGCTTCTCGCGCGATCGATTATCTTCTTCAAAACAAAAGATTTGCCCGTTCCTCCCAGACCCGAAAGATAGACATTCTGTCCGCTTCCGATTAGGTCGAATGCTTTCTGCTGTCCCTCAGTCAGCCCATCAAAAGAATCGCCGACAACCTTTGCGCCCTCCCATTGCACCGTAAATCTACTAACTCGAAGCCTATGCGCTTCGAGAGCATCAGGGGAGCTTTCCCGCACAGAAGCGACAAAGGCGCTTTCGGAGATAACCCGCACTTTTCCACCAGTGATCTGGAGGCCAAGGGCCTTCTCTATCTTCTTTCCGAACCCCCCAAACGCCCATGCATCGCTGCCTCGAGATCCGACTATCACGAAATCGGTTCTTCCCGAAACGGAGCCGACAACCCTTCCTCCGGCCGCTTCAATCATCTCGCAAGCGGCGGCCTTTCCTCCTTCCAGCTCAAAATCCCCGCTGAGAACAACCTTCTTCCCTTCAAAGCCATCCACAGGGACATCGGAAACTGGATGGGTAACCAGGTCGGTCAGGCCAGACAGTAAAGCCTTTTCTTCTACGTCAATCGTCCCGTCTTCAATTATTTGACTTAGCAGCTTGGATGCCGAGATGACAAAGACGTCCGTCGTCTGTGGAAACTGGTCATCAGCCTCGTTGAGCAATCTTCTGCATTCGTCAAGGAGACAATCTCCAGCCGCGGCCAGCTTGGCCACATCTCCGATGAAAGCTCTGACTCGTTTTGTTTCATCGCTTGTTTGACCATACATACCAAACGGCACTTGGCTCATCCCCTTATCAGCGCCCTTTGCCAACGACGAAGAAACGCTCTCGCCGGTCTTTATCCGTTACACTTCTTCCAAGTGCCACTTGCGCCAGAAGGAACCACAAGATCGAGAAACTTCGCCTGATTCTCGTCCGCAAGAACATAGGGCTCAGCTCCCGAGAACATGCCGTCAAAAATGGTAATGGCGTCAGTCTTCCATCCGTGCACCGAAACCGCGCGGAGCGCGAGACAGTTCATAAACATCTGAGCAGTACTGCGCACCTTGGAGACATCTAGCCTGTCCAAATCCAACAGTTGAACGACCTCAGTGCAGCCTCTAAACATGCCCTCGAGTGAGTCACAGGCTGATGTGTCGAGCTTCCTGAGATCGAACGTCTTGCAGTGCTGGAGCCCATCAAACAGGTACTTTCCGCTCGCGGGCGACCATGTATCGAGGACCTCAACCGCTCCAATTCGCATACGCCACTTGTACCACGGCTGTTGGGCGAAGTCAGCAACATCAACATCAGAGTCCAACCATCCGCTGGTGATAGTGTTACGCACGGTTCCATTATTTGGACGAGATGGAGTATTGAGCCTGCCTGCTTGATCAACTCTTTTGTCAGACTGTTTGATGTAGAGAATGCAATCCCCATCGGCCCCCTCATCCTTAGGGCCAGGCGTAACAATAAGCCAGCTATTTGCCCGAGATGTCATCATTCGCTCCAATCCAATAGTTCATAAAAATCCTATTCCGAAATGATTTTGATGTCCGAACCCTTCTTCTGCCATTCTCTAGCAGCCCTGATTCTCCCCTTACTGGACTTCGACGCAGAAACGACCAGAATGTTTGTTTTTCTTTTGAACGCTCTTGGTAAAGCCTCCCCCGACATCTCGCCTTCAATGTGAACAAGTCTGCTGAACTCATCAATGACTTCCCAATCGACTACTTTGAGAGCGGCGATCTCACAAATCTCACAACAATCTGGATACCTATCAGTTGTTTCTATATCCACAACAACAAACTCTTCGAGAGGCAAGAAGGCTGACGACTGTTGGTGCTTTTTTCGGAAGGCTTTGGTCGAGCAGTCTTACCCCTCGGCTCAGAATCAGTTCTATCCGTATTCACTGAGGATCCATTCATCTGGGAGAAGAACTGAGAATGAATTCTTCTCGGCTTTTCAAAACCTTCACACTCAACTTCAAGTGTGAACCGACCCTCCCCCTCTCGCAGCCATCCTCCATTCCTCGAATAGCTTTTCTTCACCCTCTGCCGAATAGAAAAAGGACATTCGAACCTCCTCAATCGAACAAGCATCTCTCACCAAGATAAAGGTACCACGTCATAAATTGAAGAACTACGCCCTCGGCTCATGTACCTCTAGTACGTCGAGCGTCCTGTGGCGACGCTTCTTCCGGGCCTCGATCTCCCCGTCAGACTCCACGTCGAAACAGTTGAGCCAGTGGAGGAACGCCTCCCTGCCACGGCCGGCGACGGCACTCTGGACACCCTGTTCCGACATGCAAATCGCATACGCAATTCCATAGAGCAGGGGAATTGAGCGCTTGTACTCGCCGGCCTCGTCGTTGGGGTCGCTGTGCCCGCACACTGCTATGAAGATCGCCGGCGGTACCTCCGCGAGTACGGGTTTCGCGCCCGGGCGGTAGAGGTCCTTCATCTCTTTCTTAAAGTCGAATGCCATGGGTTTACTCCTGTTCTCCGGCAAGCCAGCGGGCAAGATCATGGATCTCGATGCCCTCGTGGTCGTAGGTCTCGTGTCTCGTGCGCGCGATAAGCAACTTGGGATAGGCGTCCCGGATCTTGAGCAGTGGATCCACTTCGCGCTCGAAGGTTTTCTCCGACGAGATGTCGTCGCTCACCTGGATGTAGACGAGCTCCGAACGCCTTTTGGCAACGAAGTCAATCTCCTTCTGGTAGAGCTTGCCCACGTACACCTCGTACCCTCTGCGTACCAGCTCAAGGTAGACCGCGTTCTCGTACATGCGGCCCCAGTCCATGTTGCGCATGCCGAGTACCGCGTATCGCATACCCGTGTCGCAGACGTAGTGCTTCGCCTGCGTGCTCAGGTATTTCTTGCCCTTGATGTCGTAGCGTCTCGCCTCGTAGAAGACGAACGCGTCGCGCAGGTGGGACATGTACCTGCCTACGGTGACGTGATTGGTGGGCACGTTGTTCGCGTCGAGCGCGCCGGCGATATTGTTCGGGGAGTTGAGGTTGCCGGAGTTGTCCATCATGTACTCGGCGAGCCTCTCGAGCACCTGGGTGTCGGGCAATGAGAACTTCTGGACGAGATCGCGCGTCAGGATGGTCTTGTAGACGTCGCGGATGTAGCCGTAGGAATCGGATTCGTCGCCGTAGGTGTAGGATCCGGCAAGACCCCCGCGGCGTATGTAGCCGTCGAGGTCGTCGTCGACGGAGTGCGCGCCTCCGAAGAACGCGCGGTACTCCGAGAGGCTGAACGGGAGGATGTGGATCTCCCTGTGTCTGCCGGTGAACAGGGTGGTGAGGTCCGAGCTCAGCAGGAAGGCGTTGGAGCCCGTAAGGTAGATGTCCCATCCTCCGCGGGCGTGGATGCTGTTGATCGCCTTCTCGAAGCCCTCGCAGAGCTGAATCTCGTCGATGAAGAGCCTGTTGCTGGATCCCTCTTTGTATGAATCCTTGATTCGTGTGTGCAACGCGTGGTACTCGAGCAGCGGTTCGTTGTCCAGATCGAGCAGGTCGAGGTAGACGTTGTTGGAGCTGGGGTCCTTTGCCTCGAGTTCCACGGCGAACGCTTTCATGAGCTCGGATTTTCCCGAACGGCGCATGCCGGTGATGACCTTGATGTCGGGAGTTCCTTCGAACGCGCGCAGGCGTTCCATGTACGATTCTCGGTTCACCCAGGGCATTGCATTCTCCTCCGATTTCAAAACTGGAAGAATTATAAAGTTTCGAAACCGCTATGACAAGAACCGAAGAGTTTGTCGGCTTCATTCCTACTCATCTATTTCCCAGAATTGAAATGATTTCATTTTTGGGAAATAGGGAGTAATGCGGAAATTTGGCGCAAGGGACAAACACGGCCGGTGTCAAGGAATTAGAAGAGACCGCACGAGATGCTAAAGCATGCCAATTCGAAACTATCGCAGGGCAATAATAAGCACCCAGCCCTCGGTGTAAGAGAACACACGAGAAAGGATTGGGTGCTAACAGGTGCTAAAGCGTGCTAAATGGGCTATTTTCCTACTCCCACTCTTTCACGCCCGTTTGCCGTGGCGTCATTCCAGTCAACTCCAGTTGAGCCGTCGGTCTTGGCCATCTTGTCGCCGAATCCTGCCGCGTGCCTTCGCGTAAGCGTTTGGGACAAATTCTGGGACAAATTCGCAAACTATTCCGAAACCGCAAGCCCGCAGTTTCATTTTTGTCCCAGGGACAAAAACAGACAGGTTTCGAGGCTCAGAACAGCCCGAAATGGATGCCAAAACGGGTGGTCGTCCTCTTTAGTACCTGTTTTGCGAGGTGAATCGTAGCCAACGGCTTTGTCATCTTGCATTTCCGCAGGTCAGATGGAATGCGTAAGAGCGATGACTGAAAGAATCGTCGCAGGCGGCTTCTCGCGCGACTTCGATCGCGCCTCAGCATTGCTCAATAGACTGCTCACTTCATGAACGGAAAACCTTTTAACGAGTCGGTGCTCGAAAATCAACGATTCCCCAGGTGAGGCAATCCCACTTTCCTTTCTCCCTATCGAGCTCGGGAAACTCGTTCAAAAACCTCGCGACACCTTTCTCCATGCGCGCGAGCAGGGCGGTTAAGTTGAGAGTGACCCTAATGCGGCAGTTGCCCTCAACCCCATTCGGCTCCGGTGAGCTGGTGACACCAAATCCGATGACCAGCTGGCTGTCATTGTCGAAGACCTGTATACCGATCGAATGGAACGGCGAGTATTTTGCTCCCGCGCCGTTAACAACCGAAGATCCCGCATGGAGCACGGCGTTTCGCAGCTGGCAGAAATCGGATGCGGTGAAGTTGTCTTCCCGCATGAGCGCGTCCATCGTTTGCTCGATGCGGCCCCGACTTTGCTCGCGAGATCGGTCGATGTCGTCAACCACAGGGGCACTGGGAAACCCAAGGTACCTCGTGCACCAATCTCGCTGTCCAATTTTGTTGCCATAATCAACCAAGTTCGCGCAAACATCCGGAATGGTGACCAGAACCGTCAGGCATGAGATAAGCATGCCGGCGTCAAACGCCATGCGAGCCTCTCTGATGAGATTTCTCGGTGAGCGCTCAATGGTTCGCGGGGCGCCCAGGGGCGCACCCGCTGCGTTATCGGTATCAGGAAGCAACAGGTCAAGCTCTGAACACATCGGTCAACCCTCAATCTCTATGCTCTCACCGCCATCGTTCGGAACCAGCTTCACGGAGTAATCGAGCTGCGCCGCCGTTTGGCACAAGGTCTCCACCTTCATAGTCTTCGACTTCAGACGCTGGTCGAGCGCCTGCGGGGTGAGGCCGAGGTCGAGGGCAAGGGAGCGTTGAGAGCGGCCCTGCTCCTCGAGTATCGACTTGATGGCGTCTGCGGATCTCATAGCTGCAACATCCCCTGGTAGAAGGTCGACGGGAACATGAATTCACGTTCTTTCTTCTTTTTGTCGTTGTCGAAACGCACGGCGATTCTGTCGCTGCCAATCGAAACGACTTCGCCGTAGCCGAAGCTCTTGTGAAAGACCTGGGTTCCTTCCTCGATCCTGGAGAGGTCGGCTTCGGTGATAGCTGGCTCTTCAGGTTCCAATGCCTTGGGCTCAGACCTTTTCGGGTAATCTGAGAGCCACCAGCCGGCCTTGAAGCCCGTTGCCTTGCCACCTTCCAGCTTGTAGGTGAACTGTGCGCCGTTCGCGGCAAGCTTGTTCATGACGGCGTCGAGCTCACCGCCGCCGATGGCCCAAAGGCTTCCGCCCTTGGGGCGGCGGTCGGCGATGCAGACGCTGTTGGACTCAAGGACGTCAACGACCCAGTCCTTCTTGACGGGAGCCTCTCCGAGCGTCATTGCTTTCGCAATCGAGCTCGAAACGCCCGATGCCGACGGTTTGACCGAGGGTCTTACCGCAACAGCAGGCGACGGAGGTTCCGCCTTAGCGCCATTGCCCAGAGCGGAACCGTCAGGAGCAACCATCGACTCCTGCTGCTTCGCGTATAGGTAGTCGTAATTGGACAGAGACGTGTCGTAGAGACCGACCTTTTCGCCCTCGTGTTTGTTGATGCCCGTGTAAACGAGGCTTGCATCCTCATACCGGCGGAACTTGTAGACCGCGTCGTTCATGAGGGCGGAGTTGAACACGCCGAGCGAGACAAGCAGGTTGAAGTCCGCGACGTCGAGGCCGGTGACCTTCTTGAAAAGCCCCGGCTCCAGCTGGGTGATCACATCGTAGAGCGTCTCCTCGCGGTAGTCGGTGAGGTACATGAAGACCGGGATGCGCGTGGCGAACTTGATCAGCTTCTCCTGTATCTCCTTGCGCTTGGACTTGAACTCCTTCTCCTCCTCGCTGAGCTGCTTCTTCTCCTTTTGGGTGAGGTTGTCGCCCTTCTCCTTCTTGACCTTCTTGACGACCTCGGACTTGTTGATGATGGTCTTGATGTCGTCGTTGAGGCTACGGAAGCCCTCGATGCTCATGAGGGCGTTGATGGCCTCGTCGTTGGCGAGCAGGCGGCGCAGCGTGTCGTTGTCGACGTTGACGAGCAGCGCCGACTCCCATCGCTTGGCGAGCAGCGTCGCGGATGTCCCCGCCATGGCGATGTCGAGGATCTCGGAGGCGTCGATCTCCTTCATGCGGCTGCCGTCGTAGGCGAGCACGGGCAGGAAGCGGATGAAGTCGCCGACCTTCTGCTCGGGGCCCTTCTTCTCGGTTGAGAGCTGCGTGGAGTAGTCGGACACCATGGTGAGGGCGCGGTCGAGCGCGAAGTCGAACACGTAGCACTCGTTCTTGACGATCTGCATGTTCCCATCGTCGTCCTTGACCGTCCAGGGCGACTGCACGCGAAACGCCGTCTGGAAGTAGGTCTCGACGCTCTTCACGTTGGAGAGCATGAACACGCCAGTCCACGGCTTTACCGTGACGCCCGTGGTGAGCTTTCCGCAGGACAGCGTGATGGATTTCGACTCGAGCGGGTCGCGCATCGACTTCTGCACAGGAGGCAAAGCTGCGAGCCCGATGCCCGCGCCCGAGCCCGCGCACACGTTGATATGGTAGTCGTGGAAGAAGGTGTTCTGGCGCTCCATGAGCAGGTTCTTCATGGCGAAGCACGATGCGATGTTGGGCAGGAACCACAGGGTGTGGCCGAGCACTGAAAGCAGGCGCACGTCGGAGAACGGCATGGCCGGCTTCTCCCCGAGCTTGAGCTCGTCGACCGTGGTCGGCATGTGTTGGCCGCGCATGAGGTCGAGCCACATCTGAACATAGCTCTTGAACTTGAACTGCGCGGCCTCGCCCTCGCCCTCCGCCGAGAAGAAGACGTTGAGATCAAACTGGTTGGTGTCGGTGTTGAGCGCTATGCGCTTGATGTCCTCTGGCATCTGGTAGGTGAGCATGACCATGCGCGGAAGCGACGCGTAGGGATTGGGGCCTTGCGAGGGCTTCCAGGCGGCTTTCGCAGCCTGTTCGTCCGAATAAGTCCAGTTGAAGATCTGCTCCTCGATGAACTCGCCCGAGTTGAGAGCGCGGAACGGTGTGCCCGAGAGGAACAGGAAGTACTTGGTGACGATCGGCAGCCAGGTCTCGTCCTGCTCGTTGCCGGTGACCTTGACGTCCTCGTGGATCGCCTTCTCGTCGTCCTCGCCGATCGAGGCGAAGAGCTTGCGGGCGGAGTCGCGCCACGCGCCGAAGTGGTACTCGTCGAAGATGACGAGGTCCCAGTCTGTGAGGCGCACCCACTCGTGGCGGGCCTTGATGTTGTCGTTTGAGTCAAGGCCGAGGTAGTCCTGGAACGAGCCGAAGCAGACGATGGGGCGAGACGGGTCGCAGTCCTCGTACTGCTGGCCCTCGCGACACACGAACTGCCAGCCCTCGAAGTCCACATGGCGATTGAGATCTTCCTCCCACGCGCTCTGGACGGCAGGCTTGAACGTAAGCACGAGCACGCGCCTCATGCCCATGGACTTGGCGAGCTCGTAGGAAGCGAACGTCTTGCCGAAGCGCATCTTGGCGTTCCAGAGGAACTTCGGGGTGCGCTTGGAGCCCTCGGCGTTGACCGACTCGAAGTACTCGCGCGTGCGGCGCACGGCTTCCGCCTGCTCTGGGCGCATCTTAAAGCTCTGATCGCGTTCCTCGACGTTCTCGGTGCGGTCGCGTACGGCGACCCACGCTGCGCGCACGTCATCTGGCGTGCAGTGGAACCACTCGCCACCCATCCCCTCGTGGCCATGCCTTTCGAGCCAATGATGCAGCGGATGGTCGAGGAACACCGTGCCATCATCGCGAACCGACGGCTCTGCGAAGACGATGCTGTAGGGTCGCTCCTCGGGTTGAATTACGGGGAATTGCTCGCGCACACGCACCTCGACGTCGCGTGTGGTGTAGCCAACCTTGAGGAGCCCATCATGGTTGGGGTTAGTGTCCTTATAGGCGTAGATCGACGGGTGGGAATCCGGGCGTTGTGGAAAGAAGTCTTCTCCGTACATGACTATTCACCGTCCACCTGGCCGTGAGGTTTTATCTTTCTTTCTATCTCCTCGATTTCCTTTTCGGTCAGCTCGAACTGCCTGTATAGGCCCATGTCGGTTGGTTCCTCCGTCAGGTCAATATCTGGAACGAACATGAAACAGCCTTTGGAGATATTCTGCGTTGGCGTTGCCTGCCAAATGAGATAGCGTACGAATTTCGTTTTGATATATCGCAAGAGGTTGTCAGCAGTATGCTTATCTTTAACGCTATCCACGACTAGATAAGTCTCACTACTTACAGTTTTGGGAGGCAATTCCTCGATAACGGTTAGCATTTTGCGCTGGCCATTCCTATCCGATTGTCCAGCATGCTCCGCAGCTGCCTTGGAAACAATCACCTTCCACTCATTGATCATTTCCTTACCGCTTGGAACATCAGCAGAATCGATAGTCGTCATACCGCCGCGATAACGAAGTTTCAAATCCCCGTTCGGACACTCTTTCCCTGCGCCTATGGAATACGGATTACGTGCTCTCACGATTGAGTCGTAAAACGCATGCGACTTCGCCCGAACTTTTCTGATAATGCCAACGGCAACTTCTGAGGGGATAAAGACCGGAAACTCATCAAGCTGACGAATTGACGTCTCTTCTTCGTTGTTTTCTATAAGCGTGGTCTCACATAAACCGTTATATTGGCGCTCCCAGAGAAAGTAAGTAACACCACCAGCAATGTCTACTCCCTGGAAGCAATCACGCGAGTCGGAATATGTCACCATTTTTTTCATACGCCTGTCGGCAAGCATGTTCGCTCTGAAGTTATCAAGGCCTTTTCCGCCTGATTGCCATTTTGCTGGAACGATCATCGCAAGATAACGAGGATTGAGCTTCTCTGCCTGCTCTATGAACTTTTGATAAATGGGCATAGCGCTACTACCGTTCCCGCCGCCATCGTTCATCTGATAGGGGGGATTACCTATCACAACATCAAATTTCATCGGAAGTAGCTCCTTGGGTGATTCAGCGTGTATGAATTCGTATGCATAAGTTTCAAGTTCATCTGAACGGTCATAGACTGCCTTGGGAACACCGCAATACTTGCACTTTCCCAGGTACCAATCATGCTCGCATCGCTTGAAGCGGATATTACCCTCAGCGCTATCGAACTCGACGACTGAGTACTTGCTGTTGGGATATTTTGAACAATAGACGCTTCGGCGTGAAAGCAAGCTAGTAAGCTCAGTGATTGCAACGCCGTGAAGTTGCTTTTTGAAGATATGATCCAGACGTTCGTCCAGATCGGGAATTTCATCCTCGAGGCCCTTGATGAGACGCTTGGCTATCTCACGCAGGAAGACACCCGACTTGCATGCCGGGTCGAGGAATGTCGCGTTGGGATCGCTCCAGATCTCCTTCGGCAGCATGTCGAGCATCTGGTTCGCCACCTCGGGCGGAGTAAAAACCTCGTCATTCGATAGGTTGGCAAGGCAGCTAAGGACGTCGGGGTTGTACGTCTTGTCGTAGAGCTCGCTCATGCGGCAGCTCCTATCTGATAGATGTCCATAAGGGGAAACTCGCGGATGGGCAGCGGAATGTACGCCTGCAACTCTTCATCGAACTCCCACTCCGAAGTGTTGCTACCCGAAAGGCCGAAGAGGCTCATCTGCTGGCGTTGGCCCTCGAGCAGCTCGTCAAGGCGGAAATCTCGGCGCTTGACCTTGCCTCCCATGGCAAGCGTCCACTCAGAAAAGATGATGGGCTCGTCGGTGTCGTTCTGCTCGGTGTCAACCATTTTCATGGATAGGGCGTCCCCGCACAGGATGTTCCTGTCGATAACGGTGCGGATGGCGTCAAGGAACGCAACGTTGATTCGATTTTTGCAGACCTTGGCGTATTCCGTCGAGAAGAGCTCGAAAAGGCGTTTCCGGCAGGCAGCAGCGTTATCGGCAAGCAGTTCGACGCCATAGAGGCTCGACACGGCAAGAAACGCGTTGCGCTCGTAGTCGGGTGCCGATCTGCCGTAGTTCTTTTTGACAACGGCGAGCTTGCGTCGAAGCACCTCGGCAAGGAAATTGCCATCCCCGCAGGCGGGCTCAAGGAAACGGCTCTCGATGCGCTCGCACTCGGAAGCCACCATGTCGAGCATGGCGTTGACCTCGCGCTCGTTGGTGAAGACCTCGCCGTGGTCTATGACTCGATCTCGGGACTTAATTTGCTTGGCCATGGATGCTCCTATTGCATACGAATACCAGTGTAATTTAGCATATATCAATGTGCAGCTTGATACAAGGCCCAGCTTGACTTATCGGCCCGCAAGATGAGGCCACAGCCGTTTTTATAACTTATGGAGCGGCAAGGTTTGTCCGGTGGGATAATGCGAGCGTAAGACTTCAGAAAGGCAGGTATCCATGGGAGCTTGGATAATTCGCGCGGGGCGCGGCGGAACGTACGCGGCAGACTGGCTCGAGCGCGGCGTCGTAGGCATCGGCTGGAACTTCGGCGGCTTAGACATCGCGACCATGGACCGTGAGAAGATCAGGGCCGCATACGCAGCGGCGCATCCCTCCGAGAGCAGGCAGAAGGTCGCCGCCAACGTCGGCCAGGTCTACCGTTTCGCCCACTCCATGGTGCAGGGCTCCACGATCGTCATGTACGACCCAGCGGAGCGCCTCTACCACATTGGCGCCATCAGCGGCCCGTGCAGGCCCGCAAGCGAGTCTGAAGGCTTAACCTACACCCGTACTGTCAAGTGGAGAAAGACCGCGCTACGCGACGTGTTCTCCCCCTCATCCAAGAACTCTCTCGGCGGCATCCAGACCATCTTCGCCGTGTCCGACAGCGTTATGGCAGATCTCGAGGCGGCGGGCAGCAAACTCACGTGCGATGACGGCTCGGCCTCAACGGACGATGACGCTGCAAACGACGAGGAGACCCTTGCGGCTACCTACGACAATGGAATCGAGCTCATCAAGGATCGCGTCAACCAACTCGACTGGGAGGACATGGAGCGCCTGGTCGCCGGTATGCTCAAGGCCATAGGCTCCTGCGCCCGCGTCATGCCCAAGGGCCCTGACGGCGGCCGCGACGTGGTGGCATCACCGGACGCCCTGGGACTGGAGTCGCCTCGAATCGTCGCTGAGGTCAAACATCGCAAGGGCGCCATGGGCGCGCCTGCGGTCAGGTCTTTCATCGGCGGGCTCCGCGCGGGAGACCGCGGGCTCTACGTCTCAACGGGCGGCTTCACCAAGGAGGCTCGCTATGAGGCCGACCGCGCCAACGTCCCCGTGCGCCTGCTCGATCTAGACGCCTTCGTGCGCCACTACGTCGACATCTACGACAAGGCCGACGACGACACTCGCTCCATTCTCCCGCTCACCCACATTTGGTAACCAGCATAAAGGCGGTGACTTGATGGCAATGACCGAAATCGAGAAGGGCTGCTTCCTCAGGCTCTTCAATCGCGGAGGCTACGTCCTCAACTTCACAACGGATTCTTTCGACACTTTCACGAAGAGCAGCGTTGGCGTAGCGCTTTGCGCCCGCTATGGCCTCTCGAAGGGGAAATCACTCACCGCTTATATCGAAGAAGCATCGCCCGAAGATGCTTCGAAACTGCTCTGCGATTTGTTTGAGTACTACGAGGCACACTACTCAGCAGAGATTGAAGGCGAGTCCTCAGAATGGGGCGCCGACGAGTACCGTAGATACTACGAGAAGTGCAGGCCCATTGCGAAAAGGGAGCGCTCAGGCGTCTCGGTATTCGCGCAGAAGGCCGATCTCGAAGCGCATTTCACCAGCGATTACATGCGTCAGCAGATCGATGCGCTCTTCACCTCGCGGGAGACATATCCGACCGAGGCGATCGGCAAGTCCAAGGAGCTCATCGAGAGCTGCTGCAAGACCATTCTCGAGGAGAACAGCAGAACGTACGACAAGAACTGGAACCTCGGACAGCTGGTCAAGGCAACGATGCAATGCCTCGACGTCGATGCGAACGAAATCAATGCGGGCCTACCCGCCGGCGATACGGTGAAGCGCATCCTCAGCAGCCTCGGCAACATCGCTGGCGGCATCGCCGAGCTGCGCAACCCGTACGGCACGGGGCACGGCAAATCCGATAGCTATAAAGGCCTCACGGTCCGTCATGCGAAACTTGCTGTCGGCAGCGCAGCGACTCTCGTCGAATACCTTTGGGATGCTCATGAATGGCGAAAAGGACAGCGCACTGCTCACTAGGCGGAAAGGTGAAAGCGAGCAGGCTCATCATGCCGCTCGTCTATCTCCTCGCAGCATATTCGTTTCTTTCAGCACGTCATGTCCCAGCGGATGGTTACCATTTACCCGGGTGCACCTGGGGCAACGGGCCGGCAGGCCCGCGAAAGGTCGCTCGCATAACACGCAACATCAAACACGACAGAAGAGGCGAACGACAGATGCCGGACCCCGGACGACAGCACCGCGGAAGACGAGCATTCCGACCACAACTGAACTAACCTCGCTCCTAAGCAGGAGCCCGCATGGGCGCCTTTTGCTTTTCAGGGACTTAGCCGAGAGCTAAGGCACGCGGCTCTTGTCCGTTTCATGAAGGTCCGACCAGCTCGACCCACCTCGACCCGTCTCTGCTCCCGTCGGGCGTGCCAACCGCAATCAGGCGGTTCAATCGTCGCGCAGACGAAAACGCACACGGGACCGCGCAGACGCATCGCGCGGAAAGATTGGAGGCACAACCATGACGCATGCGGCGAAATACGCCGCGCCCGAGGGCAACCGGGGACGCGACGAGTGGATGACGGTGATCGAAATGCAGGAGTACATGGGGGCAAGCCGGAGCAAGGCGTACGACCTCATCTGGTCGGGAGAGGTCGACTCGTACAGGCTCGGCAGGAAATTCCTGGTGTCGAGGGCGTCCGTGGACGCCTACATCGGGCCGAGGAGCGGGAGGAAGTGACGGCGGCGACCGCCCCGAGAGCCTCCCGCGACCGGGCACGCGAGGGAGCCTCGAGACGAAAGGAGCTCGAGGACGACCGTGGCCAAGAGCACTAGCAGGAGCCAGGTGAGACTCATCGCATCGACGAACGCGATATTCGGGCGACGAGGCGTACACGATGCTGCGCATCAGCCGCGACGCCATGTAACGGCTCGCCAAGGACCCCGACAACCCGTTCCCGATCTGCTACATCGGCGGCAAGACTCGCGACGGCATCGTGCTGCACGACGAGCTCGTCGCATGGGTCGAGAGAAACAGCGTCGTCGGCTCGCCCAGAAGGGTCTAGCGCCGATGGCGGCGCTAGACCCGAGGGGGTGCGACGGCCCCTCCCCGCGCGAGTTCACGGCGGTACGGCATTTCATGATGGCGGACCTGGGCCTCTCGGGGCTTCCTCTGCTCGTCTACGCGCGCATCTTCGGCTTCTGCGACGCCGGGTGCGACTACTTCGAGAGCAAGGGCGGCCTGGCCCGGTTCCTCAACGTGCAGGAGCGGAGCGCCTACCGCGCCATCCGCGACCTGCTCGACCGGGGCCTCATCGAGGAATGCGGCGTGCACGCCCTGGCGCGCGGGCACGCCACGAAGCGCTACTGCATCGTGCGCGAGAGGCTGCCGCCCGGCGCGCTGGCGAACCCTGACGAATCGCCAGGACTCCCTGCAAGAAAGGGTGACGAGATGTCAGGGTTCGCCGCGGACAAGGGTGACGAACCGTCAGGGTCAGCAGCCCGTACCCCTGACGAGATGGCAGGGAAACCCCTGACGATATGCCACCCGATAAGAAAAAGGGATAACGAGGACTTCAGAAGATAAGGAGGGTGTGCCCTATGGACCGAGCGGGACTCATCACCCTGGAACAGGCCCGGGCCGCCGGGCCCTCCTTCGACGAGCCCGAGCCGAGGGCGTGCCCAGGCGCTACTGGGCCGCCGAGCCCGTGAGCGCGGAGTTCGCGGAGCACATCGCCTTGTTCGCCGGCAATGGGAGTGCCGGGCTCTACATACACGGGGGCGTCAACGCCGGCAAGACGCACGCCATCTCTGCCATGGTCAGGCTGTTCGCCGAGGCGGGCTACGAGGTCGCCTTCACGACGGCCAAGGGTATGCTCGGCCTCAGCGTCCTTGCAACCGGCTGTTCCATCCTGGACCTCCTATCTATCCGTACGTATCTGTACTGTCAATAGAACTGCCTACAAACTCGTACGCTTGCGATAGATTTCACGCTTTCCAAGCTTCGTCGCCCCGCCAGTAAGCGGCATTAGAGTTGTCTCTATGCGTGCTATCGGATGCACAAGTTCTACCTTCTGCAAATTTCAATCTCATCGCAAAGTAGTAAATACAAGAGATCTTATTAATACCTTATTACTACATTCCACTTTTCTCTTACTACATTCTCTGCTATGCTTTCATTGCTGCAGCGAAAGGAATATGGATGAAGTCATACAACGTGAAGGAGATAGCCGAGCTGCTCCAAACGAATCCCGAAACGGTCAGGCGTTGGATCAGAAAAGGCAAGCTTGAAGCGACGAGGGGGCCTTCACGAAAGGAAGGCAGCTCGGTCTCTTCCGCGACATTGCAGAGGTTTCTAGAGGACTCGCCAAAATACGCGGCTTCAGCTGCCGCGTTCATCTCGTCGCCTGCTTCCATGGTTTCCGTCGGGGTGCTCACGGCAATCGGGGGAATAGCCGCGGCAAAAGTGGGCGCCGACAACGCTATCGAGAATGCATCAATAGACACGGTCCAGATATGCGCATACATCAACAGGGAAACGGATTCGCTGAAAGAGTCCATAGCACGGAAGAAGAAGACCATAAGCCAGCTCACCCAAGAAATAGAAAAGGATGAGCGAAGTCTCGAAGAGCTGGGAAAGCTACTCGAGCAGATAAAAGCAAGGGAGATGGAGAAGCCCTCTTGAGCAGAAAGGAGCGAGGGTGAAGAAAGGCAAGCACGACAAGACCGAGGGTAACTGCCAGGCATTCGATGGCGTCAATGAGGTCGACACTCCTTCCGTCGAGAAAAGCCGCCTGAAAGGAAAAAATGGCATTGGGATAGCAACAGGATTAGCAGTCGTTGCTGCCGGAGTGGGCATCAGCTTGCTTGTAAGCGGAAAACTTGACTTTCGTGCGGCACTGCATGCTTCGGCGGCAAAGGGCGCGAAGGCAATCGCCGACGGAGCAGCCGAAGCGATTTCCCAGGCGCCCGATCTATCCGCCGTGGAGGCGACCGCCGCAAACGCGAAGGTTGTAGACATCGACTGGTTCATCCGCAAGCTGCCTAAGAGCTGGCATGCCTCACAGGACGCGGCCTCGTACGCAGCCGCTGTCGGAGTCGACCTCGCCGAGGGCGAGACCATCGTGAGACCCCAGACAAGGCTCTACTGCTGAGCGGCATAGCCCCCTGAAAGCACACATCAATCGCAACAGAAACGGAGCAATAAGTGGAGCACAGCCAACAAGTAATCGAGAGAAAGACCCGCACGGGCCTTTTCGAGGCAGAGACCAGCCGAGAGGAGAAGTGGATACTCCACCTGTTCGTAGCGCTGCTCGCCTGCGCGATCGTGGTCAGCATCCTGCACGCCATCGACCAGGTCATGCTCATCGCGCACATGTGCGTATAGAGATTGAAGGAGATAAGATGAAGTACAAAGTTGTAATGCATTACCCTGATGGCACGGAAGAGGAAGAGGACGAGCTCTACGACAGTGAAGAGCAGGCGGAAGAGGCCGGCAGCTACGGTTGCTCCTGCTATCGCTTGGGCGGAGAGATTCTCAATCTGTCAAACCCGGGAGATTATCCCCTCGATGAAGATGACGACTGTGATTTCGAAGTCATCGAGGTCGACGACTAACCGAAAACGACCATGACATGTCATTTGCCATTAGAATTGCGTACGAACTCGTACGTTGATAGAATAATCGCCGATGAAATCGAACAGGAGGGCGCATGGCGACAGGCGACAACATACGGCGGTACCGCAAGGCGAAGGGCTTGACGCAAGCCCAGCTCGCCGATGCGGTGGGACTCGCCGAGGGCGCGATCAGGCACTACGAGAGCGGCATCCGCGCGGTGAAGCCCGAGCTGCTGGAAGGGATCGCGAAGGAGCTCGGAGTCTCCGCGGGTGCGCTCAAGGATTACGGCGTCGAGACGTCGCGTGACCTCATGGTCCTGCTGTTGCAGCTGGAGAAGGATTACGGCCTCGTGCCCAGCAAGGACGGCATGGGCCTGGCGGTCGACGCCAAGGCGCCGCATGCTCCTAAGCTTGCGCAGTTGATCAAGTCCTGGGCGGAAAAGCGCGAAGAGCTCGAGCGCGGTGAAATCGATGGGAGCGCTTACGCCGATTGGAAGGCGTCTTTCTGATATTTCCCCAGGTAAATTGATGTTTCTTTACGAACAGCCTTCGATCTTTCGGAGGCTGTTCCATTATTCCCGTATGAAATCGACGCCCCGAAAACCCCGTTAGAGGAATAATTGTCTGCTGCGAAACGACAAGATACGCAGCGGTATTCGGCGGTATTCGGCGGTATTCGGCGGTATTCGGGGTTGCCGAAACTGCGAAAACCGATTTTCGCGTTTTTATATTCCCGTTTGTTGACCTGGGCAAACGCAGTCGACGAGTGCTTGAATCCAGCCCGCAGTTTCAACTTAGTTTCAGCCGAGCGGAATCGGCCTCCGGGGGACCCGAAT
>ERZ773079.397-NODE-397-length-28951-cov-12.350498_pt1 | contig 28951 bp, 24 predicted proteins | sample MGYA00511355_ERZ773079 | MGnify/ENA primary metagenome ERZ773079 (study PRJEB29015, sample SAMEA2737979) | human oral metagenome | biome: human oral; feature: human-associated habitat; material: dental | place: China | collected 2117 ... | reverse complement strand
CGATAACTTACATGGCTGGACGGAATTGTTATATATTTATGGACATCCGAGCTTTCCCGGGCGCAGCTTGGCAGAGCTGAATGATGAGGAGTGGAAAGAGTACTTGGCGGCAATTGAAGCGGTTGATGGATTTGCTATGGTGAGGGATTATTTGGCAGGAAATTTAAGTTAGTTGCTAGTAATATTTGGATTTGGTATAATTGTAATGTTTATTAACTAGGGGGCAAAAATTCAATCACACAACCTAACACCATTTTGGTACAAACGCCTTTGTGAGGTGATGTTTTTAATTTCATGCCTTGGAATTGGAATTTTTGCTTTATCTAATATTTTTCCAAATGACCCAACAATTGCAACTTTAGGCGCCTCTAGAATAGTAGCCATAGTAAGTTTTGTTTTTATATTAATAGGAGTAGTCGCCTACAAACGCACTCCAGAACGCTTTGTACAGCAAGCGGGAACTATTTTATACCTGCTTACAATCTTACTGTTTGGATGGATTATAGTTAGTAGTGGTGGTATAAGTAGCCCCTTGCTTATATTTTGGCTCATGATCGGGTCTTTTATTGGTCTCTTTGGGTGGGGTGGAATCTTTAGCTTATTTATTTTGGTTAATGGATTTTTGATCTGGGGAGTTATGGAGGGTAATTTATCTAGGTTAGATGTAATCAGCAGTTTTTCAATTTTAAATTTACCAATATTGTTAAGTTACATGATTTGGCACGGCAACGTTGCTTTGTTTAATACTGGATCAAAAAAACGAAATAGATTAAGCGAATCTTTAAAATCAGAATCAGAAAAGTCAAGCACAATAATACGTTCAATTAGTGACGGCGTAATTATGACAAAAGATTCTGGTCAAATTATACTAATTAACCCCGCAGCTCAAAGAATGATAGGATGGAATGCTACAGATGCGCTTGGCTTAAATATAAATTCCGTTCTAAAACTTGAAGATGAAAAAGGTAATCCCATAAGCGATACCGCGCATCCAGTAGTAGTATCTTTGGCAAATAAAAAAACACAAAAGAATAATCTAGTTATCATCACCAAGTCAGACAAAAGATTTAGTGCATCTTTAATGATAACTCCGCTTGATGAAGGTGGTGTTATTGTAGTCTTTAGAGATACAACAAAAGAACGCGCCGAGGAACGCGAACAAGCAGAATTCATAAGCACAGCCAGCCATGAGATGCGCACTCCAGTAGCTTCAATAGAGGGTTATTTAGGATTGGCGCTTAACCCTAAAGTATCTAAAATAGATGCCAAGGCTTATGAGTATATAAGTAAGGCACATGAATCAGCACAATATTTAGGGCGTTTATTACGTGATTTACTAGAGATTAGTAGAGCAGAAGACGGAAGGCTAAAAAACCGCATTACCGCTGTAAATGCAATTGATATCAGTCGCAAAGCTACCGAAGATCTAATTAAAGAAGCCCGTGAAAAAGGCTTAAATTTGTTATATAAACCAACCGGAGGGCGATCTAAATCTGGAGACGTAACTATATCACCAGTTTTATACGTAAGAGCAGATAAAGACCGTCTACAAGAATGTCTCTCTAATTTAATAGAAAACGCTATTAAATACACGCCCAGCGGACAAATTGCAGTTGATGTAAATGCTTCCAATGAATATATACGTTTTAGCGTAAGCGATACAGGGATTGGAATACCACCAGAAGATATTCCGCATTTATTCCAGAAATTCTACCGTGTAGATAACAGCGATACACGCGAAATTAACGGTAGTGGTTTAGGGCTCTATCTAACAAGGCGAATGGTAGAGAGTATGAACGGCAGGATTGGCGCAACTAGCACGCGCAATAAGGGTAGTACGTTTTATATAGATTTACCACGCATCAGAAATGCTCAAGCTACCGCCATAATTGAAGAGGAGAACAGACGCGCAGCTGATATAGCAGAACAACTCAGAGTTATCAAAGAACAGAGTGAGGTTATAGATGACAATAACGATAATAATAGTTCAGATACTCAAGCTGCCGAATTTACAGACGTAGAAATTAATAACTCAAATTCAGAAATACCCCCTTTACCAAAAGTTAAGACAGTAGTATCTGAAGCAGTAAATCCAAATAATACGCCCAAAAAGCCTGTAGATAATAAGGTACAGCCCCAATATCAAAAAGAGACTCAAGCAAATCCAGCTAGTAAAATGGATCCAAATACTTATCCTAGCGCACCTAAATCCGTAACCAGATCTGCGCGCATTCAAGAAATTCAGCATAGGTCAAGCCAGCCAAATTATCAAATTGGAAGCTCCGCAAGAGTTCGTCCAAAGCCTATACCTATACCAGAAGAGAAGCTACTTAGAAGTATAATTAACCGTCCAAATCCTCAAACAGTCCAATCCACGGCAGCAGAAAAATATCCGCGCGCACCAGAGCCAGTAGAGCCAACTTCTAAGCAACCGCCAGTTAATGATCGTACAAACTTATCACCACGCCCAAATACACCATTATCCAGCATAGAACGTAATCCAATAGAATATATATCAAGGCGGTAATTACAACATTAAATAACGATCGAATTTCTGGATTTTTTCAAAAAGCTTAAGTATAATAAGGGTAATTATGACAAAAATTTTATTAGTAGAAGATGATAAAAACTTGCGAGAAATTTATGGCGTACGCCTACTTGCCGAAGGCTACGATATTGTTTCGGCAGGGGATGGCGAAGAAGCTCTAGCAATGGCAATAAAAGAGCGTCCGTCCTTGATTGTAAGTGATGTGATGATGCCAAAGATTAGTGGTTTTGATATGCTTGATATTTTGCAATCTACTACAGAAACAAAAGACATAAAAGTCATTATGATGACAGCTCTCAGCGGAGAAGATCAGCGTCAAAGAGGCGAACAACTTGGGGCTGCACGTTATTTAGTAAAATCACAGGTTGGAATTGAAGATGTTGTGCGAGCTGTACATGAAGTATTAGGAGACCAGCCTCAATCAACTCAGCCAGATGATACTGATGATAATTCAAATCAACAATCACAGGAAGAGGATAGAATATCAGAAAACGACACATATTCAGACAATACTGACAATTCTAATGATACTCAAAATTTAAGCTATGAAGAGACTGAACCATCACGTGAAACTAGTTCCAGCAACGATGAAAATCTAGTTGATACAAGTAATAGTGTTGATCAGCCAAGTGGAAATCTACCAGAATATAGAGAACCAGTAAGCCAACAGCAAATTCAGCCACAGAATCAAGCCCAACAATTTTCACAGCAGGATCCAAGATTAGAATTTGCGCCTGAACAAGGTCATCCAGTGATTCCATCCGAGGATTTAATGCGCACCCCAGCACAACAGCCAAATCACCAAAAAACAGAAAGAGCAACTGTTCCGATTCAACCTACTGGCGTTTATTCAACTCTTGACGAGAGGCCTCCTCAATTTTCACAGCCACATCATCCAGTACAGCAGCCAGTTCACTTGCAACAAAATAACTCGCATACTCAACAGCAGCCAGTTCAACCTGTACAAATACCTAATTTAGAAAATCGATACCAGTCGGCGACGCAGCCAGTTCAGTCAAACCCACAAACTCAAGTTCTAGAGAATGCGCAAACTTTTAAGCAAACTCAGCAGAACATTGCTCAACAGCAAATGCAATCAGAATATAATTACACTCCTTTGCAAAGTCCTCAGCTACAAGAACAGCCACAGGTATACCAGACACAGCAAAACATACAGCAGCCAACAACGTCGCAGATACCTCAATCTCAAACCCAGCAGAAAACTGGCGGAGAGAGAGTGATTCAACCCCTAAACGGCGATGTACGAGAGGAAATTAATAATGTCGCCGATAGATTAGCTCAAGAGATCAATGATATTCCTCCAATCCAGCAATAATAGTTGGGGTCATACAAGGCAGACTTAACATTATATGCCTAATTCAACAAGTCAACCAAACCGAACAGAAAAGATTGAACGGCTAAATAAATTTTTAGCCTTCCAACTTGGAGTTTCACGGAGGCAAGCTGATAATCTAATCGCTAAACAGAAAGTATATATTAACAATCAGCCAGCCCAACTAGGTGCACGAATTGGCGAGAGCGACACTATAACTATCAATAACCACATAGTGGGCGGACGCAGTAGCTATACTTATTTAATGTTAAATAAGCCGATTAATTATGTTTGCTCTCGCAAACAACAAGGTAAAACTCCTACTATTTATTCTCTTTTACCAGATAAATTTCATAATCTAAAGCCAGTAGGTAGACTTGATGCTAATAGTTCGGGGTTACTTTTGCTCACTAATGATGGTGATTTTGCATTTCGCATGACCCATCCAAAATTTAAAAAAAACAAACAATATAATGTCACGCTAGATAAAGAACTGGCACCGCTCCATCAACAAATGATTGCTGATTTTGGTATACAATTAAATGATGGGCTTAGCAAGCTTGGACTAAGCCGCCAAAGCAATCAAGATCGCCACAATTGGATCGTTACCATGAGCGAGGGTCGCAATCGACAGATCCGACGTACTTTTGCCTCTCTTGGCTATACGGTAATAAAATTACATCGCACTCATTTTGGTACATACAAACTTGGTACGCTTGGTGCGGGGGATTATATAGTAATCAACCCGTAAATATTATCTTATCAGTTTTGATTCGATATCGCAGAGCCACCTAATTCATGGTATAATTAATGGGTTATGGCAAGTAAACTTCCTACTGTTGCACTCATAGGGCAGGCGAATGTTGGTAAAAGTTCGCTTTTTAATCGTATGGTTAGAGCTCAACAGGCGATTGTCGCCCGCGAAGCTGGTACGACACGCGACAGTGTTATAGGGAAAGTTGAATACAAAAAACATCAATTCTGGTTAGTCGACACTGCTGGGCTAAAAGATCCCAATGATGATTTTGAAGCAACAATCCAAGATCAAATCACAGAAGCTTCTGAATCAGCAGATGTTATTTTAGTGGTTGTTGATAGCATTATGTATCCATCCGATCAAGACAAGATCGTAGCTAAAAAAGCTCTCAAAAGTAAAAAACCTGTAATTCTCGTTTTAAACAAAACCGATTTAAAGGGCAGTCTACCAGTTGATGAATTTAAACGCCTAGGAATCAAAACTGTTATCCAAACTAGCGCTGAACATAATCGAGGAATAGCTAATCTGTTAGATATGGTAACTGAAAAAATACCAGCCAAAATTGAGCGTCAACAAAATGATATTTTACGAGTAGCACTCATTGGGCGACCAAACGTAGGTAAAAGTACTCTATTTAATGCTCTGGCAGGCAAACAGCAGGCCTTAGTAGCAAACATAGCTGGAACAACTCGGGATATTAATAGGGTTCAGGTTCGATATAATCAAAATACGATTGAGCTTTTGGATACAGCCGGAATTCGCCGTCAAGGTAAACAAGAAACTGGCATAGAAAAGTTTAGTGTTTTACGCACTCTTCAGGCAATAGAAGAGTCTGATATCTGCCTTCTATTACTTGACGTTAATGAACTTAATGTAGCGCTAGATCAACGTCTGGCGGGTATAATTAATGACGCTGGAAAAGGTCTAATCGTTGTAGTAAGTAAGTGGGATAGTGTTGAAGGTAAGGATGCCTTCACTCGTGACGCCTTAGCACCTAAAATTAGTTATCATCTAAAGTTTGTACCGTGGGCACCTCTGATATTCACCTCGTCTATAACGGGTCAAAATATTACTAAACTATTTGATTTAGTTTTAGATATCAACAAAAGGCGCAACCAAGAGACCAAAACTCGTACCCTAAATGATTTACTACAAAAAGCAGTCCAAAAGCATCCACCCGCTGGATTAAAAAATACACACCCCAAATTACGCTATATAGTTCAAACAGACACAACTCCGCCGTGGTTTGTAATTTATGGAAGTAATCTTAAATTCATCCACTGGAGTTATAAACGCTATTTAGAAAGTCTTATCCGTGATACATACAATTATAATGGTACCCCTATTAAACTTAGCTTTAGAGATGAAAAACAAATAAAATCAAACAAAAAACGCATAAGTCAAGGAAAAGAGCCTGTCACAAAAGCCTATAAACAAGCTAAAAATGCCGAAAAGTTATTAAATCCACATAATAATCGTTAATTATACTAAGTTGTAAAATGAAAATTATCTTCGCACAAGGTAATCCTGGTAACCAATACGAAAAGACTCGCCATAATATTGGCTGGATGATTATTGATAAACTCGCAAAGCAGCTAGATGCCGCTTTTATACATAAACCTAAATTCTCAGCCTCTATTGCCGAAAGTAGCTTAAATGGTGAAAAAATACTTCTAGTAAAGCCCCTTACATTCTATAACGATACTGGAGTATCAGCACGAGCACTAATTGATTTTTATAAAATAAGCACAAAAGACATTCTAGTTTTACATGACGATTTAATGATAGATTTTGGTAAGTTACGTATAAGATTGAGCGGAAGAGATGCTGGCAATAATGGAGTGAAATCACTAAACGCACATCTAGGGAAAGATTTTGCGCGCCTAAGAATCGGTATTTATACTATTTTACGTAACAAAATCCACGATAAAGATTTCGTACTAAAAAATTTTACAAAAGATGAAATTCAACTCATTGAAGAGAAGATCATCCCGCAATCAATCGAAATAATTCACGACTTTATTAATGATAATTTAGAGCCGACTAGCTGGAGTGCTTTATAAAACAGGCTTGTTATTTGGCAAGCACGAATTAGGAAGTACTCTATCAAATCCTTTTGCCGACCACGCAGCAGTACCACCTGCGAGCACAAAAACATTTTCTATACCTAATTTTTTGGCAATACTAGCAGCGCGTAAACTACGCCCCGTACGTGAACACACAAAAATATAGCTATCGGTCAATTCCGTATCTTTTAATTGTGTCGCCCAGTCCTCAATATTATAATAGCTAACTTGTTTACTACCTTTAATGTGGTGGTCCGCAAATTCTCTAGGTTCGCGAACATCAATTATTTTAAATTTTGGATTTGTTTTTTTAATATCTTCATATAGTTCCTCTGGAGAAATGTCATCAATTCTAGCTGGCTTATTATTGGAATTATTACCTTCAAACCCAGGAATAGGGCCAGATGATTGATTGTCTATTTCTGGAAAACTAGATTCTCCTAAAATTTCAAAATATTCTTCAACATAAGGAAAGCAACTATCTGGGCAAACAAACACTACATGCTTACCGCGTAACATATCACCATTTCCACTATTTATGATATTTTCTATCATAGTACAAGCCCCAGCATAAGCAAATCCGCTACTTGGACCGACCAAAATACCCTGCCTAATCATATCTAGGCTAGATTTATAAGCATCAACTTCATCAATAGCAACTAAGTCCTCGGTTAGGATATCTTTCCAGTTAAAGTCTATTTCACGCAAATCATTAGATGTACGGACGCCAGGAACTTGATTATTAGGTACACGTACCACACCTCCAACTCTAAGTTCAGGCAAAACTTCTTTAAGATATCCAGCAGTACCTACTAACGTGCCAGTCGTTCCTAATCCAGCCACAAACATACCCAAGTTTTCACCAAGCTGATCAAAGATTTGTGGACCAGTTACATCGCGATGAGCTTGCGGATTAGCAAAATTATCATATTGTCCAGGATTACAATTTCCAGACTCATTACCAAGTCTGCGTGCAATTGAAATTGAGCTATTCGGATCATGAGCATCAGGACAAATCGGACCATCAACCAATAAAACATCTATACCAGCAAGTCTCAAAAGCTGTAATTTACCACGCGTGACAGTATTTGACTTTACAGCTTTCACGCTTTTTATTCCCAAACTTTTAGCAAAAAGCCCCATGCTAAACACGGTATTTCCTGAAGACGATTCAACTACATTTTTACTAATCGCATCAACAGAATTAAGCAAATAATAAGCTGGTAGCGATTTGACATTACCAAGTGGTAGTGTATTCATAAGTTTTGCGGATATGTGAATATCATGAGATTCTAAAAAAGGATTTAACTCTGATGGTAACTCAACCAATGGTATATATTCATCAGCTTTAGGCTTTAGGTAGTTTTTTAATCCGTCTGCGCCTAAATATGCCCTATTATTTTGCATCGTTATATTTAAATTCCTTATCAATCTGATCAGTTAGATTACCAAATCGTTTTTTAACATAGTCTTGACCAACATAAATTTTATGAATTTCCCAGAGTTTTGGCAAACGATCCTGCGCAGGAATAGCTATAGATTCCAATCGTCTAGATAATTCCATAAAAACATCTTTTGAAATATTCTCTAGTTTATCAAAATCTAACGACTCACGACCTTTATCAATATTATGCAAATGTTGTGAACGATAAATTGAGCCCATAAAACGCTTACTTGCATATTTTCTAACAAACTCTTCATCGTCTTTATCATCGACTTTGTTTGCAACTACAACCACACGATCAGCAACGCCGCCAGCCTCAGCCAAACGTAGATAATCATCTAAAACTTTAATTAAGCCCGCGCATAGTAGACTCAACTGCAAAAACCAACATATCAAACTGCGCATATAGCGTTGAAGCAAACGCATCGGTACCAGCAACCATATCTACAGCCACTACGCCAGAATCATTTGTATGCGAAAGAATATTCTCCAAAATAGCTAAATTATTATGATAGCAGCTCGACGCCAATCCATTTTCAGAATAAGAGCCAACCGTCGCAAGATGCAAGTTTTTACTAATTGGGCGAGTATAGTTATTAATAAACCAATTATTATCTGTAATATCAATAATTCTAGAGCCCCTTCCTGGGGGAGTAGACTTCTTAAATTCAGCATTATTTTTTATTCTAGAATTATCACCACGTAGCCAAGTACGGATTTTGTCGCTAGGATACTTCTCAGAAAGAAGCAGATCTGACGAAGTTGCATTTAATCCCAAAAGTTCTGCCATATGCATATTTATATCAGCATCAATAGCTAAAACTGATTTATTCTTACTGTAATATAGGCAAAAAAGACTTGACACTGTAGTCTTTCCTGCACCACCTTTACCAACAAAAGCAATTTTCATATTTGTTAATTATATTGATATAGTCATTTTTTACAAATTAGTTGCATTTTTAATAATTTTTGCGACAAAATTGCAAAATATACTATAATAAATCAGTGAATAATGAAATAATCTTGTTTAAAAATATTTTAAAGGAAGCAAAGCTTAGTTTAACGGAGCCTCGGCTTGAAGTATTTATGATTCTATTAAACGCCAAAAAGCCCTTAAGAGCTGCAGAAATATCCAAGCGCCGCAAAAAGGCTAACAGAGCAAGTATCTACCGTACTTTAAATCTTTTTAACGAACTACATATTACAAATATAATTTTACGAGGCTGGACGCCATTAGTAGAACTTTCTGATAAGTTTCAGCCCCACCATCATCATATAACATGTATGGTTTGTAAAAAGTCAGAATTAATTAACAGTCATAAAATTGAAGAAAGTCTACAGGAAATATCTAACCAAAAAGGTTACATTCTAAAACAACATACCGTAGAATTATATGGAATTTGTGCTAAATGCCAAGCCAAGGCCGATTTAGCTTGATTATAAATTCTTAGTATTTTTAACATGACGCGCCTCTATAACGCTACTAGTAATTGCTAAAATAATAAATGCCAAGCCAAGACTACCAGTGATCCATTCTGGAAGCTCAACATGAAATAGTTTAAAGAGCATCATTATACCAAGTGCCACAATAGCCCAATGCGCACCATGTTCTAAATATCTATATTTACTAAGTGTACCAGAGCGCATCAGATAAATAGTTAAAGAACGAACCCAAATCGCACCTGCACTTAATCCAGATGTAATTAAAATAACGCTACTAGTAATTGCAAAAGCACCTATTACGCCATCAAAACTAAAGCTAGCATCGAGTACTTCCAAATACAAAAATGCAGCAAAAGCAGCCCAGCCAGTTTTTAGTTTAATATCTTTAGATGAATGACTACCAAATAATGATCCAAATAGTTCAAGCCCAATATGCAGCAAAGTACCTAAAACGCTTGATATTAAAATCATCGCTTTATACTTTTCTTCAACTGTAAAATATAAAATCACCATTACAAGAAGAATTAAACAAGCTCTAAAATTTTCAAATTTGCCAGCACGTGCCAGCCAAGGTTCAACACCGCGAACCCAATGAATTTGTTTATTGTAATCAACAAAATAGCTTAAACCTATCATTAATAGAAAGATACCGCCAAAAGCGTTAATCATAGGCGAGGCATCATGTAAAACATGACCATAACGCTCAGGATTGTTAAGAGCCATATTTACAACCTCACCAAAATTAAGCCCACTCGCAAACATAACTATTGCAATAGGCAATAAAAATCTCACAGCAAAAACCGCTATAAAAATCCCCACAGTTAAAAATATTCTCTGCCAAATCAAACTCATAGAAGCAAGAGTACGACTATTTACTACAGCATTATCAAAACTAAATGTAACTTCCAAAATCAATAACACAAAGAATAACCATAGACCTTGCCAGCTAAGTTGCCAGAAAGTAACTCCCGCCAAAATAACGGTTAAAAATATAGAAAACCTAAAGATACCTAATAAGTTATTTTGTTTTCTTTTCACCTAGCCAGTATAACAAAATAATACACAGATACTAAATATATAATTGTTAAAAACCAAAAATGTCATAAAAAGTATTGTAATTATACAAAATATATGTTAATATTACATTTGTGCTCATTTTCCAACTACAGAAAGGAAAGCAAAATGAGTCAAGCACCTGTTAGCAATTGTGCAAGCCGTGATATTCTTCCAGAGAATTCCACCCAAGCGATGGAAATTTCTCAGTTCGCCTACGAGACAAGTCTCGCATGGGGAAAGGCTGGTAACCGTCGGCCAAAAAAGGAGGAAATCCCTGGCGCAGACGAAGACATTCTTGGCATTAAGTTGCCAAAAATTTCTAGCAGCAATGACTATGTACCGAGGAAAGACACCTCTTACTATTTGTCAATTCCAGATGGCAATTGTCATAAGCCTCGTATTTTCGAGTGCACAAAGAGTAAGTACACTAAAGATGATGTATGTGATGAGATGTCAAAAAGCTATCTTATCGATATGAGTTCAGAAAAAGCAGAGTATCTCAAGGATGCTATGCGAACATTCATTAACCAACTGGGCGAGTACGTGCCGCTGCACTCTTCGTGCTAACATATGCCCCGCTGTAACAATACAGCGGGGTTTTCCTTTTATTCTTAAGTTAACGCTTTATGCAAATAAAAAAGCGCTAGGTAAGGGTGGGCATCACCTAGCGCCGTTTTACCCTTCAACCCACCCGCGGAGTAAATAAGCGAAGCGCTGCGACCAAAACTCCACAAAGGTGCGCGCCCGGTCATAAAGACCGATATTTGAGTACTCGCTAACTAAGCTCTTAAATGGTTAGTTAAAGGGGTTAGTATGCATGCAATGCACTTAATGTCCGAAAGCGGAGGGTAGATTACTTTGGACACATTGCACACAACCTAACAAAAAGAGTGATTTGCAATCAAATGCATATCACTGTTAAAATAGGGGGTATGAAGGTGCGTTTGACTACTTGCTTTCGCCAATTACTTACAAATATAGCATTTATATTGTATATTGTCAACACTTTTTAAATATTTCCTATGAAAATCAATAGTATATCAACAGATGATAATAAATACATAAACATTTTGACCTCTGTTAGTAAACCTCCAGAAAAGCTATATTATATTGGAACATTACCACCAAAACGTCAACCCACGATAGCGATTGTCGGAACAAGAAAACCTACATCCTACGGTAAAGAGGTAGCTTATAAATTTGCTTATGATTTAGCCAAACGGGGAGTAATAATCGTAAGCGGTTTAGCTTTAGGAATAGATGCCATTGGTCATAGAGCATGCCTAGATGCAGGTAGTACAACTATAGCAGTTCTCGGTAATGGTTTACATAAAATCTACCCAAGCACGAATCGAAAATTAGGCGAGGACATTATAGATAAAGGCGGTAGCATTATATCTGAGTTTCAAGAAGGAATAGAGCCTCTACCTTTTAATTTTTTAAAGCGTAATAGAATTATAAGCGGCTTAGCAGATGCTGTAATTATTATAGAAGCAGCCAGCCGAAGTGGCACCCTTAATACGGCAACTCATGCACTAAATCAGGGTAAGGATGTGTTTGCTGTGCCTGGAAATATAACCAGTCCACTCAGTGCTGGTTGTAATGCGTTACTAAAACAGGGTGCTATTCCCGCTACGTCGGTAGAAGATATTCTTGAGGTTATAAATCTGCAAAATCAAGAAAATCAAAACCCCAAACAAATATCTCTACCAGTAGGCGATACTCCACTAGAAAATGCAATAATCGAATTATTAAACCAAGGGGTGCGCGATGGAGATGAACTGCAAAAGCAAGCAAAGGCTGAAATTAGTGATTTTAATACAGCTCTTACTATGCTAGAGATTAACGGTATAATTAAGCCTCTTGGTGCTAACAAATGGTGCTTGCGTTAAAATATAACAGCTACTTCTTAACTCGTAACTTGTGATTGCGCAATTGCATATCGAAATGTCGGCACATAACAAATAGCCATGCCGCCGCCGCAACTCCAAGTATGATTTCTATAATAACAAACCAAGAATTCTTTAAAATATAACCTTGCGCCGCCAAAATTGTAGCAAAAATTGGAAAGCTAAAAGATATCACCCGTTCACGCCGATTTATATATTGAAGACTAAGCGGGAAAAGTACCATCAATATTACCATCCCAAAAACTATACAGCGTGAAAATATAAAATGAGCCCCATGCATAGTATCATTAGGGCAAAGCGCCACTCCAAACATGCAAATAGGCATCAATATAACCATTAGAGTGGTTACTATTTTAGCAGCAGAGCGTTGATCAATCTGCAGGCAATTATGCCTTACTGTAGCACCTATAGCCATTAGTATTAATCCAGCCATAAAAACTCCTGAATTAAAAAATATCGCTGAAATTCTATTAACACTAGCTTCACCTAAACGGCTTAAGCTCCAGCCTGTCCAGCGGGGGTCATCAGAAAGCAACATAGATAGCGCCACGCCACAAAACAAACTCATTATATAAAGAGCGCAAAGCACCTGCAATTGATTGCGTTTATAAAACCGCAAAACTAGCTCTTTTTTCATATACAAATTATAAATCACGCCCCATAATTTGCCAATTGATCTTACTAGATTATTTGACATATTCTTTACTATGTACTAGTATATAATACGTTGCGTGATACAGATAATATAATCTGTAATCCGCATGCAAGTGTCGAGCCTAAGACACTTTAACATCTATAAATCTCTACTTATTAGAAAGCAGGTGAAAACTTTTGGATAAATTGATAGACCTATTGGATAAATTGATAGACCTATTTTGCTGTATCATCTTTATCTTAATTGCATTGGGTAGTTACTGGTATATAATGTATGCCGATCGATTCTTCTCTAACGACGACGATGATGATAGTTACTGAGAATTTTAAATTCTCACAAAACTTGATACTTCTACTTAGTAAAAGGAGGTGAAAATTTAGTGAACGCAGTACTGGCTACAATTGCGACAGTAGGACTTATTAGCTACTATGCTTATATTTGCTACCACATGTATGACTAGTTCATGATTTCATAAGTCCAATCAACTCCATCTACAAGAAGGAGGTGAGATTCAATGAAAATATTGGAAACAGTGGAAGTAGCAGTATTTGTAGTGATGGAAATAGTGTTACGTGTAGTGCTGATAATAATGGAAATAGCGTTAATTGTGGCTGTGCTGGCAATAATTATTAGCATTTTCGTTGACCTTGTGACTAAGTTATATCGCTATTTTAAATACTGATTTATAATCATGTTAGTAGCCGATACTCCAGCAACTCTATAGTTCAATCTTTCTATTTAGAAAGGAGGTGAAACCATGGCTAGTGATGAATCCTATGAGCGTCTTATGAAATATTTCGATAATTTGCAACGCACTATTGATGATACACGGAATGGTATTTCCAAAATGGAACGCGATTACGAGGAATGGAAACAAGCCCGCCGGGCGCCTCTCCCAAACCAAACGCCAATAACTTACATAGCCGACGGTCTAGCGACTCTGTAGTTCAATCTTTTTACTTAAGAGGGGTGATTACTTTATGTGGTTACATGTAATAGTGTTTGCTATTGTAGCTACTGCAATTATCTATGTCTGCTTAAAATGGAACGAACTATAAGGCATTAGCCAAGCGCAGAAATGTCTACCAAGAAATCAAGAAAAGGAGGTGAATGTCATAATGCTTAGCGATATTGCAATCGTCCTTGCTACTCTTGTGATTTTTGCATCAATAGCAATGCTGTCATTTATTAATGTAAATGACATTAAGTAGAGATTAAAGCTGTTATTCAGCTAAGGCTCCACTTAAGGCCCCGTTTTATGCGGGGCTTTTATCTTGCCAATTAATTCAATCTATGATATTTTACATACTTGTAACTTATTTATTTTTTAAGTACAGTAAAATAGTATATGGTAAAAAATCTAGTAATTGTAGAAAGTCCAGCAAAAGCAAAGACTATCGAAAAATATCTTGGAAAAGATTTCACCGTTCTATCCAGCGTAGGGCATATTCGTTCTATAGTTAAAAAAACCAAAGATGGCACTCCGCCAATTGATGTTAATAATGACTTTAAAACCCATTACGAAGTAGATCCAGAGAAAAAGAAGGTTGTCGCAGAATTAAGAAAAGCCGCTAAAACCGCTGAGAATATTTACTTAGCAACCGACCCAGATCGCGAAGGTGAAGCAATAGCCTGGCATTTATGTGAAGTTTTAAAACTAAACCCCGCTGAGACTAAACGCATAACTTACCATGAAATTTCAAAACAAGCAGTAGAAGAAGCGCTTAAAAATGCTCACCACATAGATATGAATTTAGTAAAAGCCCAGCAAGCGCGCCAAATTTTAGATAGACTAGTTGGTTTTGAGCTTAGTCCCGTGGTTTGGCAAAAAGTCCCAGGCGGTAAAAGTGCAGGGCGTGTGCAAAGCCCAGCTGTGCGGCTTTTAGTTGAGCGTGAACGTGAGATTGCAGATTTTAATGGCAAAAGTAAATTTAAAGTTACTGCAATATTTACACATAATGAAAATGAAATTAAAGCAGAACTTCCAAACCGTTTCGACACAGAAGAAGAAGCCAACGGATTTCTAGAGAGCTTGATCGGCGCAAAATTCACTGTAAGCGATATCAAGACCACACCAGGCAAACGAAATCCAGCTGCACCATTTACAACCAGTACTTTACAGCAAGAAGCAAATGCAAAATTAGGTTTTGGCAGCAAGGCAACAATGGCAGCCGCACAAAAACTCTACCAAGCTGGAAAAATTACCTACATGCGAACTGATAGCGTTAATTTAAGCGACCAAGCTATAGCAGCAACGGCAAACTTCATTAAGTCAGAGTTTGGCGAAAAATATTCTAAAATCCGCAAATTTAAAACCAAATCAAGTAACGCGCAAGAGGCACATGAAGCTATCCGACCAACTAATATTAATGAAGTAAAAGGTTCCTCAAACGATTACGATCAAAAATTATATGACCTCATACGTAAACGAACGATAGCAAGCCAAATGGCTCCTGCCGAGTTGGAAAAAACCATAGTAACTATACAAATATCTGGTAAAAGTAACTTTCATTTTGAAGCCAAAGGTGAAGTGATTCTATTTGACGGATTCTTGAAGGTTTATAATAATCAAAAAGATAGCGAAATCCTACCTAATATAAAATCTGGCGACGAACTAATCCTTGATCAAGCAACCGCCAAGCAGACTTTCGACAGACCACCCGCTAGATACACCGAAGGCTCGCTTGTTAAAAAACTCGAAGATTTAGGCATCGGAAGACCATCAACCTATGCCACAATTATAGATACAGTACAAACTCGTGGATATGTCAAAAAAGGTGAGGGTGAAGGTATCGAAAGGGACGCAATCGTACTTTCATTAGAAAATAATAAAATCTCTAAAGATATAGTCCAAGAAAAAACTGGCGCCGACAAAGGAAAACTTGTACCCACTCCAAGCGGTGAATTGATTGCTGACTTTTTAACCGAACACTTTTCGCAAATTGTAGATTATGATTTTACCGCCAACGTAGAGGAAGAGTTTGATGCAATCGCAAGCGATAAGTTAGCTCGTAATGCTATGCTGCGTAATTTTTATACGCCATTTCATAAGTTAATTGAACAATCTAGCGATATTGATCGCACAAAAGTCGGAGCACAGCGTGAAGTTGGTATTGATCCTAAATCTGGCAAGCCAATTCTAGCACGGTTTGGCCGATTCGGACCAATGCTTCAACTCGGCTCTACCGACTCAAACGACAAGCCTCTTTTTGCGCCTATGCCAAAAAACGCAAAAATCGAAACAGTAACTCTTGAGCAAGCCCTTAAAATGTTTGAACTACCAAGGCTAGTTGGTCAAACCGAAGACGGGCAAGACATTAAAGCTAATATTGGTAGATTTGGTCCATACATCCAAATCGGTAAACTATTTATTAGTATCAAACCCGAAGATCCGCATACAATAACACTTGAAAAAGCCCGCGAACTCTATGCTAATAAACTAGAAGCTGAAAAGGCTAAAAATATTGCTGATTTGGGTGATGGCATTAAAGTCTTGAATGGGCGGTATGGGCCATATATTACAAACGGCACTAAAAATGTAAAAATTCCTAAAGATATCGATCCTAAAAACATCGACCGCATAAAGGCTGATGAGATGCTAGCAGGAGCTCCAGAATCAAAGAGAAGAGGCCGCGCTAAAAAAACGAAATAAAAGTCTTAAAATTGCCTTAAAACAGCTACATATTTATACACTAAAGATAAAAATATACAAGCATAAGCATATAATATTAATTTATAAAAAGTCTTATAACATTGTTTACAAAAATCGTAAAAAACATGCTATAATAATATAAATTATGATATATGTTTGACATAGAGTATACTATATTGTATAATTGCGTAATTAAAATATATCAGGATAAGTGACATTTTTAACATTTTAATCTGTGTTAGGCAGAGAGGACACTCATGAGCGAAGCTCCAAAAAAAGAACAAATAATTGATATAAAAGCTTCTGTTAAAGCAATTATTGAATCAATAGACCAAGAGCGCGAGCGCGAAATTATTAAACGCCGCTTTGGGCTATACGAGCGTAAAGAAACTCTTGAACAAATAGGGGAGTTACTGGGTATTACTCGCGAGCGCGTACGGCAACTAGAAAAGGCTATTTTAATACGCATCAAAATGGTAGCCGAGCGCGGTGAATTGCCTGATGTAACATCTTGTGAAAAAGTTATTATACGGACTTTAAGCGATATGGGTAGGGTTGCAAAATTACATGAACTAACCGATAAACTATTAGGCAAAAAAAGCAACTCTCGCGAACGAGCACATATCGCATTTATAGCCGAGCTTTCACCAAATTTAACTGTTATTAATGAAACTGATAACTACGAAAACGGCGTAGCAATTGCTGAATACGGCGACGAAAAGAAAATTAAAAAACAGATTGAAGAAATCATCAAAACAATTAAAACTAATAAAAAACCTCTCACTATTGAAGAGCTCCACGAAAAACTTAACTACGAACATCCAAATCACGTACAAGCTTTAGCCCAAATTTCTAAACACTTGGCTCATTTAAAAGATGTTTGGGGACTAGCAAAATGGCCAACAGTTAATCCAAAAAATATACGTGATAAAATTTTTGTAATCTTAAGCGAATCTGGCAAACCATTACATTTCAGCGAAATAGCTGAGGCGATCAGAGAAAGTGATTTTAACCGCAAAGACGTAACGAAGCAAGCAATTCATAATGAGCTTATTAAAGATAAGAGGTTTATATTGATTGGGCGCGGAATTTACGCACTTGATTCTTGGGGTTACAGTAAGGGTACAGTTACAGATGCAATTAAAGAGGTTTTAGAAAAAGCTGGTGAGCCATTGCATCGCGAAGAAATTGTAAGACGAGTATTGGAAAGTCGCCAAGTTAAAGAAACTACAATTTTGCTAAATTTACAAAGTAAACCCCAATTTAAGCGTGTTGCTAAAGCAACTTATGCGCTCGTAGATGATGTTAAAAAATAATAGTCTAGCATTAGCTTTTAGCGACTATTTATAAGTGATATTATAGAAGGGTAGTATGTCATTTTTTATTGATTTCATACAATTAGTGCTATCTCCCTGGGTTTGGGTGCCTGTTTGTATTATTTTAGGATTTATGACATGGCAAAATAATCGTCGCGTAAAAGAAGTCCTTTCAGTTGACAGTACTTTATTGGTATTAGAAATACCAAAAACTAATGACAAATCAGAATTAGCAGCCGAGCAGTTATTTGCCAGTCTCCATGGTATTTTGCGTGATTCAAATGAATTACGCAAAAGTGGCGGTGTACAAGAACATTTAAGTTTCGAAATTGCATCTGTACGCGGTCAAATCAGATTTTATGTTTGGATGCCAAAAACCTTGCAAAGCTTTGTAGAGGGGCAAATTTACGCCCAGTATCCAAGTGTCCAAATCCATGAAGCAAGCGAAGATTACGTAGCAAATGAGCGTACTCACAAAGTTATTCATACAGCAGAAATCACCGTAACAGACAGCCAATATCTGCCAATTAAAACATTTCAGAATTTTGAGGTTGATCCGTTAGCTGGAATAACTGGAACATTAGCAAAATTAGAAGATACCGATGAAGAAATCTGGGTACAGGTCCTAACACGTCCAGTCGCCGATTCTTGGCACAAAGAAAGTTATAACTGGATTGAAAAAGTTAAAGATGGCGGTGGTTTTAGTTTGCTAGATGGCGGTGGTTTTAAATGGTTAGCTACAATTTTTGAGGCATTATGGAAAGTCCCAGAGCCAGGCGAGGGCGGCTCTGTAAAGGAATTATCTGAGCGCGATAAGTCTCGTATTGCCGAAGCAGAAAAGAAGGCAGCCAAATTAGGTTATCAAATAAAAATTAGGCTAGCATATTTAGGTGACAGTCAATCAAATGCCCGCCTGCGAATGCAAGCTATAGTCGGAACTTTTAAGCAATTTAATAGCACAAATTTAAATGGATTTACGGTAACAAATTCTTCATTTGACAAAGAATCAATTAATGCATACCGCAGCCGTTTATTTACAGATGATGGATTTATATTAAATATAGAAGAGCTTGCCTCTGTATTCCATCTGCCACACACAAATGTGGAGACTCCAAACATAGTCTGGGCAAGCACTAAAACAGCTGAACCTCCAGCCAAACTTCCAGTCATTACTGGGGATCGGGCTAACGATGAAAATATTTCTGCTTTTGGACTCACAAATTTTCGCGGTATTAATCATCAATTTGGGATGTTACGATATGATCGTTCACGCCATGTTTATATTATAGGCCAAACTGGAGCTGGTAAATCTGGTTTACTTGAGTTGTTTGCATTGAGTGATATTTTCCATAATCAGGGCTATGCAATTATCGATCCACATGGTGATTTCGCTATAAACAATATGAAATTCATTCCACCAAGCCGGCTTAAAGATGTGGTTTATTTTAATCCAGCCGACACGGCTTATCCAGTTGGTTTTAATCCTCTAGAAGTAACTGATCCGAACATGAAGAGCAACATCTCATCTGAGGTCATTGGCGTGCTTAAGCGTATGTTTGGCGAAAGTTGGGGTCCACGCCTAGAATACATCTTACGCTACACAATCCTAGCATTATTAGATAGACCAGAACCTACTATGCTCGACATTGCACGCATGCTGACGGATAAAAAATTCCGTAAAGAAACCCTAGAGTATTGTAAAGATACTGTAGTTTTACAATTCTGGAAACAAGAATTTGGACAATGGGGGGATAAACAAGTCAACGAAGCCATTGCCCCTGTCTTAAATAAAGTTGGCGCCTTTACAGCCAATCCAGTCATTCGCAATATCATAGGTCAACCTAAATCAACATTTAATATTCGTAAAATCATGGATGAAGGCAAAATTTTGGTGGTTAATCTTTCAAAGGGGTTGATTGGTGAAGATAACGCTGGTATTTTAGGTAGTTTTTTAGTTACAAAGATTCAGCTAGCTGCCATGAGTCGATCAGATATACCAGATGTTAAAGATCGTCGTCCATTCTATTTGTATGTAGATGAATTCCAAAACTTTGCTACAGACTCCTTTGCAACAATTTTATCTGAAGCGCGTAAATACGGATTAAATTTAACTGTTGCAAATCAGTATATATCACAAATGACTGAGACTGTACGGGGTGCTGTTTTTGGAAATGTTGGTACAATGATTTCATTTCGTGTCTCAGCAGAAGATGCACAGATTTTGGCCCAGCAGTTTGAACCGCAGTTTGAACCTGGCGATCTACTCCAAATGCATAACCGCCATTTTATTATAAATATGGTTATAAAAGGCGAAAAAGCACCAGCATTTAGCGCTACGACTCTTAATCTGCCACCAGCTGGAGTTGATAATTCCGAGGCAATTATAGCTAATTCACGCCAATTTTACGCACACAATCGTCAGGATGTAGAAGAAGCTATAGATAAAATAATTCAACCGCCAGAAACTCTTAAAAAACCCGCCAAAGCACCATCACCTAAGACCCAGCAACCTACTCATCCTAGAAAAATGCCTGTTATACCAACAGCTACACCAAACAGACCAAGAATAGTCCGTGAGGAAAGTCCTGCATCTAATAACAATACTAAAAAAGCACCAGATATAAAAAATGACGGCCAGCTACATCCTATTCGCCAAATAAAAACTCCTCCTAAAAAACCACCCGTAAGTAAAGATGGGGTTCAAATAATCCAAAAGAAAGATGAGGTTATCCTAAATCTCCGCGGAGTTGATTCTAATATAGCTAAGGCTAATTCTACTTCCGCTGATACTAAAAATTCAGTAGAATCACAAAATACATCAAATTCAAATAAATCCCAAGAAACTACTATAAAAAATAGACAACCTCAAGACACAAAAGATAGTAATTTAGTCAAAGAACCTAATACGGCAGCGCCAAAAAAGCGTCGCAGACGCCGAAAGCGTAAACTAAATCAGCCAAATACAGCATCTGAATCTTCTTCATCCAAAGAACAAAAAACTTCGTCTGATTAATAACAGATACGAACTTCTTAAAGGTAAATTCTACAATGATTTATTGTTGACATACCCTATATATTGCGTATAAAGTATAAACATAGGCACTACATATAGTGTTACAAACAATATAGCAACATAAATCGGTATCTAAAACAAGTTATTTCGGCAAATAGCCGAAACTGTTTTTCTGGCCGTAAAAATGGACTCAGGAGGGGGCAAATGCAAAAAACCATAAAAAAACGCGATGGTCGAAGGGTGAAATTTAACTCCGAAAAAATCACCAAAGCGATTGAAAAAGCTGGATTAGCAACAGACGAGCTAAATCACGAAGAAGCCGAAAAGTTAACACAAAAGGTTTTGGCAAAACTAGAACAACGTAAGGCTAAAACCGTACCGAGTGTTGAAGATATCCAAGACATCGTCGAAGATGCATTGATTGACTCCAAGTACAAAAAAACCGCCAAAGCTTACATTATCTACCGCGACCAGCACAAGAAAATTCGCGAAATTACTTCGACAGCGCACGTTGATTTGATTGATAAATATCTAGGCAATCTCGACTGGAAAGTCAACGAAAACTCCAATATGGGTTATAGTTTACAGGGCTTGAATAATTACGTATCGACCGAAGTTACCAAAACCTACTGGTTGGACAAAATTTACACTCCAGAGATTGGTCAGGCGCACAAAGAGGGTGATTTGCATATTCACGACCTCAATTTGCTGAGCGTTTACTGTGTTGGTTGGGATTTGACTGACTTGTTGCAAGAAGGTTTCACGGGTGTTGCCGGCAAGGTGGCGTCTAAGCCAGCCAAACATTTCCGTTCGGCGCTGGGCCAGGTAGTGAACTTTTTCTACACGTTACAGGGCGAAGCGGCTGGTGCGCAGGCATTTTCAGATTTTGACACGCTCTTAGCGCCGTTTATTCGCCATGATAACCTCAGTTACGATGAAGTAAAGCAAGCTTTGCAAGAATTTGTCTTTAACGTCAACGTACCGACGCGGGTTGGTTTCCAAACGCCATTTACCAATATCACGCTTGATTTGGAATGTCCGAAACACATGGCTGATAACCCAGTGATCATCGGCGGTGAAATGCAGGACACTACCTACGGCGAATACCAGGAAGAGATGAATATGCTCAATAAAGCACTGCTGGAGGTGTTGTCTGAGGGTGATGCTAAAGGCCGCGTCTTTACCTTCCCGATTCCAACGGTTAATATCACCAAAGATTTCAACTGGGATAATCCAGTGATCGAAAGTCTGTGGAAAGCCAGCGCTAAATACGGCATTCCATACTTCTCAAACTTCATCAATTCTGATATGGATCCAGAGGATGCCCGCTCAATGTGCTGTCGCCTGCGCATCGATAATCGCCAGCTGGAATACCGCGGTGGTGGACTATTTGGTTCAAACCCAATGACTGGTTCGGTTGGTGTGGTCACTATCAATTTGCCACGCTTGGCGCTGAAGTCGAAGAACGAGAAAGAATTCTTTAAAGGCTTGGCAGAGCTGATGGATATGGCAAAGGATAGCCTGGAAACTAAGCGTAAAGTACTGGAGCGATTAACCGAGGCAAACCTTTACCCATACACCAAGTTTTACCTACGCAACATTAAGCAGCGTTTTGACCAATACTGGAAGAATCACTTCTCAACCATCGGTTTGATTGGTACTAACGAAGCGGCGTTGAACTTATTGGGCGTTGACATAGGCACGGAAAAGGGCAAAACTTTTGCTGAAAAAATCCTTGATTTCATGCGCGACCGACTGGTTGAGTATCAGAAAGAGACTGGCAATAATTACAATTTGGAAGCGACGCCAGCTGAAGGCACGACCTACCGTTTGGCGCAGATTGATAAAGCTAGTTTCCCTGACCGAGCACACTTTGCCAATGGTTTGGGCGCGGCAGTTAAACATCCGTTCTATACCAATTCCAGCCACTTGCCAGTCAACTATACTGATGACTTGTTTGAGCTGATGGATTTGCAGGATAATTTGCAGACCAAATACACGGGCGGCACGGTGATTCACTTCTTCCTGGGTGAACGCATGGACGATCCGCAGACGCTGAAGAAACTGGTCAAAACGATTTGTGAGAATTACAAATTGCCGTACTTTACCTTTACGCCGAGCTTTTCAATTTGTGCTAACCACGGCTATATTGTCGGCGAGCACCCGGCTTGCCCGAATTGCGGCGAAAGCACTGAGGTTTACTCGCGGGTGGTTGGTTTCTTGCGCCCAGTTTCCCAGTGGAATAACGGTAAGCAGGCTGAATTTGACATGAGGGAGCATTATGACGATGCCGCCGAGCATGAGCGAGTCAACGCCGTCGCTGTCCCAGCTTAGGGTGGCGATCGGTGGGATTCAGAAGCTGTCGCTAGTGGATTATCCCGGTCACGTGGCGGCAGCGCTGTTCCTCTCTGGCTGTAACATGCGCTGCGGTTATTGCCATAATCCGGAGCTGGTACTACCCGAGCGGTTAGCGCCGAGTATCCCGGTCGAGGAGGCGATGATATTCCTAAAATCGCGTGTTGGCCGGCTAGATGGCGTGGTGATTTCTGGCGGCGAGCCGACGGTCAATGAGGATTTGCCGGTGCTGTGCCGGATGATTAAGCAGCTGGGTTTTGATGTCAAGCTAGATACTAACGGCACGCATCCGGATATAGTGCGCGGTATGGTCGAGGAGGGAACGATTGACTTTATCGCCATGGATGTCAAGGGTCCGCTGGAGAAATATGTGGAGATTGCGGCACGGCCGATTGACCTCATGGCAATTAAAGCTAATGTGCGGCTGATGATTGATTCGGGAATTGGCCATGAATTTCGGACGACGATCGTCCGCGAGCAGCTGGAGGTGGCGGATTTTGAAAAGATTGGCGAGTTGGTCAAAGGCGCTAAACGGTTTGCCTTGCAGCATTTTCGCACTGGCACGACGATCAGTCCGAAGTTTGCCAATTATCACACTTTTACTGACGAGGAATTCAGAGCCGCTCAAAAAATAATGGAAAGGTATGTTGACAAATGCGTGATTCACTAACGGTTGAAATTGTGCGGGTACGCCAGGAAAATCCCGAGGTGACGACGCTGTATTTTGCGCGGCCGTTTGACTTTATGGCGGGGCAATATATCACGGTGTTTATCGAGGGTAGTCAGGTGCGCGAAGGCAAGGCTTATAGTATTTCTTCGCGCCCGCACGAGGAATTGATGTCAATTACCATCAAGGATGTTGGCGGCGAGTTTTCGAGTTATCTTTGCTCGCGGCAGGTCGGCGACAAGTTGCGAATTAGTCCGGCGTACGGTGATTTTAACCCGCAAACCGAGCGGCCATTGGTCGGCATTGCGGCGGGATGCGGACTCAGCCCGATTTGGAGTATTTTGGCGGACGCCAAGCAGCCGACTTTTCTCTATTTGAGTCAAAAATCGCCGGAATATATGGTGTTCTCGGAGGAGTTGGCAGCGTCAAATATTGCCGTCAAAAAGTTTAGTACCCGCCAGCAGGTCGAGGAAACAGACGGCTGGCATAACGGACGGTTTGAGGTGGCGAAGATTGTGAGTGAAGTGCCGAGTGAGGCGCACTTTCTGGTTTGTGGCAGTCTGCCATTTGTGCGCGATGTTTGGCAAAAACTAACCGCCGCTGGCGTCGACGAATCACATATTTCAACGGAGACATTTTTTGAACGATGATTAAAAATCTTGAATTAAAAGTTATAAATGGAGAAAAAGTTTCAGCTGCTTGCACTGGTCAGTTAGGTCAGGCTGCTTGTGCAACTTGTATAGCAGCACCAGATTGCCCAATTCTAAGATTAAAGAAAGCCCAGGCCGAGCAAATACCAGCGCCAAATCGTAAAAGCTACCTTGATGATTTGATATCTGATGACAATACTATTATAGCGGCTGGTTATAAAAAGAAACTTCAGCCAAAAGTCTTACCGATCATAGCAGAAAACCATGAAAAAAAGCCAAAGCCAAAGCCGAAAAAAATCAAAACTCCAGAGAAATTACCACCAACAACAAAAGCATCACAAAAATCTATTCTAATGCTTGCAATAGAGGCACTAGAAGGGATTGCTCGCCAATCTATTCGCTAATGCTTTATTAATAATTAGTGCTATACTGTTATTATGAAAACAAAAGCAAAACCATTATTTGGTAAAATTTGGATAATAGGTGCGCTGCTATTTATGTCGATAATTAGCTGGATGCTTTACGATATTCTACAGCGCGAAGGAGCAATAGGTCGATATGATGATGTTATAGTAATGGGTACTAATGCTGGATTTAAGCCATTTGAATATAAAAACGGCAATGAAATAGTTGGCTTTGATGTGGATATAGCCAAAGAAATAGCCAAAAAGACAAATAAAACCTTAAAAATTGAAGATATGTCATTTGATGGACTTTTACCTGCCCTTAATTCTGGACAAGTAGATATGGTAATCGCCGGTATGTCTGTTACACCAGAACGCGAAAAGAATGCTCTTTTTTCAAAATCCTACTATTCAGCAGCTCAACGAATGATAATAAAAAAGGGCAGCAGTATTAAAAATAAATACCAGCTAGAAGGTAAAAAGATAGGGGTTCAGCTCGGCACAACAGGCGATACACTAGCATCAAAAATTAAAGGTGCTCATATTGCCCAATTTCCAACTGCACCAAGCGTTCTTACAGAGCTTAACGCTGGTGGTGTAGATGTTGCGATTTTAGATAACGCACCAGCAGAGCAATACACGACTGGATTTAAGGAACTAATAGTTCTACCTGGCAGTTTAAGTAATGAAGATTACGCCATTGCCATAAAGCTAGGAAATAACAAATTGTTAGAGCAGATAAATCAAGTCATAGATGAAATGAAACAAGATGGTCGCTACAAAAAATTAATTAAAAAATATTTTGGCAATGATACAATATCGTTACAAGGGGAAGAAAAGTGAATTTCTGGGAAGTTATTTTTGGCGACGGGCGAGGCTTATACTTATGGTATGGGTTACAGGTTACATTAGTTTTAACAGTTTTTTCACTGATACTTGGTGTAATTATAGGCATAATAATAGCCTTAATGCGAACCTCAAACTTTCACCCGTTTAACCATTTCAAAAATACAAAGTTTGATAAATTAAGTAAATTTAATCCACTCGCATCTCTTGGGAAAATCTATGTAGACATCATACGTGGCACCCCGCTTTTAGTCCAGCTATTAATTATGTATTACGTAGTATTTGGGTCTTATAATTTCATGCCAAAAATATTCGTGGCAGCAATTGCTTTTGGAATAAACGCAGGCGCCTATATAGGTGAAATCATCCGTGGTGGCATAGAGAGTATAGATAACGGTCAAATGGAGGCGGCGCGTTCATTAGGTTTAAGTAGCTGGCAGGCTATGCGTCTAGTGATATTACCGCAAGCGCTTAAGAATTCTTTACCTTCCTTAATTAGTGAATTTATAGCCCTACTAAAGGAGACTTCAATTGTTGGATGGATAGGATTAAACGACATTATGCGCGGCGCCGATAATATTCGCTTTCAAACTGCCACGGCATTTGAGTCATTATTTGCAGCAGCCTTAATTTACCTCGCCCTTACAGCTATATTCACAAGGGTAGCAACCCGAGTAGAAAGGAAACTAAAAGAAGATGATAATTAGCGTAAAAAATTTAAAAAAATACTTTGGAAAAAATCACGTTTTGCGCGACATTGATGTTGATATAGAACAAGGTGAAGTAGTTGTAGTCGTAGGATCCAGTGGATCTGGTAAATCAACTTTTTTAAGATGTTTAAACCTACTAGAAGAACCTACGAGTGGAAAAATTATAATTAATGGAATTGATATAACTAATTCAAAAGTTAATTTAAATAAATTGCGTACAGATGTTGGGATGGTATTTCAATCATTTAATCTTTTCCCAAACATGAGCGTCATTGAAAATATTAAACTTTCACCTAAGAAAGTACTTAAAATATCTGATAAAGAAGCCACAAAAGATGCCAAAAAACTATTATCTGATGTTGGATTGATTGATAAATTAAATGCCTCACCAAATAGCCTTTCTGGCGGACAGAAGCAACGCGTGGCAATTGCACGAGCTCTAGCTATGAAACCAAAAATCATGCTTTTTGATGAGCCAACTAGCGCGCTTGATCCAGAAATGATAGGAGAGGTACTGGAAGTTATCAAGTCAGTCGCTGCCAAAGGTATGACTATGATAATAGTTACTCACGAAATGAAATTCGCCCGCGAAGTCGCTACTCGCATATTATTTTTACATAAAGGTGAGATTATTGAGGACGGTACACCAAGTCAAGTTATGGATCATCCAAAGACGGAAAGAGCTCGACAATTCTTCAGTAAAAGCAAATAAGATTTTTGCAAAATTTAATACAGTCTTATATAATCATAAACATAATGTTAGTGAATCGTAGAGTAATTATATTTTTTGTATTAGCTTTTTTAGTATTGGGTGGATTTTGGACCATAACATATCATCAAAGCCAAAGTAATAAAGATAATGATACGCCTTATGAATCATCTAACCAAAACGATGCCTTAAAATTTAGCGAAGAATACCATTTAGTAGAAAAGAATAATCGTTTTAAATATTCCACAGCAAATCAGATTTTAGATATTTTTGATAAGGGTAGCGGTATAATTTTCCTAGGATTCCCAGGTTGCCCTTGGTGCCAGCAAATTGCGCCTATACTCAATAAAGCAGCAAAAGAATCCCGCACTCCAGCAATATACTATCTAAATATACGCGACTTACGCCAAAGTAATGATAAAAATTATGAAGAACTTGTTAATAGATTACGCCCATATTTAAGAACCAATGAATCTGGAGAGCCAAAAATATACGTCCCAGATATAACCGCAGTACATCAAGGTAAAATTGTAGGCAGATTCAAACAAGAACAAGCTGGTAAGGATGAAGAAATCTCCAGCCCTGAAGAATTCTGGAACGGGGGAGATGGCAACCGCAGAGACAGGGCTATTCAACAGCTTAAGAAAATTATGAATTTATCAAAGATACCAGAAAATCCAGATAAATCACTAAGTAGTCCAGGTACAGAATTAATAGACGTGAGAACACCTCAAGAGTTTTCTGAAAATCACATCAAAGGTGCAAAAAATATAACATTAGATGATGATTTTATTCAAAATGTTATTAAAGATAGATCTATTAACAAGTCCACACCGATATATCTGTATTGCCGCAGTGGAAATCGTTCTTACCAAGCAGCACGTCAGCTGATAGATGCAGGATATATAAATATCTATGATCTTGGCGGAATTAATGACGCTAAACAATTACTTAACAGATAATTAAATCACATACTATACCCAACGCTAAATATTGCTTTACTAAACTTAATAGATTATCGCTTTAATAAATTTATTTATACCAATTAAAAAATTAAGAACAAAAATAGAACTTAATTTATAATTAGTATACATCGTTGGCTTTTAGACTCTAATTTTACATACACTTATTAGAATTAATGCAAAGGATTATGATTAGTTTAGTTTATAAAATCACTAGATATTCCATTTATAAATTATAGTCATTTTAAGGTTTTGGAGCTTTTCAATACATAGCCCACGCAAGGGGACTAAATTTTATATCTTATAACTTGTTGAGAGTCTTGGGAATTTTTATTTCAATATTTTAATAATTTAATATTATATAAAGGGTATGAGTAGTCATTTTCTAAATATAGTTTTAATGTCGCACAATGTAGAGGTGTGGTCGTTAACAGATTAAAAGTATTGTAAATAAC
>ERZ773079.395-NODE-395-length-29040-cov-4.468691_pt1 | contig 29040 bp, 18 predicted proteins | sample MGYA00511355_ERZ773079 | MGnify/ENA primary metagenome ERZ773079 (study PRJEB29015, sample SAMEA2737979) | human oral metagenome | biome: human oral; feature: human-associated habitat; material: dental | place: China | collected 2117 ... | reverse complement strand
CCTGACCGTGTACAACGAGCCGATCCACCAGCCTGCAGAACCCGAGAACCTGGATGTTGATGGTCTGCTCAAGGGCATCTACAAGCTCAAGGATTCTGAGCTTACCTCCGGACCCAAGACTCAGCTGCTCGCCTCCGGTGTTGCTGTACCGTGGGCTCTGGAAGCTCAGAAGCTCTTGGCTGAGGACTGGGGCGTTTCGGCCGATGTATGGTCGGTAACCTCGTGGAACGAGCTGCGCCGCGAAGGTCTTGCTGCTGAGGAAGAAACCTTGCTCAACCCCGATAAGCCTGCACGTGTACCCTACGTGACTCAGAAGCTTGCCGGTGCTGAAGGTCCTATTGTGGCGACCTCCGATTACACATCGGATATGCCTGACCAGATTCGCCAGTTCCTCCCGAACGATTTTGCAACTCTGGGAGCCGATGGCTTCGGTTTCGCGGATACCCGCCCCGGTGCACGTCGCTTCTTCCACATTGATGCTCAGTCAATGGTAGTTCGTGCCCTGCAGCTGTTGGCAAAGGACGGTAAGGTGCCCGCCGATGCGGCTGCCAAGGCGTTTGCCAAGTACGATCTGAATAACGTTAACGCAATTCAGGCAACACATACCGACGACTAGTTCCATTGTGTTCTAGCCAGGCTTTCAGCGGAAAGCCAAATTAACTGCTTCCCTCGCTCTTGTACGGTGCAAGAGCGAGGGAACTTTTTACCCTTGAAAACCGTCCAGTACAACTTCCGAGGGGCTTCTATCACAGGTGGAACTTTATCAAATAAATATGTTTTGATGATATTTTTTACTCCATGTCTCGGTATATAATTGGAAGGTCAGAATCACCACAATCACCAAGGGACTTCAGTGTCTAACAACCTCCAGGCAAACTTTAAAAGTATAGACGCGGAGATTACATCGTCGTGGGCTTTTGGAGAAAGTATCCATGATTCCGAATTTGTATCTTTTTATACTTTTGTCGAGAAAATTAAATCCGCACAACAAAAGAATACTCAAATACTACCGAGTAAACCTTTTAATGGTAGCGTGCAGGTATATTACTCGTTTAAATACAACGACACTATCGTTCAAACAGAACATGCTTTCTACGAGAATATTTGGCAAGGTTTTCGGGAAACTCTGCGCATGATCCTTGACGGCCATGACAACCTGCTTCCGGGTGGGATGAACCGTATTATCGATCGTCAAATTAAAGCTGCCGAGAATCAAAATCCTAATATTTCTGCACTCCAGCTTGTAGAGTGCATTCCTCTTTTTAATACCGCAGTACAGGAAGCCCATAAACGTTCACAAGATACCGTAAAAAAGTTTTCCATATACCGCGATATTCGTATTTGCATCTATTTTGGAAATTCTGCCGGAATGCCCTATTCCCGAGTTCCTGTACAACTTCAGAATCTCATTTCGCAGCATATTAAACCTTTAATCGAAAAACCACCTACTCAACGGAAAAAACCCACGCCTAAAGATTTTGAGAATACCCTCAACGCTGTTGAAGAAGAAAGCGGCAGGTTTTATCCCACTGGGCCTGTTGCAAAATCTCTTTTTAAAAATAAATGTGTTGTTCTTGAGGGAGTCGCGGGCTGTGGAAAGTCTTACCAGATCAATACTCTCTCACGTGAGGATACTGGGTACGGCAAGGCCAACATTACAACGGTAGTCTTCCACCCGTCCACGAGTTATGAAGAGTTCGTGAGCGGTCTGCGTCCAAACTTTTCACGCCAAGAAGATGAGCCTGAATTTGTGTCTCACGAAGGTGTATTTCTTCAAGCCTGCCGAAAAGCTGTTGAGAACCCCACGACACCACATCTGCTTTTCATTGACGAGATTAACCGCGCCAATACCTCTCGTGTTTTTGGCGACCTTATGCTCGTTATTGAAACGTCAAAGCGTGTTTCCGTAAAAAAACTTCAGGATCATCGTGAAAAACTTTACGGTTCAGTATTTGCGGCTGATGCGGATATTCCCCAGGGTTTCACCTATGCGACTTTGCAAACTCCGCTTTATTATCAGAATAAAATATATAACCGTTTAGTAGTTCCAGATAACCTGCACATTCTGGGAACTATGAATTCTACCGACCGCTCTGTGGGTACCATTGATTTGGCTTTGCGCCGTCGCTTTATCTGGATGGAAATGAATCCTCACAATGAAACAGATTTGCGTACAGAACTTGAAGCTGAACGAGGTGCTATTTCTGAAGAATTAGACATCGTTATAGAACGGTATGCGGATATTAACGCCATTCTTGAATCCGAGGTTGGCCCGGATGCACGTCTGGGACATTCCTATTTCTTCTCTCGAAATTCAACCCCCGAAGACATTGCACGGGCTTTGTTAACCCAGCTTGCGGAAATTGCAGCGACTTTCAATATCAGTTCCGGCATTCTCGAAAAGATCGGTTCTATCAATGGGCTATCCGTCAAGATGGTGGGCCAGCGACTCGGCAGCCGCCCACGCGTGGTTGGTTCATGGAGCGGTCCCGGTCTGCCTTCTGCTCCTAAGCCCGCAGGTCAAATTCCCTGGTTGGAAGTAACGAGTGGTGAGTGAAGTTCGCTACTTTCAAGCGAGCGCGCGCGGTAACGGTGTCGGCGTTACGATCCTAAAACACACGCATCCTCAGCCGGGTGCCGTGCATACTCTGGTTATCCATGTGTTGCCCAAGCTCTGGTGCAAACAATGGGTATCGGCTGAGCAGCCGGAGGTTATTGCGCCTTTTAATGTGAAAATCGCCTCTGAGGCAGGCGGACAGTTCGCCTCTGTGCAGGATCCTGAGTCTTTACTTTACGAGCATAGCGATGACGGTACGTTATCTCTCTATGTCTATGAGACTGAGATTCTGGTGCTTCCGAAGCCTTGGGCTGGGTATTTAGAGACGGTTTCGGGCTCTGCCCTGCCGCCGCATGATGATGATAATGAGGGCGGTGCCTCAGATCCACTGTGGACAGCGCTGGAGTACCCTGAAAAGCCTGTCTATGTAGTGGCTGCTACGGTTTGTGGACGGGTTTTAGGACCGGCTACGGCCCGTGAGAATATGGACTTTTCGGCAGGTGGTCAAGGTACTGGCTGGCAGAAGGTTTCTTTGCTATGGCGTATGCTGGCAGAGCATCATGAGGAACAGGCAATTATTCAGGGACATCGTGACATTACCCCGCAGGGTTCCGAACTTTTTCCGCATATTCCTTCGCTCAAAGAGGCTATGTACCGCGTTTTTGTTGATTCAAGCGGGCAGGCTTTGGCGCATCGTCGTCCGGTTTTTGAGCCTGAGGTGGATGAATTACTTTTTGTGCGTGGTCGTATGCTTCCGCGCGAGCTTGTAAACCGGCGGATTAACCGACGTATTGGGGTTGTTTGCGAGTTCGATTCTCTGACGACGGATACGCATTTATGGCAAATGATCCGCGCCGGATTACAGCAGGTGGCAACTCATGCCGCCGATAATGAGGTCGTCGACGATGCTTTAGGGTACGAGTCTGTGTTGCGTGATGTGAGCACGCAGAATATTCGTAGTCTGCTGACCGAAACGCTCTCCCCTGCTTTTGCTATGCGATTGTCGGCACAAACTTTGCGCGCTTACCACTATGCGCAATCTATTTTGTCGCAACAATATGGCTTTGGTTTAAGCGATAGCCCGTATGAGGCGGGTGTGCTGGCAAATATTAAATTTGATACTTCGTCATTATGGCGAAAAATGTTGGTGCGGGCCCTCACGGATACCGGTTTAGAAGTGCGTGTGGAAAGCCCCGTTGGTATGCTTTATCACCGCAATGCTGAGGGTCGCCAGCAGGGTGTGGCCTTTGCGAAACCAGATATGATGCTGTATTCCCGAGGCATTCTGGTAGCAACCCTTGATGGCAGGTACACCACGTATTGTGAAGATTTAACGCAGCTTCCCGAGCATGAACGGTACCGGATGCTGGCGGTCGCGTACCGCACGGGTGCGGACGGTTATACAGCATATCCGGTAGCCGGTAACGGAACTCTAGGCAGGATCCTGACGGTAGGCGAGCCCGGGGCGTATCCTCAGGCGCCTATGTCTGCGGAACATCATGTGACGACCTGCGGGGTGCGTTTCCCTCAGCCTGAGGATGGACGCACTACCGCTGATGCCTCGCATTTGGCGAAGGTGCTTAGGAAGGTTCCTGCTGAGCCTTCATAGAGTGCAAAAGGCCCGCAGGCGTGACCTATGCCGAACTCCTATCGCTTGTGGTGCTGTTGATGTCTCTGTTCTTCCCCCAATACCCATAGGGTGCTTTTAGAAGGCTTCTGCAATGATTTCGGGGATGCGTTCCGGATTCACCAGATCGGGGTGGGTACCGTTCTTCAACGTGACGGTACGGAACGAGCCCGCGTGAGGCTCCCAGCCGTGCGCATCCAGATAGGGTTGATCGTCGTGGTTTACTCCAATCAGCACAACCTTTCCGCCAAAGTTAAGGTGGTTCGAGCCGCGCATAAGGGCGGCAGAGGCGCGCATTGACTCCAGACACACCCCTAACTTATCTTCAGGCAGATATCCCATAGCCGATCCGGCATCTCGCAGTCGTTCGAGCGTCTGCGGCAGGTCAAGCACGGTCTGCGCCGATACCTCGGAAAGACCGCCCATACGTAAAAGGGCGCGGAAGCTCTCTTGCTCGTCAGGTTCGGGAATCCCCTGCCATTGTTCAGCGGGGTATGCATCCAGAAGCGTAACCTGGTGTACTTCATATCCGGCAGTCTCGGCAAGCGCGGCTACCTCGACGGCGGCAGTACCGCCAACGGACCAGCCCATCAGGGAAAATTGTGATGGAAGCTGACGTTCCTCAAGGGTTTCACGAATACGCGCAAGATACCCCTCGGCGAGTTCACGAAGGCTCTGGGCGTAGCCAGCATTTGGGTTCGTGAATGCCTCATGTTGCAGTGCGTAAACCGACGGATGTCCGGGTATGTGGGGCAGATAGGCGGCATAGCACCATCCCAGGCCGCCGGCAGGCGGCAGGATAAAGAGCGGTACGGTATTTTTCGATGTTGCGGAGTCCGTCGAGTCCACCTCACGTAGAGGCAGAACCGGGGCGAACTCGATATCAGGAGAATCCTCGTTCAAGACCGCAGCGAGCCCCTTGACCGTGGGATTAGCGAAGAGGGCACCAATACTGAGCGTCTTTCCAAGGTTTTCTTCAATCTTGGCAATGACGGAGAGTGCCGCAAGGGAATTACCACCCGCTGCGAAGAAGTCTTCGGTTACACCGAATTGTGAGCGTCCCAGCACACCCGCGATAATCTCGCTAATTTGCTGTTCTAAAAGTCCGTGGGGACCGTCTGCGGTGTTGGTATCAAAGGTAAACTCGATCTGTGCCAGGTTTTTGCGATCTGCCTTGCCTGAAGGGCTAACCGGGAACTGAGCCATGGTGTGCCATAGGCGCGGTACCATATAGTCCGGCAAGGTGTTCTCACAATGTTGGCGAGCTTGAGCAACAATACGGTTGCGTTCTGTTTCAGAAACGTCACCTATCTCTAGGAACGCCGCGAGAGCAGGTTCGGGCATCTTCGTGTAGAGCAAAACGATGGCGCTATGGACTCCCTCAACGTGGGAGAGTGTAGTTTCGATATCGCCAAGCTCTAGACGTTGCCCATGTAATTTTACTTGGTGATCGGCACGACCACGGTAGAGGATGACTCCGCGAGGGTTTTTGTCCAGGGTGCCGGGTTCCTGGTTTGTGGCGGTGAGGTTCCACTCGGCAAGATCGCCAGTGCGGTAAAGTCGCTCCCCTGTGGCGTTGTCCAGGATAAAGGCTTGTGCCGTTGCCTCGGGATTGTTCTGATACCCCACAGCAAGCTGTGCACCCGAAAGGTAGAGTTCCCCTACGAATCCAGGCGGTATCGGCTGTAAAGCCTGGTCGAGAATACGGGTTTGGGTGTTCCAAACGGGCTGGCCGATAGGAACAGTACTGCACTCTGGGTTTTGGGAGCTATCCCAGAAGGTAACATCGACGGCGGCTTCCGTAGGTCCATAAAGATTTAAAGGGTAAACACCCATAATATTATGCGCGCTGAGAATCTGATCCTTCTGAAGTGCCTCGCCCGAGCAGATAAGATAGCGCACATGGCGTTGCTGCTCACCCGATCCAAAACCTGCTTCGGCTAAAGTACGTTTTGCGGAAGGGGCCTCCAAGAAGGCGGTAAGCATCGTGGGTACGAAATGCAGACAGGTGACGTTCTGTTCGGCGATAACACGCGCCAGGTAGGCCGGATCCCGGTGCCCATCAGGAGCGGCAATAACGACGGCTGCCCCTTCCTGAAGCGGCCAATAAAGCTCCCATACATGAACATCAAATGAGACAGGCGTTTTATGTAAGATGCGGTCCCCCGCGCGGTCTTGTGTGGATGCGCCGACCGGAATCTGTGACTGCTGCCAACGTAACCGGTTATCAATGGAACGATGACTAATCGCAACACCTTTGGGTCGCCCTGTCGAACCCGAGGTAAACAAGATATACGCGGTATCATCCAGTGCTGTGCCGATACCCGGGAATGTTTTTGCCTCAGGCACATGTATAAGGTTTAGAGGTTTTCCCACAGGGGCTGTTAGAGCGGTAAATTCAAATTGCTGCAGCCCGCACAAACTCTGCGTATTCGCCGGTTTTAACTCGGCCTCTGCAATAGGACTCAGCCCGGAACCATACACAAGCGCCGAACACTGCGCATCTTCCACCATGGAGCTCACACGTTCGGCGGGCAGATCCGGCAAAATCGGCACATAGACAAACCCTGCATAGAGCGCCGCATATAAGGCGATATATTGTTCAAGTCCTCGATGAAAACGTAGGCCTACAGCAGTTCCAGGGCACACGCCAGCTTCCAGCATCGCCTTTGCTAGGGCGCGGGCTCGCACATCCAGCTCGTGATACGTGAGCACCTGCGAAAACTCATAGGCCTGCGGAGATTGCGGGGACAGCGTACCGTCCTCATCTGGCACGCAGGCGTAGAGTGCGGGTTCGTTCGGGTAGCGTGTGAGCGCATCCTGAAAACGCTGAAGCAAAGTTTTATACTCTATCGGATGCGCGGTAGCGTTAAACGATTCCAGCAGCTCTACTTCATGCGATAACGCAGTCGTCAGGGTATCCATCGACCGCTCCTCAAGGGCAGCCTGGGCCCAAGATTCCAACCAATTTTGTAGGTGCCGGGCGTGAAATTCTACGTGCTCGCGGGTATACAGGTTCGGGTTGGCATCAAGCTCCACAGAAATTGTGTGACCGCGCCCGGGTATGCCTCGCAGGGTAATGGTTATATCCGCAACTGGCCCCGCAGATATGTTATGAATATATCCCACAGAAGCAGGCGCGTTTTCGGCAGGTGCACCTAGCGGTAAAGCGGCATCAAACGGTATAACATTGATCTGGGCGCCAAAGAGGCGGCTGTTATTGGACTGCGCTAAACGTTCTAGGTCTTCTTGTCGAGCAAGCGGCTGTAAGGCGTTTCGTGCATACTGGTTCTTTACGCTATCGAGTGCCTGTGCAATACTTCCCATACCTGAAACCTGTACAGGAAGCACGTTCACGGCGGTGGTTCCAGTCTGAGCGCTGGTCTTGCCGAGAGCACGGGTTTCTGCGGGAACCTGGGCCCCAAATATACGGTTCATCTGGGGTATACCAAAAGCAGCGCTTCTATGCCCACCAATACGGGTCAGATAAGACCCTACGGCACCGGTTACAGTAACGGGCCAGGAGGTTCCGTACATTTTGCCAATTTCCAGCATATCTCGCTGTAATTTATCAGGCAGGGTCAGTACCTCACGCAAGGTTTGTGGTGCCGGTGATGCACTCCGTGCCGCCAGCGATGTATCAGGCTGGCTAAGTACTTCCGCTTGCTCAGAAGTCCACAGGGCCAGGTCCTCTTCTCGGGCATGTTCGGCTGCGTGGTCAGCCTGAAGAAGCTCCATTAGAGAGGCGCGTTTAACGGTAGGCAGAGGTTTTCCGGCGCTCAAAGCACGATAGATAGCTGCTACGCGAGACAGAGCGTTAAACACCGCAAAACCGTCTGCCACCACATGGCTAAAGCTGTGGTAAACCCAGAGTTTACCCCCGTAGTATGTGACAGCGGAGCGTACCGTAACACCCGCATCGGTGATCAGCGGTTCGCGAATCAGCTCGGATGCCCAATCACGTACCGTTACCGGAACGGGATTCTGTTCTTCCGTTTCTTCCTGAGTCGGGAGGGAAATTACCGGAAGTACCTCAAGATTAGTCAGAAACTCATCAAGTGGCATGACTCGTTGCTCTGGACACCCAGTCTGCACGCGCGTCTGCACCCGGAAACCTTCATTTTCACGGTAGAGCTGAATAAATGCCTCACGCAGGTAATCAAGATTCGTCTCGGGTGGGCATTCCATGATCTCTGCCGTGTTATAGCAGGGATTTTTGGGGTCGATAATAGCGGCAAGATAAATACCTTGAGCGCTTTTGGTCAGGGGAATCCAGTCATGCTTGGACCCACTATGCTCGGTGATGCTCATAGTCCGGTCTATTCTTTCAGGCGGTGTCGTGTGCTGGTTGGGTGAGTATCGGCCTTATACAGGTACCGATCTCGTCAAAGTTAGCTGATGCGAGTGAGCAAAAATTCGACGGTCGGGTTTTCTACCAGTTCAGTGAATTCGATAGTAATCCCCTTGCCCGCGAGGTCATCGAGCAGGGCAAAAGCGCCCATTGAGTCCATCCCCAGAGAAAAAAGGTCGGTCGTAGACTCAGAAAAGGCGGTATCCAGCGAATCCGCCTCGTGGATGTACTGAGCAAGCAGGGGGCGAAGAGTAGTCTCTGCGGACATCATGTTCCTCTCTGGCATCATGTCTTATGTATGCCAAAATTTACATACACATAAATTGTAAATGAGGTTACCCTATATGAAAACTATGTAAACCTTTACATCACCGTCATATAGCGGGTGTTGACCACCTATACGTGACTATTATTCTCTGCGCATGCCTCATAGAGCACCTGCTTTTGAGTTAAACTTCCGGGGTAAGAACCTCAAGATTCTTACCCCGGTATTATGGTATCCGCACGCTTATTTAGCCCGCGCTAATGCTTACCTTAGTTACTCTTACTCCTGAGCCAGCATCTCAACTAGTTTAATGCGAAGTTCACGGCGTGAGATCTTACCCACGTTTGTGGTTGGTAGAGAGCTCAATACCTGTACACGTTCGGGGATCTTAAAATCAGCCAGCTTCTTTTCGGTGAAATACTCATACATGGTACGGCGCGGATTCTCACCGAGCGATTTCCCGGTCTGAGGTACAACTATCAAGCAGACGCGCTCGCCCACGGCTTCATCAGGCAGGCCGAGGGCTACCGCATCCAAAATATCCGGATGCTCTAACGCCAACTCCTCAATTTCATCCACCGAAATCTTCTCACCGTTACGGTTAATTTGGTCTTTAGCGCGTCCAGTAACTTCAAGATACTTTCCCGCGACTATACGCACGATATCGCCCGTACGGTAAAAACCGTCTTCAGTAAAGCTGAGCTGATTAGCGTTTTCTTCGCGATAATACCCGCGAATCGTATAGGGCCCGCGCGTGAGGAGATGACCGCTCTGCCCTGGCTTGACCGGGTTATCCTGTTCATCCACCACGCGGATTTCATCAGCCGGGCTGATAGGGTATCCCTGAGTATTCATGCGTATATAGGGTTCATCACGCAGACGAGTGTAATTCACCAAGCCTTCCGCCATGCCGAAGACCTGTTGTATGCTCACACCTAGGGTTGTTTCGAGCTCCCCCGCCACCGTCGGAGCAAGTTTCGATCCGCCCACCTGAAGCACGCGGAGCGAAGGCAGCTGCACGTCACGTTTCTTTACAGACGCCAGCCAGGCCTGCGCCAAGGGCGGTACGAGTGAGGTGAAGGTAACGCCTTCCATCTGAATCAGATTAAGCGCCGTCTGAGGGCTAGGATCAGCAGCAAATACGAGCTTACCTTGCACACACATTACGCCCAGGATTCCGGGCGAACTCATCGTGAAATTATGTGCCGCAGGAAGCACCACCAACATAGTTGTGTTGTTATTCAGCTTGCAGATATCGGCGGAACCACGCACCGAGTACAAGTAGGCTGCGTGAGTGCGCGGAATTAGCTTTGACATACCGGTTGTACCGCCGGAAAGCTGCAAAAATGCGATCTGCTCGCTTGCCAGAGTATTCTGGGTATTCTGCACAACACCGGGATGGAACGGTTCAGCCAGCTCAGCCTCGCTCAACGGAGTTACCGGGAGCGCAGCATCAAGGGCAATAGGCGGTTCTAGACCATCAACGCGCATCGTCTGTGCCACATCGTCGGCGAGCGCTGCAAAATCTGCTCCCGGAGTTTTCGAGGAAAATATATGCGCAGCGGCATCAGTGCGGGTTGCAAAATGGACAAGCTCACTCGTGCGGTGCTGTGGCAGACAAAAGACCGGTAAGGCACCTGCCCAAAAAATACCCATGAGATATATCAGGTATTCGGCGATATTTCCCAACTGTAAAAGCACACGATCGCCGGGTTGCACCCCGGCATTCTCTAGGCGACGTGCTGCGGCACGAGCAGCCGCCTCCAGCTCTCCATAGCTCAGTCGAATCTGCTGCGGTTTGCCCTCTGCGTCGCTCTGTGCATGCGAAAGTGCCACTAACGCCGGAAAATGTGGCTTAGCACGGCAGGCATCAAGCAGAAACTCGGGTATGGTCTGATCGATCCAGTACCCTTCTTCACGGTAACGCCGTGCGAAATCCTCAGGAATCAGTGGGGTTTCGAGCAGTTCGGAGCGTTCCACAATCTGTTCGGTCATGTTTATGTCTTTCTCGGCTATAAGATTTTAGGGGTTGGGCATAAGAATGCGATTCAGCGCGGGTATGATAGCTCCACGCCAGCAGGCGTAGTCGTGGCCGCCGTTGAATACAGTGTAGTTCAGGTGTGTGTCCACGGATTCGAGTTCCTGAACAAAACGCTGATGCGGCGGCAACAGAATCCATTCCTGCTCGCCTACCTCGACCTCAAGGTGAAGGTGGGACAGACGGTGTAGTTCATTGGCTTCACGAAGCTGTGAGAGTTTGTCGAAAACTTGGGGCTGCCACAGTGAAGACGACTGGGCAATTGCGGCTCCGAAGGATTCTGGGCGTGAGAAAACCGCCAGCAGAGAAGACAGCCCTCCTAAGGATTGTCCGTTGATGATAATATCCTGTGGCTCTGGCCGCAGCCCGTGATGACGCCTCAAATGAGGAAGCGCTTCTTCCACAATATAGTCGGCTATGGGGCTGTCTCCATTGAGCTCTTGCCAGCGGCGTTCTCGGCCGCCCGAGTGCAGAAAGAAGACATTCATATCCGGAATACGCCCGGCGGCACAGGCTCGGTTGAGCATATGCTCCATACCGTGCCCGTACCAGACTTCACCGTCGAAAAGGATAAAAAGCGGAGAATCGGGGTTTGGGTTTCCTACTCGTCCCAATAAATATTGATGCCCGTCCGCAGTACTCATCCAGCGCGGTTCAGGAAGGTTGTCGAGTTCCTGCTGGGTGAGCAGAAACTCATGAACCGGCGCATCGGCAAGCTCAACCACGCCCATACAACGGCCAATACGGTTGCAGACGGTCTTCGGGTTAAGCGGGTCGCCTTCACCAGAATCGAGAGCGGTGCGCAGTGTCACCTGATCGTCCTCCCCCAGCCAGATCGGGCGTTCCCCTGGCAGTGTGGGAATAAAGTTATAGGAAGCCCGCCAGTCGGTGCGCATCTGGAAGCTCAGCTCCCACCAATCGGTGCCTGGAATACGTTCCATCAGAGACAACGGCAGGTTTTTCTCATCTGTCAGTCGATTGACAAAAATGAGAACCTGCTCTGCCGTGGCATGCTGATACAGGAATGTGACAATGCGTTCGTTCTCATTCGCTGTTCCGTCGTCATAGTAAGCCTGCTCGATAAGTGGAGTCCCATCCGCTACGATCTCTGTGATGCGGGCGTTAAGTTCTTGCGCGTCCACGGCTTCGTTTACGATGCGCGTCATAAGCGGGCTGGGTACGCGCGGGGCAGGTGTTGGGCGCGGGGTTTTAGGCGGCATAGGACGCGCCATGATCTTTGACTTGAGATTCTGTGTGGTTTTATGTGGAAGGGTCTCAAAATCACCCATAAAAGGCTCCTTAGTGACCTTCGCGGGCGGCGGCAATTGCGTCCGCGGCAATAGTAATCTCTTGGTGAGCTGCCGGAACTACCAGTGGTGTTCCGGTACAGGGGTCATCGCATATAACAGATTCTAGGTCGAAAACTTCCTGAATTAGCTCGGCAGTGACAATTTCCTGAGGGTCACCCTGAGCGATAATCCTACCTTCCTTCATGAGCACCGCATGAGTGGCGTATCGGAAAGCCAGGTTCAGATCGTGCAGCACAACCGCAACGGTATGCCCCTCAGAGTGGAGCTTCTTGGTAAGGTTTAGCACCTCAATCTGGTGGGTAATATCCAGGTAAGTGGTTGGCTCGTCCAGCAGAATCAAAGGCGTCTGCTGGGCAAGGGTCATGGCAATCCACACGCGCTGACGCTGACCGCCGGAAAGCGCCTCAATAGGACGTTCGGACAGTTCCAACACGTTCGCGGCTTCCATAGCCTCAACGCAGGCAGCCTCATCTTTCTCAGACCAGGAACGCAGAAGGGATTGATGCGGGTACCGGCCGCGTGCCACAACATCCGCCACGGTCAACCCGGTGGGTGCCTCCGGCGTTTGAGGAAGCATGGCGAGAATCTGCGCGATGGAGCGGGATTTCATCTTTGAAAGCGGCAGACCATCAAGAAAGACCTTTCCGCCTTTGAGAGGATTCACACGCGCCAGAGCTTTGAGCAAGGTAGATTTACCGCAGGCGTTAGGACCCAAAATAACGGTAAGCTCACCCTCAAGCACCTTGAAGTCTATACCGCTGAGCACTGTGTGGTCGCCATAGGCTACGACCATGTCTTCGCCTGCGAGTCGGCTTTCGCTAATCTCTGCACGAGCCTTCACTAGCTCTTCTTCCTTTCAAGGTAAATCAGGTAAATCAGATATAAACCGCCTAGGGCTCCGGTAACCACACCGACCTGTAGGGTACGGCCGGGAATTGCAAACCTTCCAATAAGGTCTGAGGCCAGCACCATCAACGCACCCATGAGGGCAGATCCGAAAAGGGTAACTCCGCCGCTTCGCCCCAGGGTTTTCACGATATGCGGGGCAGCAAGTGCCACGAATGCGATGGGACCGGCGGTCGCGGTTGCGAGCGATACGAGAAGCACACCGAGGAAGAGCGCACACACCCGATAGGCGTTGACATTCACGCCTAGTCCTGACGCCACGCTATCGCCAAACCGAATGGCCCCGAGAGGGCGTACTATGGCTAGAAGCGCGGGAACTGTGACAATCAGAAAAATCATCAGTGTAATCGTACGCGGCCACGACATATCATCGAGAGAACCGGCAAGCCAGGATGCCGCCGTCTGCGCCTGAGTCAGTGATGCCCGAACTACTAACAGCGAGTTGAACGCCGCAAGAGTCGATCCTACGCCAATACCCACAAGCACTAGGCGGAACCCGCGTAAACCTGTATGTCGAGTCAGTAACCACACCGTAATGGATGTTGCGATACCGCCAATGAGGGCACCGATAGCAACTTCTACCGGGCCAGAGTCGAAGACGATAATCTGCAGGAGTGCACCAGTTGCAGCACCGTGTGTAAAGCCGATAATATCCGGTGAGCCCAGCGGATTACCTGAGATTACCTGGAACAGCGCCCCTGAAAGCCCCAGAGCTGCGCCCACAAGCAGAGCTGCCACGATGCGCGCTTCACGCTTCTGCACTAAGAGCACTGTGATGCGTTTACCCCGCCCAACGAGAGCATTGATGACGTCCATCGTCGTCACTTTGTAGTCGCCCTGTTGCAGCCCCCACAGGCTTAGTGCCACGATGAGAGCGATCAGCACAATGTTCAGCGTCAAAACCCGCCAGGGAACCTGCGCCTGAACGAGTCCGCGTGAGTTAAGAACAAGCCTGCCAGCCAAGTCGTGACCGCGCCGTGCGCCTCGAGGGCGCGAAGATTCCTGTTTCTGAGTCTTGAGGTTCGTCGCCTTAGTCTGTGTATCTGTCATCAGAGAGCCTCCACCTTACGACGAGTCATCAGGAATAGGAAGAGGGGTGCCCCTGCAAGGGTAGCGATAATTCCTACCTGAGTTTCCTGCGGGTGCTCCGGGGTCGCCATAATAACACGGGCTAAGACATCGGACATGAGCAGCCAGACAGGACCTAGAAGCGCGGAGCCGTAGTTAACCCAGCGCACATCATTGCCCATTATGGCACGCACTACGAAGGGAACTGCCAAACCGACGAAGGAGATTGGTCCGATGGCAGCGGTTGCTGCACCTGCAAGAAGCGTTACGGCAAGAAGTGTGAGGTTTTGAGTTTGATACACTCGTACGCCCAGGGAGATAGCGGCTTCTTCACCCATACTTAGCGCGTTGATCGAAGGTGCTACAAAAAACGCTAAAAGGAGACCCACAAGGATCACTGGGGCAACAGCCTGTGCAACTGATATATCGCGCCCTTCTAAAGACCCGGTAACCCACACACGAAATTCGTCAAAAGCATCTTGGTTCGAGAGCATAAGTCCCTGTGCTACAGCAACAAGGGCAGCAGAGATGGCCACACCGGCGAGAGCTAATTTAACAATTGAGCCGTCTCGACCACGCCCGAGGGTATAGACGACAGTGGCGGCTATAGCGCCCCCAACAGCGGCGGCAATCATATACTGCCAAATACCGAGAACACCGAAAAGTACAACAGTGAGGATGACTGCAACGGCGGCACCGGCGTTGACACCCATCAGACCAGGTTCGGCGAGTGGGTTACGGGTGAGTGATTGCATGAGTGATCCGGCAACTGCGAGGGCCGCCCCGCAGGCTATCCCGATGAGTGTCCGCGGAATGCGCTGCTCAAAGATAATGGCATGACTTTCGGGGGTTGATTGCCCCGCTAAGGTTTCTACGATGCTGTCGGGGGAGAGTGATTTTAGCCCAATGGTTAGCGAGGCAAGAATACTCACGCCGAGCAGAACCGCAAAAATAATAAGCCAGATTATTCGTCGGCCGTTTTTTTCGTTGCGCCCACTTTTCATGGTTCGTGAGGCTCCTGTGCGTTCCAAGGTTACGCTCAACGAGACTCCTTTATTATGTGTGGTCTAAGATACAGTGCTATCAACAACGCTACCGTAAAGATAGCTAAGACTGCCTTATCTCGATACCGTGTCTTGATCCCTATGGCGTTAGGGTACCTTTGGTTCTTCTCCTGAGCAAGAGTGCCAAACGCGCGCCACAAAGGAACGTTACCTCCCCTGCGGCGCGCGCTTATCACCATTATCTATGGACGCTTCCGAATAATCAGTACAGCAATAGCACCGATAATAGCAACGCCAAGCACAGATACGCCCAGCCACGGGAATTCCTGCCCGTACGTTACTGTTGTGTTGCTGGTTTTATGGCTATCTGCCTGTGTCTTTGCGGAGCTAGAGGCCGACGCGCTGCTCTTCGCACTGCTGGATGCAGAGGCGCTGGCGGTCTTCTTCTGTTCGCCCTTGTTAGCGTTCTGGTCGTTTTTCTGATCGGAGGAATCTTTATTCCCGCCCTCGTCAGCCTCAGCGTTCAAACGATCATACTCTTCTTTAGAGATAGGGTTGCCATCAGCATCAAGATAGACGGTCTCTTGCTCAGATGAACTACCGTCCTGTGCCGAGTTACCGCCGTTATCTTCGGAACCATTATTACCCGAACCTTCAGATCCGGCGTTATTGTTGGACGAAGAATCGGAGCCGCCCTTAGAGGACCCTCCGTTATTTGACGAGCCGCCATTATTGCCGCCCCCGTTATCGGATTCTCCAACGGTAAATACAGGGCTCTTATTGGTATACCGCCCTCCCGTATTACCTTTATTACGACCGTTAGCATCTTTACCTCCGCCTCCTCCCGTTGCAAGGAAACGAAGCGTATGGTCGCCGGAGCCTGCGTTAGAGAGCACAAATGAACCGTTTAGGTTCCCCTTGCTATCCGTTGTTTGCCTATGCACGACGCCGTCATCATCTAGTTTGACGGTAACCTGCGTGTTTTCAGGGAAACCTGTCAAGGTGAAGTTAACTACGCCTCCAGGAGTCACATGAGGACTTACAGTTGAGCTGGTTCCTGGGGTGTTCTCTGATGCTCCTCCAGGTGGGATCGCATTCGCAGCTCCCATCCCCAGGCCAAGACTAAGGGATATTGCCGCGCAGGCAGTGAGCGCCTTTGATACTGTCTTTGTGGTTCGCATGAGTTTCCTCTTCTGTGCGACTAGTGGTAATTTATACCGGTTCCCTCCCCCACCGACGGTGTGGGGAGGGAACCCTGATGTTTGAGATTATTGTGTATATTTCCTCAGGTGTGAGAGGTGATTACGCCCTCTTGCGGAAGGTTAGTGCAAGCACCAAGATAATCAGACCCGCTATAGAGAGCAACACGTTATTTGCATTGTTCGCGAACCAGCGCGAGAAGCCGCTAAGCTCAGCGCCAATGATATTGGGGGCGCTATTGCTGTCGGACTGTGTTGCCGCGGTAGTTGCATTGCCCTGGGTACCGTTTTTACCGGGCGCGGCCTTGGCCGTGTGAGTTTTCTTGGGTGCGCTCTTGGCGTGGGCACCGCTGTTACTACCGTTCTTTGCGGCAGCTTTAGCGCGTGCCTGCACACGGTTGATGAGCGTATCGTTTTCCAGTTCAGCAGCAGCCCCAAGAGAAGCCTGCTTCGTAATGCTGCCTTGACGGGCTGCATAGTTGATTCCGGAGCTCTGGGTGGGAATAGGTGCCACAGAGCCATATCCTGATCCGTTGTTACCCGACCCGGCATCATAGCCGCCTGCGATTGAACCATTGTTAGAGGCGTGATTACTACTTACAGGGGCTAACGTGGAGCCGTCAGCGCCAGCAATCGTAACGGACAACGTCACCGAATGCTGCTCGTCGCCCTTCTGTAAACTGCCGGTCAGGAACGTGATATCGTGAACGGTGCCCACGCCCCATTTATCGCTATTTGGGAACGGCAAAGTATAGGTAAACTTGCCATCAGCATCAGCCTGAATAATGGCCACAACACCACGAGGCGCATAGTCTTTACCGTTATAGTTCACGGCGTGGTCAAGTTTAATGTCGCCGCCATCGTATTTAACGGCGATAACGCTATAGGGACTCCATCCAGAACCTGTAACGACGATTCCCTGACCGTGGGTCACAGTCTTAGGACCAGTTACGGTAGCATCACCGTCGGACGCAGTCTGAGTCTCAACGACAGGAGCAGGTGCAGTAGGTGCAGGTGCATTATTTTGTGCACCCTGTTTCGCAGTACCGCCCTGCTTATCTGCTGGGCTAGGCTGAGCGCCGGTGTTACTGTCATTTTGATGATCCGGTGCAGGAGGTTCGGTAGGCTGAGGCTCTAGTTTCTTGGTGTCATTAGCTGAAGGGTTACCTGGCTGCTGACCGTTATCCTTTGGATTCTCGGCAACGGCAGGAGCATCGCCTACAGTCACGGTGAGAGTTACCGAATGCTTCGCAACGTTGCCCTTTTGCAAACTGCCGCTTAGGAAGTTAATCTCGTGCTGTGAACTGTCCGTCCACTTCTCAAATCCGGTTGAATTCTCAGCGTTCGGGAACGGCAGCTTTGCGGTGAACGTACCATCAGGATTAGCCGTAACGACGGCTACAACACCGCGTCCCGCTAAATCCTTACCGTCATACGTTACGGGATTCGTAGACTTGACTTCACCGCCGTCGTACTTCACGGCGATCACAGAACCGGTACCGTCGGCATTCTTCCAGCCGGTACCGCTAACCTCGATTTCCTGACCATTTTTCGCGTATTTCACACCGGTCACGGTAACGCCGTCGGACTCAACAGTCTGCGAGTTCTCAAAAGCGGCAGGAGCAGGATTATTTTCTGCCGGTTGAGGAGCTGGTTTCTCTTCTGCCTTAGGCTGCTTCTCTGCTTCGTTCTTAGCAGCGTCGTCAGTCTTGGGCTGTACCGGAGTTTCCTCAGCTTTAGGAGTCTCTTCTACCTTCGGGGTATCAGCAGGAGTCTCATTCTTAGCTGCCTCATCAGTCTGAGGCTGCTGTGCAGGCGTTTCTTCAGCCTTTGGAGCTTCTACAGGAACCTCGTTCTTGGGGGTTTCTTTCACCTGAGGCTGCTCAGGAGTCTCCTCCTTTGGAGTCTCTTCCGCTTTCGGGGCTTCGGCTGCCGGAGCTTCTTCGCCCACGGTTACCGTGTGAGTTGCTGAGTGCTTTTGATCGCCCTTCTGCAGACTTCCGCTCAGGAAGTTAATCTTGTGTTCTGAACCGACGGTCCAGTTAGCATTAGTGGGGAAAGGGAGGGTTTCGGTAAAATTACCGTCCGCATCTGCATGAATAACCGCTACAACACCGCGTGCCGACAGATCCTTACCATCGTGCGTCACCGGTTCTGTGGGTTTAACATTACCGTCATCATATTTCACAGCGATAACGGCGTTGGCACCCCACCCCGAGCCACTAATCTCAAGGCCCTGACCGTTCTTAATAACCGTAGAGCCTGCAACGGTCGCAGTATCGTTTGCTTTCGCGGCAGGTTGTTCTACCTTACCTTGAGGCATTCTCTCGTTGCCTTCACCCGGAACCTTCACAGCAGGATCCTGTGCCTGCACGTTATTACCGGCTTGGGCGGGGGTAGCATCCGGAGTTTGGCCCGGATCTTCAAGAGCGGTTGCGGGGGTTGTTACGCCGGGTGCAAGCAAAGCCCCCGCAAGCGCTACCACGGCACTGTAGCGGGCGGCGTGATGTGCGTGCTGTGTCATCGTTATGTTCCGTTTCGTGTATAAGGTTTTCAAACTCTTTCAAGACAGCCCCAGGGGCATGTTGCTATCTTTCAAAAGCATTTTGTGTATCTTCAGCGTATTCGTCGTTGAGTATTCAAGAGCCTAGATGCGGCACCTCCTCAAGCGAGGTGCCGCGTCTAAAATCTAATCCTACTGTCCCTGATTATTGTTTTGATTTTCGAGTAGTTTGCTACGAACATCCGCAACAATACCGTTCATCAACAGGGGACCACCGGTTGAGGTCCATTTAGAACCCTCAACCGTAATAATATGTTCGTTCTGGTAGGCTTTCAAATTCGTGAAGCCAGATGTGGCCTCTGCCTTCTTCAAAACTTCTGATGCACCATTGGCGCTAGCATCGCCTTGAACATTCGGGTTCTTCTGGCTTGCGCCACCCAAAGTACCAATAAACATGTAGTCGGCGTCAATATCCGAGAGGTTCTCCAAAGAGACCGGCTCTGAGTGTCCCTTCCCTTCACGGTCCTGTGCCGGGGGACGCTGCAGCCCCAAATCTGAAAGCACCTGACCAGCGGGAAGCTCCTTTAGGATCAGCGCGGGACCGTTACCCGTCCAACGTACGATCGAGAAGGTCTTATCACCGTACAGAGGTTCTAGCTCCTTCTTGAGCTGCTCAGTAAGTTTTTCGTAATCTTCCTCAACCTTCTTACCCTGGTCTACCAGGTTAAGGGCATCCGCTACCCGCTCAAAGTTGATGGTCCAGTCGCCGCCAGCGTATCCGGTGTACACCACGGGAGCAATATCCTGCAGAGTCTTATACTGTTCTGAACGTTTATCCACACCTGTAGAATCCGCCAGAATAAGGTCGGGCGTGAGGGAGGCAACCTTATCGTAGTTAACATCAGACACAGAACCGACAAGTGTAACGTCGTCTCCTACCTTATCTTTGAGGTAGTTAGGCACAGTCTGCTGACCGCGACCAGAAATAGCGCCTACGGGCTTAACGCCAAGTGCGAGTACCGCATCCAAAGTAGGTTCTGAGAGAACTACAACGCGCTGCGGTTTAGTAGGTACCGTAATTTCTTCCTCATCTACATTCTTAACAACGCGAGTCTCACTTTCGGGAGATTCCGAAGAGTCAGAAGTCGTAGATTCCTGGCTGCATGCTGCAAGTGTGAATGCAGTGCCTGAAGCAAGCGCCATACCTAGAAAGTTACGGCGATTTACCATGAACTGAGCTAGTGACGCTGGGTGTTCAAAAGACATATTTCTCCTAAGACAAATAAACTCTACCTAACCTTACCGTCATATATGCCCTACTTCAAGGAAAAACTCTCATGGTTAACGTTAAGAATCGTCAATCTTTTTACCAATATGTGGTTTTTTCATTGGAAATACAGGTTTTTATAGTCATTACATAAAGCTATAAAGACGTTATGTCATCAAAAATATTTCACGCTTTAACCGTTTACAGCGTCACAATACGCGCACAATGCACTCAAATTTTTAAGAACAACTGCATCCGTCAGAGAGATTTATCCCGGTGTGAGGATGTGACCTCCACGTCTTTCGTGCACTCTCCCCTAGAGAACGCAAAGCAGCAATCGCGGTCTGCGGATCTTCTGCCCCATACACCGAGCTGCCTGCAACGAAACAGTCCGCTCCGGCTTCCGCAGCTCGCACAATCGTTTCCTCCGTAATCCCGCCATCAACCTGAAGCCGCACCGGGATACCGGACCCTTCAAGCGCTGATGCGGCACGACGGATTTTAGGCAAAGTGACATCAAGGAATTTCTGCCCGCCGAAGCCTGGTTCCACCGTCATAATCAGGAGCATATCTATTTCTGTGAGTAGATCGAGGTATGGTTCTACGGCAGTTGCCGGGCGTAATGCCAACCCAGCTTTTGCCCCGGATTCTCGCAGAGTACGCGCCAGCTTAATAGGTGCGGTAGCCGCCTCCGCGTGAAAAGTTACCGATTCGCTGCCCACGTCGGCATACTGGGGAGCCCAACGATCAGGATCATCAATCATCAAGTGCACGTCAAAAGGGACGGGCGAAACTTCGCGCAGACGCTTAACAACCGGAGGTCCCCACGTCAGATTCGGTACAAAATGGTTATCCATCACGTCAATATGTGCCGCATCCGCAGTCGAAATGCGTTCCAACTCGTGCTGTAAATTTGCAAAGTCGGCAGAGAGTATAGACGGATTAATAGCAACAGACATGAGAAAACCTCCTCAACATGACATACGGATGTTCGGATAACAATAATCGCCGCACTAAAAATACGGTTGTATTGCGCGATTCTAATTCTTACGGAAAAGCGCGAGGAACATAGCATCAGTACCATGAGTATGCGGCCACAGCTGTGCAGTCGTTGATGCTTCATCAAGAATATCTTCCTGACGAACCGAGGAGGATTTTTTAAGGCGTACCTGTGGACGATACCCGGGAGCCTTATCGCCCGCAAGAGTACTTTGTCCTTCAGCGCTCGGCAGGGCAACGCTTTGAAGTATCGACTGTGTATCCAGCAGACGCACTTTTCCAGTCTCCAGTATCTCCGCAACAATATTTTGAGTCTCAGCAGCATGCGGTGAGCAGGTTACGTACGCGATCACACCGCCAGGCCGCGTAACTTCACACGCAGCCTCCAGAAGCTGACGCTGCAGAGGAAGCAAATCGGCAATATCACGCGGGGATTTACGCCAGCGTGCCTCCGGACGCCTGCGAAGGGCACCTAGCCCCGAGCAGGGAACATCAACCAGCACACGGTCAAATTTCTGTTCCGGCTTGATGCCCTCGGGTAACCGCTCAGCATTTTGTGCAAGCGTTTGGGATATCTCACGCCCATCCCCGGTAAGAACAACGTACTCGTCGGGAGAAAGCGGCCGTAAAGATTGTGAAACCAGTTTTGCACGATGCTCTGCTGACTCATTCGCCACCACCCGAGCACCACGCTGCGCGCCCAAAGCCGCCAACAGTGCAGCCTTACCGCCCGGACCGGCGCACAGGTCAAGCCACGCAGAGTCTTGCCCTTCAAGAGGAGCTGCAGCAAGCGCGCGAGTAACCAGCTGCGAACCTACATCCTGTGCACGCACGGTACCCTCGCGAACACTTTCCAACCTGCCCAAATCGCCAGCAGAATATAAAGCGGAGTCCTCCACCAGTTCGCCCTCTACCGCACCTTTCTCGAAGGCTTCCTGCAGGTCGCCTATTCCGGGAAGTGCTATAAGGTTTACCACAGGTGCCTGATTATCGGCCTCAAGAAGCTCCTGGATTTCGGCCGGAGACCTGCCATGAGCCGCAAGCGCTTGACGCATGGAACGCACAATCCAGGTCGGATGCGATTTTGCGAGTGCAAGTTTTTCGGTATCGTCCTTGGCATCAGTCTCCAGACGGGCGTACCAGTCATCACGGCTACGCTCGCTGACACGACGCAGCACCGCATTCACAAAGTTCGCGGGACCGCCGCCGATCTGTGCGCGGGATAATGCGACGCTTTGGTTAAGAGCTGCATGGGCGGGCACGCGCATACTCAAGAGCTGGTGAACACCCATACGCAGTACAATCAACGTGGTTGTACCGATTTTCTCCAGCGGACGATCCGCGCAATGCGCCAAAATGGCGTCGTAGGTGCCTTGGCTACGCAGGGTCCCGTAGGTGAGTTCGGTGGCAAAGCCCGCATCCCGATGGTCAAGATGGTGGGCACGAATCATGCCGGGCAACACGAGATTTGCGTAGGAGTCGTTTTGCGCTACCGCATTGAGAACCTCAAATGCGACGAGGCGCGCGGGGTCTGCCGAGCGTGAGCGCTGCGAGGGCGCGGTTGCAGAGAAATCACGGGATGAAAGCTTCTTACGGTTGCGCTCATGTCCGCTCTTATTGCGCTTGGAAACACCGCCTCCGCCACGTTTCATGCCATCATGGGAGCGCTGGGCGCGTTCGTTTCGGCGTTGTTCGCTGGTCTTACCATCAAATCGTTTCGATGATGCCCCGCGATTTCGCGGATTCCGTGAGCCATTTTTGTCGTTATAATGTCGCTCCGTCATGAGAGCACTACCTTTCCTTCGGCGAGGCCGCTACCGAGACCGCGTGCCCAGGCGAGCGCGTCCATCATTTTTTTACCGGCAGGTTGTACACGCACCAGTTCTAAAGCGCCGTCCGCCGTACCCACATAGAGTTTTTTACCACGAAGTTCAAGCTGTCCAGGAGCCAGAGTACCGGCCTGATCGCTCAGACGCACACCGCCGATCTTAAGTCGGTTCCCCGAAAATTCACACCAGGCGCCAGGTTCCGGGGTTACTGCGCGAACTTGAGCAAGAATTTTGTGGGCGCTTTGGGTGAAATCTATGCGCGCATCGGCATTGGTCACCTTTGCCGCGTAGCTGACGGATTCGTCCTCGCGCTGCGCGGTTCCGTGCTCACCTGCCTCAAGCCGTACAAAGGTATTCGCCAACAGCTCTCCCCCGCTTTGCGCTAGACGTGTGAGAATGCTCCCGGCAGTATCGTCTTCCGTCACCAGCGTGGATTCTTCTTCGAAGACCGCGCCAGTATCCAACCCGGCTTCTAGAAGGAAGGTGTTCGAGAAAATCTCGTTTTCTCCCGCCATGAGGGCACGCTGTACAGGTGCGGCACCTCGCCACGCAGGCAGCTTCGAAAAGTGCAGATTAACCCAGCCGTAGGGAAGCATGTCTAGTGCTTGCTGGGGCAGAATTGCGCCATATGCGACCACGGCGGCAGCTTCGGCTCCCAGAGGGGCTATCTGCTGTTGGGTCTCCGGCAACCACCGGTTCGCTTTAACGATAGGCAGCCCGAGCTCTTCAGCGCGTTGTGCTACGGGCGAGGGGGTCAGGATGCGTTTTCGACCTACCGGCGCATCCTCGCGCGTGAGCACTCCAACCACCTGAACCCGCGGGGACTGGACAAGCGCATCGAGAGGGTGCACAGCGATCTCGGGGGTTCCCGCGTAGAGAATTTTGAGGGTCATGGGTGCCTCCTTAAACCTGGTGGAATACGGTATGTCTATGCTCTGAAGCTGCCTAGGGAGGCGCCGAAGCTTCCTCCAACCCGCATTGCTCGTTCGGCAGAGGTCTGTGCTGTCACCTTGTTGTAGTCTGCGGCTCGGATGGCGCGCATAACCCGTTTACGATCTTCGCCGACAAGGCGATCGATAAAGAGTTTGCCGTGAAGATGATCGGTTTCGTGTTGGAGCATACGCGCGAATAGTCCTTCCCCTTCAAGCACTAGGGGCTTTCCCATCTTGTCTACGCCTCTCACCCGTGCCCAGTTCATGCGCGGAGTATCCGATTTCATACCGGGTACCGACAGGCATCCTTCCCCTCCCTCTTGAGGCTCCGTTCCGGTCTCAAGTACGGGGTTGATAATATATCCTTCGCGGTCGTCAATACCGCCAAAGGTAAAAATTTGTTTGGAGATACCAATCTGAGGCCCAGCCAGCCCGACTCCTTCAACGTCATACATGGTGTCAAGCATATCGTCGATCAGTTTGGCAAGCTCCCGATCAAAAACGGTGATAGGCTCACATTCGCTGCGAAGAACGGGGTCGCCTACGGTACGGATACTCAGAATTGTCATATGTCTCCCTGACGCGCTTGTTATGGTACGCAGATATGCTCCGATTAGGGTGAAGGGCTGTCAAATACCAGCATTCTATTGTACCGGCTGAGGTATTCGTCCAAATAGAACACTCGTGATTATTTTGTTTTTCTTCTACCGGGTTTACTAGGCTACCTGTGTGTGATCTCCCGAAGGTGGTTGACCTGCCACGGGAGGCGGAACTACCGGCATGAGCGCGTCGTCCGGGAATTCGTGAACTGTACGGTTATATTCCCAGACCCTCCGCAATGCACAGAATTTATACCAGTTCTGTTCAAGAATCTTTGGATTTGCCTGATGGGGCACCACCTGCGTTTCGCCCAGCGCCACACCCATCAGGATGGGGGCATCACCGTATTTCCAGGGTTCCCAGGTTCCCGCGACAGGGTCTACCAGCGATTCTTCGGCTTTGAGCCCGGCAACCAGCTGCATAACCACCTTGTCGTCAAGGGGTTTAACACGCCCTCGCCGGTCGGTGCCTTTAGTTTTATAGTCAATAATGCAGGTTCGTCCGGCAATCTGGGCGACAAGGTCCAGCGTTCCGGCGTAACCTACGGACTTATTCCAGATAGTAATTTCTGCGGCGAGTGGTTGAGGGCGAAAAGCGTCCCACCATTCATCGAACCTATCCGCATAGGCTTGTTCGCCGTTGAGGATAAGCTGTTCTCGACATTCTTCGACATTGTGTTCCGCTCCCATGGCGCGTAACGCAATATTCTCGGCGTAATTATGTACCCTGTCACCGCGCTCGGCTGCAGCATCTCGGTACCGTTCGGATGCGGCCGCCGCGTCACGAATAATAGCGTACTTGAGCCCCGAGGATCCGGCAGCACGATAAGCTCTCTGGTCTTCGAGAGCAGCTTTTGCAGCCATATAGCCGTGCCATCCGCTCATATCGGTAGCGTGCTGACCGATAACGGTTGTGATGGAAGGAACTAGCAGCTCTCCGCCGCGTTTACGGGAGTACATGCGGCCGTAATCGGTTGGATTTGCTAGTTCTGGTGCTGTCACCGAGTACCTTCTTGATCTGCGGATAGTGATTGGGGCTGTATACAAAAACCCCCGTTGTGGATGTACAAACGGGGGTGGCTCGTGCGTGATACTGGGTTCGAACCAGTGACCTCTTCGGTGTGAACGAAGCGCGCTACCACTGCGCCAATCGCGCTCACAGGTAAATACTCTACCGCCGCCGAGGGTCTTCGTCAAATTTGTTAGGCGGGTTTTGGGGTTAGTTTCCTTTCCCGGCAGGTGGGGTTGAGCATTTATCTTTCAGCGGGGGCTGCCGGAGGGGAATGCAGGGTTTGCATCAGCATTGTGGTGGCTTGCGAATATGCCGCGGCAATAGAAAATCCCCGGTTCTTTGGAACCGAGGATTCTTTGCTTCTAGTGTGACCCCAACCGGATTTGAACCGGTGTTGCCGCCGTGAGAGGGCGGAGTACTAGGCCGCTATACGATGGGGCCGTGAGAATTTCTTCTCGTTATGTGCCGTGGGTGTTTCGGCAACAGATATAACTATACAGTTCGGGTACCCCACCACCAAATCAGCTATCAGTGTTTTACGACACTTCCACAGGGTGGTGTTTGGGGTGGCTCCCGCCGGGGTTTCCTCCCCGTTCAGGCACCGTACCACGGCGGTTTTACGCATCACCCACCGGGAAGGGGCACCCCTGTTTTACGGGGTGCCCCTGCGGTTTTTCACGCAGCCTGCCGGTTAGCGCACCAGGGGGCAGCTAGGATTTACTGCGGCGGCGTACAACCAGCACCACCGCACCGGCCACAATAGCCAAAGCACCCATACCCGCCAGCATGATCACGCCGTTCGCGCCAGTATTCGCCAGGCTGCGGGATGTGGAGCCGCGGGTCCCCTGGGGTGCGGAGTCACCGCCGGGGTGGTTACCGTTAGCGACGGTCACGGATACGCTTTCCTGAGTGGCCTCGGGCTTCGCCTCACCGGTGGTGCCTCCCGTTGCTGAGGGTTGCGCAGATGCCGACTCGGTGGGGGCGGGGGTGGGTGAAGGCGCGGTCACAGCCGCAGCTTCGGTGGGCTGTGCCGGGGTGCTCCCGCCGCCCTGGTTCTGCTCAGTTTTCGGGCCGGACACGCTAGAGCTGGTCTGCCCGTCCTTGGTGATCTCAAACATTGCGGAGTAGTCCAGGCTGCGGTTAGTCACCGACAAGTCGTGCGCGGCAATGGTGCCGACCGTGTACTTCTTACCGTACTCTAGGGTGTTCGCGGGGATGGGCAGGTCAATCTCAAACGAGCCGTCCTTCAGCTGCTCGGGGCGCACCCACACGGCGTTCTTTGACAAGTTCATGGCCTGCTCACGATCAATGCTCTGCCCGGGTTTCCAGGTCCCTTCAGGGACGAGGAACACGTACACGCCCTTCGCTGCGCCCTCCCCCACGTAGCCGCTGCCTTTAATGTGGAGCTTATAGTCTGCGGTGATGTCGATCTTCCCGTCGGGGAACTCAATCACCGGGTTGGCGTAGCTCACGGTGCGGGTGGCCTCGGTGGGGTACCCCTGAAATTCGCGCTGCTGCGGGGTGATCTGCACGGCCGCCTCATCCCCTGCTTTCACCTCAGCTTTGAACTTCATAATGGAGTTCGGGTGAATCTCTGACTCGGCGGCGGGGATCTCGCTGCCGTCCTTGTCTTTCTTCGCTTTCGAGGTGGTCTTATCTGAGGTTTTCACCTCACCGGTGGCACCGTTCAGCACGTACGGCACACGGGCTGTGCCGGGCAGATCCTGCTTGTCTACAGCCACGATCGAGCCGTTATTGAGCATGGTCAAATCATTAGCTTTCGCACCGTTCATGGCGACCTCACCAATGACTTTGCTGGTGGCGCCGTCAATCACACCAACTTTGCCGGTGCCGAAATCACTCACATACACCAGGTCGCGCTCTTCATCATGCTCCATGGCCAGGGCCTGGGTGCCGAAAGCAATCGTTTTCTTGTACTCGCCGGTGGTGAAGTCATACACGGTCACCCCCGAATTAACACCGTTCACGCCCTGGGAAGAAACATAGATTTCGTTCAAAGACTTATCGATGGCAACATCAGAAGGGCGAACCTCAGTGCCCTCAGTATCTGCGTGAACATCAATGGTGCGCACAGTTTTGAGGGTGTTCGTGTCTACCACAAACAGTTTGCCGCTGGTGCGCTCCGGCACATACAGCAGGTGATCCTGAGAATCGACGTGCATGTTCATGCCCACATACCGCACCCCGCCGTCAGGGGCACCCGCAAGCTGCAGCTTCTGAACCTGCTTAGTTTTCAAGTCAATAGCCGACACATAGAACCGGCCCGACACGAACGCCTTCCCTGAGGCGTGGTCAATGCGCACCTCACGCGGGTGCTCAATCCAGTTCGCGTCGTTCTTATCAAGCCCGTGGTTAGTCCACACAAGCTTCATCGTGGCCTGGTCGTACACCGAAATGGAGTTATCGCGGGTGTTCGTAACCCACACGGTTCCCTCAACATCATCAACTTCCACCCCGTAAGCGGCCTCAAAATTGTAGCCTCTCTCACCCTTAATAATGGGCAGCTCGGCCACGGCCTCAACCTTCAACGAGTCAGCATCAAGGCGGGCGAGAGTAGAGACATGCATGTCCCCGTCAGCGGTTCCCGCCACCCACAGCTTATGGTTCTTCTTAGAATACGAGACCTGGAACTGGCCCGGTAGGCCCTGCGTGATCTTAGCTTTAGTTGCCGCCGCATCTAAGGTACGAGACGTGGCAGCAGGTGCGTTCTGCGATTCTGGTGCGCTAGGGGCAGCGAACGATGCGGGAACAGCAACCCCGGAAACACTCAGGGCCAAGGCCCCAGCCACGAAAGACTTTGTAACCTTGCCGGAAGCGAGAGTCAGGTTCATTGGTTTCCTTTCGAAACAAAAAACGCGCCGCGCACCACCGGGAAGACCACTCTTAACCGGAAGAAACAGGGCGCGCATCCAAAAGCATCCTCAATAATGCTCTACCCATAATTTTTAGCGAACTCCCAAGGTTTTACAAACCGAATACCGAAAATACACAAAAAATTACTTTTATCCCCACAGCCCATGAAAAAACAGTAGACGCGAAGCTGACGGTTAAACATACCCTATCAATACAAAGAAAATATTTTTATTGCACGCCCAGTGCAGGTTCCACTTGTTGTGGATATGGGCGAGGCATATAGGATATAAGTCTCTCCCCTATATTTATATATTTTCCAGGGTAATATTCTGTTCCTACTCTCCGGGTTTCAACTAGGATTTTGATATTATGGCTGCGGCCCTCTATCCTGTTAGTAATGCTAACAACAGTAGTTGTTAGAAGTGGATCCGAGACCCATCCGGACGGTTGTGGCGCTCGGGTTTCGCATTTAACACACCTTTTGAAACTTTACTGGCAGTGTTTATTGAATACTTTTCCAAACCCTCTACTTTGTACACTCTAGCCAACAATAGTGGAAGCATTCATTCCAGTAGCTTTGCTAAACTTAGATAGCCTGGCTCATCCCCACGTATGTGGGTTGGGAACCTTCATTCTGTAGCCTTGATAGACTTAGTCTTTCCAGGCTTGTGAACAACAAAAGGTTGGGAACCTTCATTCT
>ERZ773079.389-NODE-389-length-29306-cov-5.795323_pt1 | contig 29306 bp, 26 predicted proteins | sample MGYA00511355_ERZ773079 | MGnify/ENA primary metagenome ERZ773079 (study PRJEB29015, sample SAMEA2737979) | human oral metagenome | biome: human oral; feature: human-associated habitat; material: dental | place: China | collected 2117 ... | reverse complement strand
CGACGGCGGCGGACGTCGGAGCGGACGGGACGGCCCTGCTGGTCGCCCACGGCACCGTCCTGCGCCTGTGGACCGCCCTGGCGGCCGCGCCGGGCGGCGGGGCGGATCCCGCCTGGATCGCCGACCACCCCATGCGCAACACGGGCATCAGCGTCGTGGAGGGCGATCCGGAGTGCGGCTGGAGCCTGGTGGACTGGAACGAGGGGGAGTGGAGCTCGCCGACAGCGCCGGACCGGGCCGACGTCGCGGCGTGAGGCTGCGGCGGAGGCGGCTTCGGCGGCCCGGCGCGCCGCCGCCTTAGCGGCCTGTCACAGGTTGTGGCAGAAGTCGAACTCGTAGGGGTACTGAGTGCGGGCCACCGGGAACGGGGTCGTTGAAGGTCCTCCGGACCGCCACGTCGGGGCTTCCGGGCTCAGGGTGCCTGGGACTACTCTGGGTGAGCTCCGCGAGCGCGTCACATCGGTTCGGGTCGCAACTCAACATCAATCGACTGCACGAGGTCCACGGACCCCGCGCCGTTCCCCAGAGGTCCTATGGTCATCCTGACACGCCTACTCCCATGGATCCTATTCGGCATCGGACAAGCCCTGATCGGTCCGTCCGGGGCGGCGTCGCTCGCGGCGGCTGGAGCGCTCCTCCTGATCGCCCTGTCCCTGAAAACGGGGCATCGCCTCTCCGAGCTGATACTCGACAGCGCGGTGCTCATGTACTTCTTGGGGTTCGCAGTGCTGAGTGTCCTCGCCCCGCGCTCGAGCGCCGTCCGCTACGTGGCGGCCGGTGCCCAGTTGTTCCAGGGGGCGGTGGTCCTTCTCTTCCTCCTGGGCGGGATTCCCCTCGCTCTCCCTATCGCACGCCGGAGCGTACCGCACGAGGTGAGTGAGAACGAGCCGTTTATACGCTTCAATCGGTTGCTCAGCTCGATCTGGATGGTCTCGTTCTTTTTCAGCGGTCTCATCATCCTGGGAATGGTCCTGACCGGAGCTCACGCCGTCATCCCGCAGATCGGCGTGATCATCCTGGCTGTCCTTATCCCCATGTACATCCAGAGACTGCTGATGCGCCGGACGAGCACCCTCATGCGCTCCCCCGGGGCATCCCGCGCGCATGATGCCCTCTCGGCCGCCGCCGCTCCCGGGGTGGCGCGTCCGGATCCCTCGCCCCTGGAAGGACAGGAAGGAACGGCTTCGCTTCAGCGGTCGCGACAGATCGCGCCCCCGATTCAGAGCATGTCGGACTTCATCGGGGCCACCCCTCTCATCCGGTTGCGAAAACTCGGGAACCGGGAGGACCTGGAGGTGTACGGCAAGCTCGAGCTCTTCAACCCAGCCGGCAGTGCGAAGGACAGGGCTGCTCGCTCCCTGCTCCAGGACGCGATCGCCACCGGGCGCGTACATGCGGATTCGGTCATCGTGGAATCAAGCTCCGGCAACCTGGGCCTCGCGCTCGCACGCGCCTGCCGTCTCGAAGGAATGCGCTTCCTATGCGTCGTGGACGCGCGGACAAACCGGTCTGCGGTCACCGCGATGAAGGCGTACGGGGCCGAGGTCGAGATGGTCAGCGAGCCAGACCCTGATCTCGGGGACCTCCTGGCGACCCGGCGCCGCCGGGTCTCACAGTTCCTCGACGAGGTCCCCGGGGCAGTGAACCTGAACCAGTACGCGAATCCAGCGAACCCCCGCGCTCACCGCGAGGGGACGATGGCGGAGATCGCTGAAGCGCTCGAGGGCAGGGTGGACGAGCTCTTCGTAGCCACGAGCACCACGGGCACGATCTCCGGCTGCGCGAGCTACTGCGCTCAGCACAGCCTCGGCACCCGCATCACCGCGGTCGACGCGCTGGGGAGCGTCCTCTTCGACGGGAAAGCCGCTCGTCGGTTGATCCCCGGCTTCGGAGCCGGTGTCGAGCCGCCGCTCGCGAAGGACCTGCATCCTGATGAGGTGGTCCGCGTCGACGACGTCCAGACCGTGGCCGGTTGTCGGCGCCTCGCACTGATGGAGGGACTCCTCCTCGGCGGCTCTTCCGGAGCGGTTGCGCAGGCCTACCTCCGGCGAGAGCCCTTCCTCGCCCCTGGAAGCAAGGTCGTGCTGCTCTTCCATGACGGTGGCATGTCCTACCTTGAGACGGTGTACGACGACGACTGGGTACGTGACGAGCTGCGAGTGGAGCCAGAGAAGATGCGTGAGCTCGCCCTCGCCCCCGGTCCGGCCCCGTCGGTGGATGAGGTCGGCTGACACGGCGGGACGGATCAATCACTGTTCGGCACGACGCCGCGCCCGAAAAGCTGGAGGAGTGCCTCGCCCTCAGCGTCGCCGCCGCGAAGGATGACGATCTCCGGGGGATTCTGATCCACCTCCGCCGAGGACCTGGTGCGACCCTGCTCGGTGCGGAGCGCGAGCGAGCAGCTGAACCCCCGCAGGGTGACCGTGCGGATCCTCCAGCGCGCGTCCCGGCTGAGGAGCCATCCCGGACCTGAGTTCCGTGGGATCAGGATCTCGCCGTCGCGCGGCGGCCGAACACCGTTTCCTGTGGCCTTCCACAGGGCTTCTGCCTGGGTCCAGCCGGCTGGGCCTGTGACAGGGGTGCCGCACCATCGCGAGGCGACAGCCCAGGCGCGCGGGCGCAGCCGGCTGTCCTCCAGGTCGATGCCGAGCGGCAGTATCGAGGCGGCCACCACCCAGCGGTTGCCGACGTGCGAGACCGACCACCAGCGCCCGCAGGCCGGACATCTATGACGGTGGTCCGCCTGGACGCGAGGAGCGCAACCGGCTCCGCTGTCGCATGCTGGCGCTCCTGCGGCGACTGCGGCCACGAGTGCTCGGCCGGACGGTGAGGCCGTCCGGCCGAGCGCATCGCGCGGTGATCGCGAGGTCCCCGCGGCGAGCAGGACCCGGCAGGATCGTTCAGGGCCGGGCACCCGGACCGACCTCCACGAGGAGGCTGCCGTACGTGCCGCCGCTGTCGCTGGAAGAGACCATGAATCGGCTCCCGGCGTCGGCGCCGGCGGTCAGGCCGTGGACGAGGCCGATCATCGGAGCGGACGCCCGCGTGTCCCCGACGAAGGCCTTGGGCGCGAAGACTGTGATGCCCTGCAGCCCTGCCAGCGTCCGGGCACGGGTCTCGACGTCGTCGATGCCCGGCACGCCGCATGCGTCGGAGACGAGGAGCTCCACCTCCTCGGCCCTTACTCCCGCCTCCTCCAGCGCGAGCCCGAAGGCGCGCGCCCACGGCGCGCCGTCGGTGTCCATCCTGCCGTTGCGGGCGGAGCCTCCCGTCATGCCGAAACCACGGATACGACCCAGCACAGGCACACCAGTTGGCACGAGATCCGCCGCCTCGAGCAGGATCGCCGTTGCAGCGCCTCCGAGCAGCCGCCCGGAACCCTTGAACGGCCGACAGTCGTCCCGTGACATGTACCCCGGTATCCAGGCGTATCCGGCGACCATCGCCGCAGGGGTCTCGTCGGCGGAGAGCACCACGATCCGGTCAGCATGACCTGTGGCGATGAGGCGCGAAGCGAAGTACAGAGCCGTCACTGCGGCCGGGCCCCTGCCGTAATGAGTGGCGGCGGGGCCTCGAAGACCGTTCAGCAGGCCCACGTATCCGGCAGCGGCGTTCATGACCGTGTTCGGGAAGTCCCCGGCACTGCCGCTCCCGGACTCGATCAGTGCCCGCTCAAAGGTCTCGATCGAGCCGATCGGGCCGCTTGTCGCGCAGATCACTCCGGTGCCTGAACGCTCCGCGCGGCTCAGTGCTCGCGCCTTGAGCAGCTGGGAGGCCGCGACCGCGGCCCTGCGCGAGAGATCGTCCATCTTGCGATAGAGGCTGGGGTTGATCCCTTGACGGTGGTTCGCCGGGGGGATCTCCGCGGTCGGGAACCTGCCGCGACCCTCGAGATCGACGAACGACCCGCCGTAGGCGCGCTTGCGCTCGCGGAAGTGCCAGGCCAGATCCGTCACGTCCCTCGCGTCCCCGGCGAGAGCACCGATCCCCGTGATCACCACATCCCGCGACGAGGCCGGTCCCGGCTCCCGCACGATCTGAGGCGTCGTGAGCACCAGGGAGGCGTTGTTCCCCCCGAAGGCGAAGGAGTTCGACACGACCACCCTCACATCGGCGTCTCGCGCTTTATTGGGCACGATATCCAGACCGGCGGTGGCCTCGGCGTCGGAGGGGATCACCGTTGGCGGGAGCTTGCCGTCCCTGATTGCGAGAGCGGAGACAACGGCCTCCACCGCCCCAGCGGCCCCCAGCGTGTGGCCGGTGATCGACTTGGTTGAGCTTACCGGCGGCGGCGTCGAGCCGAAGAGGTCTTTGATAGCGCGTGGCTCGGTGGTGTCGTTGGAAGGGGTGCCGGTGCCGTGACCGTTGATGTAGTCGACGTCCCCGGTGCTGATCCCGGCCATCTCCAGCGCGCGTGCCATGGCGACGCGTGCTCTCACGCCCTTGGGGTCTGGCGCGGTCGGATGGTGGGCGTCGGCGCTGAGCCCGAAACCGGCGACGACCGCCAGCATGTGCGCTCCGCGCTCCTCCGCCGCCGACTTGCGCTCGAGCACGAGGCAGCCCGCCCCCTCACCGAGGGTGGTCCCGGTGCTGCGCGAGTACGGCGCGCATCCTGCTGGATCCAGCGCGCCCAGGTCCTGGAACCCGCCGAAGGACAGGTAGGCGAGCGGATCGACACCACCGGTAAGCACGGCGTCCGCGCGATCGTCGCGCAAGAGCTCGAGGGCGAGGGCGATTGCGACGGCGCCTGCGGCACATGCGTTCGACTGCACGCAGCGCGGACCACGCAGGTTGTGCCGACGAGCGAGGTCGTCCAGAACAGCGTCGATGGGATAGTCGATCAGGAGATGCCCGTCGGCGGACGCCAGACCGTTCGCGATCCACTGACGGTGAAATCGCTCTCCGAGCCGCTGGCCGCCCAGCGAGGACCCCAGCACGATCCCGAAGCGATTGGGGTCGTACACGCCGCCGTCGAGCAGATCGGCCGTGACAAGCGCCTCCTGCGTGGCTCGGCGCGCGATGTCGACGCAGCGGTCCAACCCCGGTTCCCCGGGCCGCGACTCCGCGGTCACGAGACCGTCGTCCTCAAGCTCGATGCTCAGCTGGCCGGCCACCTTGACCTCTCGATCGGTCGGCACGACAGAGGCTTCGCGGATCCCGGAACGGCCGGCGAGGATGTTGGCCCAGCTCTCCTGGACGTCGCCGCCGACGGCGGTGAGCAGGCCGATCCCGGTGATAACGATGTCCTCGGGTGAGGCGCTCATCCGATCGGCTCCGTCCAGGACCGCAGGGCGACAGCCGGGCGGGACACGGTGCGGAGCGCCACGCCGGCGGCCTCGAGATCCAGGCCGGGCACGCACCAGGGGACCTCGAGAAGGGCGAGCCCGAAGCCGTCCTCAGCGCCCTCGAGCCTGGAGGCCCAGTGGATGGTCCCCACTTTCTCGCCCGCGGCCGTCACCTCGGTCCCGGCGACGGGCACGTGACCGTCCTCGCTGCGGACGGCGACGACGCCTGCGCTCCGCTCCGCGGAGGAATCGATGCGGCCGCGGTACCGGTCCTCGCGATCCAGACCCGTCAGCCACTGCGCGCCGGCCTCAACGATCCCGAGATCATTGTCGAAGAGCTCCGGGAACATCGGGTGTGCGACCTCGAAGCTCGCCCGCAGCAGGGCCTCGCGGCCTATCTCGACGCCGACGACGCCCTTGACGGCGCTCAGCAGGTGCGAGCGCAGCTCAGCAGCGTCGCCGCGACCGGTCACCAGGTATCCGTACTCCCCGGTGGTGCCCGTGCGCGCGAGCCGTCCGTCCTCCAAGACGCCATCGATCCGAGCGGGAACGAACTCGCCGAGCGCGAGCGTCGCGATCTCCCCGTCAGCGAGGGCCGCCACTGCCCGCCACGCCGCCGGGCCCTCGACCGCCAGGGCCGTCACGTCGGAGAGCAGCTCCACGTCCACGTTGCTCACCGACTCCGCCTCGGTGGCGAGAGAGTCGAGGAATCGCGACGCGTCGTCGCTGAGCACGAGCAGATCGTCCTCCTCGACGAGCACGAGAACCTGGTCGATGGGGCTGCCGCCCTCGTTAAGGACAAGGGTCTCGAGCAGTGTGCCGGGGCCGTTGAACTCCACGGTCCGTGCGAGGAGACCGGAGATGAAGGTCTCGCGGTCGGCGCCCGTCACGCGCGCGATGGCTCCGCCCCTGGGATAGACGGCGAAGGCGGTGCGCAGGGACTGGTATTCATCGAACGTGGTCATGACTGCTCCTTGTCGAGTTTCTGAGCGGGCAGGGTTGGTTGTGGTCGGTCGGTGGTTCACCGGAGGTCCATCCCTTCGATGAGGGCGGCGGCGCCGGGCAGATCGCGCTCCACCCGGACCAGGGCCTCATAAGCGCCCCGATCCGCCTCGGCGGAGAGCTGATGGGAGAGGGCCTTGGCGAGATTGCCGGCATCGAATATCTCCGCCCGGGGGACAGCCGCTAGATAGGGGTTGTCTGCCAGAAGGTCGGTGAGCTCCTCGGTCCAGCCATACGGGTTCACCAGGAATGGGAAGGCGTGGCCGGGGTAGAACCGCTCAACCTCCTCGCCCCACTTCCGCTGGGCGGTGGTGGAGCTCGGTAATCCCTCGGGACCCGTTCCTGTCGTGTTCTGCATCGCTATCACGGGAGTCCCGAGGTACGCCGCCTGGGCCATGGCGCCGGAGGTCAGGTTGTCAGTCACGTAGAGGTCGGCGGCGGCCACAAGGGAGAGGAACTCGTCGGCGCTGAGGAGGCCGGTCGAGACGAACCGGGTCCGGTTGGTACTGGCCTCGACCCGCGAGACGCCCTGGACGCCGACCACGGCGATCGGCTCGTCAACCAGATCCAGGACGCCGGAGAACCAGTCGTTCATATACTGGTAGTAGGTCTTGGCAGGGCGCTCCGCGCGATTGCGGCCGCGCGATCGTCCGCGGGCGAGTTGCGCGTGGGCGGCCGCTGCCCACGCGGATCGTGCGAGCATGACCAGGCGCCGCCCCGGCTCGATCCCGAGCTGCTCGCGGACCTGCTCCTTGGAGCGCGTGGGCAGCGGCCCCGAGGCGTACTTCGCGAACGCCCCCGCCATACCGGGCCCGGCCACGGGCACCGCCCGGATGACCGGGAGGCCCTTGGGGAGAGGGGGCAGCTCCACGGTTGGGGGGAACCAATGGCGTATGCTCTCGGCGCCCTGGAGACGAGCGATAGCGAGATCGAGGGTGCGGGCTCTTGGCCCCAGGCACAGCGAGTCCGCGGCGACTGTGGGGATCCCCAGCTCGAGCAGCTCGCCGATGCTCACCGCAGTGGGCTCGAGGGCCCAGATGTGATGATCTGCCAGAAGCAGGAGATCGGGAGCGAGGCTTCGGACGTGCTCGAGCACCGCTGCGGCGTCCTTCTCGCTCTCGGAGAGGAGCTCCGCGTCTGCTCCGCTCGAGCGGGCGTAGTCCAGATTCCTGCGGCTCACCATGTACCGGACTCCCCATCCGTTCGCCAGCAGGTCGCGCCCGGCCATCATCGCGTTGTGCAGCTCGCCGATCGAGAAGTTCGACGGGCACAGGAACAGGGCGGTGCGCGCGGACATCAGGCGACCCCGCCCGTCTGCTCGTCCAGATGGCCTCGGGCCTCGGCGCGCGCGGACTCGGTGGCGCCCTCCTGGAGGGCGAGGCTCCAGCGGGAGAGACTTGTGGCGGTAGCGCTGCGCTCGGAGTAAAGGGACAGGACCCAGCTCCTGGGGCGCGCTCGCACGAGAATCTCGGGCCGTGTCGCCTCGAGTGCCTCGATCCGCAGGAATCTCCCGTCTCCAACGGGGACCCGCGCCAGCGACGTCCATGTCGACCACTCCAGCCCGCCGTGCTGGTGGACAACGAGTTCCCCGTCGCTGTCCGCGATGCCGATCCCTTGGGGGCCGGCCGGAAGGCGCACGTTCATGACTGCTTCTCCCGCGCCGGCGGGTGCTCGCGTCTGGGTGACGAGGCGGCGCAGGTCCTCGCTCGCCTCGAGGGTCCACGAGCCGAGTGAGGGATCTGTCTCTGCCCCGGCAACGGGGAGGAACGGGATCTCACTGCGTGACGTGAGGCCTTCACCGTGCTGGAGGTCGTAGCGGGGGACCTCGGAGAGACTCGGCCAGATACATGGCTGCTCTGCCGCGCGGGACCGCCTGCCCCCGCTCATGGTGCTGATGGCGACCATCCCTCCCGCCGCCTGCCATTGGGTCACGCCTTCGTCGCGCATGACGATCCGTGAGCCGGCTTCGCCGGTGTGCGTGCGAGAGGAGGTGCCCGCATCGACCCAGTTCAGTGGGGCGGGCTTGACTGGCGCCGAGGGAGCGGAGCGAGGAGGGGATGCCGGGATTTCGCCGAGCTCGATCCGGACGTCGATCTCTCCATCGGCCAGGCAGGCGCCGTACGGCCGCAGGAGCCCGTGGCCCTTCCAGAGCAGGGAGACCTCGAGTCCGTGGGCGCGGTCCGTGAAGGTGTGGCGCGCGCCGTCGGCATCCACCGCCTCCTCGGGGTCGACCGCGGCCTCGAAGCCGCTGAAATGGAGGGGCCAGGCGCCGCGACGCAGGTGGCCCTCGCGCTCGCCCCGTTCGTCCGAGATGGCCAGCTCGGCGGTGCGTAGGAGGCACAGTGGCTGCGCGACCAAGCCGCGTGGTCCACCGCCCTGGGAGGTGGAGGCGATCGCGAGCCCAGAGGCCGTCAGCGCGATCCTTCGGGTCACGCGCACGCCGTCCTGCTCGCAGGTCTGGGTCCAGCCCTCGGGGATCGTCTGGGTGGCCAGTGGGAGCACTGGCGGCCGGAACGGAGCGATCTGCCGGCCGTGCCCGTCTGGGAAGGGGGCCACGAGCACGGGGCCGACGTGATCGGGATGCTCCACCACCAGGGAGCCGTGCTCGTCGATGCGCGCTGAGAAGCGCCCGACGGAGCGATCGGCGGGGCTCGCGGTGGGCTCGACCGGAACGGGAGCGCTGACAGGGCGGGCTCGGGCAATGAGGTCTTCGCGGGGGCGGTTATCGATGCTCAGGGTGATGAGCTCGCCGGACTCGGCGTTCAGGACGAGGTGGAAGGAGCGGTGATGGAGGTCGAAGTCGAAGGTGATGGTTCGTGTCCCGTCAGCGAGCATGTTGACGCCCCCGCGATCACCGCTCTGGCGGATGCGTCGCATGAAGTGCTTGAGGAACTCCGGAGGCACACCCCGCGCGTCGCCAATGCCCTCGTCCTCGCGCAGGAGATCGCCCAGGAGGTGGAGGACGCCGGGGAGATGATTGACCATCTCGATGAACCCGTCGCCGTTGGAGACCGAAGGGCCCACAACCCGGAAGCCCGACTGCGCGTAGAGACGTCGCGCGACCTCGTTCGCGGGGTCAACCCGCAGGCGCACCGTTCCCACGTTGGTGGCGATCAGATACTGGAACATCTCAGCGAGCAGGTGGCCGGCGACGAGGCGATTGCGGTGCAGGGGGTCCACCAGATAGTGATCGCCGAAGAGCTCACCGGGTGCGGCGGCGAACCCGTCCGCGCGTTCGACCAGCATGACAGTGCCGACGATGCGCTCATCGTCCTCTGCCACGCACGCATGGCGCAGGCCGCTCTCCGCCAGGGAGCGTTGGAGGGCCGTGGCGTCCAGAGGGACTCCCGCGCGCCCGGCTGATCCGTATCCCAGGCGGAAGAAGAAGCGGGCGACCGCCTCGGAGTCGGTCTCCGGGTGGAAGTTCCGGAGGAGCATCGTCATGGGGCCGCCTCCTCCTGGGAGAACATGACGGCGATCTGGCCCGAGGCGACCTTGGCCCTATTCACTGCGAGGCTGACGACGAAGTCGCCGAGAGAGCCCACGAGCGTCTTGAAGCGCGCCTCGATGAGGAGCTGATCGCCCGGTCGCACCAGGCGGATGAACTTGAATGACTTGATACGGGCCATGTACCCGCGAGTCAGGGAGTGCTTGGGCGTTCCCACCATGACGAGACCGGCGACGTGACTCGCGACTTCGACGAGGAGCACCCCCGGGTAGATCGGCTCGCCCGGGAAGTGCCCTGCGAAGACTGGGTCGGAGACGCTGATGTTCTTGATCCCCACCGCTCTCCTCCCGGGCTCCAGCTCGAGGAGCCGGTCGAGGAAGACGAAGGGATGACGGTGGGGAAGCACCTCCATGAGATCCGAGGCCTCGACCGGCATCCGGCGGAAAGCCGCGGGAAGGACTCCGGAGGACTCCGCTTCCGTGCCCACTGCGACTGTGCCCGCGGGCTCTGGCACCGCGCTCACGACCGGGCTTCGATCTCGTCGGCCAGCTTGTTCACAGAGCCGAAGACGTGCTGGTCGTCGTCGGTGAGGTACACGGCGAAGGTCTCCTCGATCGCCGAGACGACCTCGAGCGTGTCCAGGGAGTCCAATTCCAGACCGCGCCCGAACAGAGGTTGATCGGAATCGATCTGTCTGGGCTCGATGGGAAGGCTCAGCTCGTTGACGAGCATCTCCTTGATCCGCTGATTGAGCTCGGTGCGGGCCTGGGCGATCTTCCGAATGTCCTGGGTGTTCATGGTTCTCTCCGTTCTATGGGCGTTGAGGTGCTGGAGCTGATCGGATGAATCAGAGGGTGAGTCCGCCGTCGAGGATCAGAATCTGGCCCGTGAGGTAACTCGCCTCCTTCCCGGCCAGGAAGCGCACAGTGGCGGCGACCTCCAGAGGATCTGCCATGCGCTGCATCGGGATCGATGCGGTCAGACGCATGCGCGCCTTGGGGTTCATCCGGCGGACCATCTCCGTCTCGGTGAAGCCCGGCGCCACGGCATTCACACGGATTCCGAGGCTGGCGACCTCCTTGGCGAGCGTGCGGGTGAGCGCGTCGATACCGCCCTTGCTCGCGCTGTAGTTGACCTGCCCTGTGCTCGCGTGGGAACCGGAGATCGAGCTCATGAGCACGATGGAACCGCCGGTGTGCCGCATGCGCTTGACAGATTCCCGACAGCACAGGAAGGCGCCATCGAGGTTCGTGCGCATCACCTCATGCCATGACTCGAACGGCATCGTCGCGATCAGCCCGTCATGCGTGACACCGGCGCTGATGACGACGCTCGAGAGCGTGCCGAGGAAGCCCAGGGCCTCCCGGAACAGGCTGCGAACCTGGTTCTCATCCGATACATCGGACTGCACTGAGAGGGCGCGGCGGCCCAGGAACTCGACGTCCGCAACCACGCCGGTGGCGTCATCGGCGCGATTGTGGTAGGAAACGACGACGTCGTACCCGCTGGCGGCGAATTCGAGAGCGCACGCTCTGCCGATGCCCCGGGACCCCCCAATGACCAGCACGCCAGGGGGTGCGGCCCCCTCTTGGCGAGGGTCATCTGCTGATGATGAAACGGTGCTCACAGAACCTCCTCGTGAGTGTCGTCCAGAACCCTGATGCGTAGGTGTCGCGGACGATCGCGCCACATGCGCGCCAGGATCCGCCCGTCTCCGAAGATGTAGCCGCTAGCGCAGGTGGACGCCTCGCGGATGACTATGTCCCAGCGCACGGGCTTGGTGAGGGCCATACGGAGGTCCTCGCGGACGCCCGCGCAGTCCTCGGCGAAGACGCCAACGCAGCAACCGAGATAGGGGCGCTCACCCGATGAGAAGACCGACCCGTCCAGGGGAGCGGCGGCGATCTCCTCGTCCCATGCCTCTTGAGCGGGCTGCATCATCCGCGAGTGGAAGGCATGCGAGACATTCAGGCGCGTGCCGCGCCGGCCGATCGTGGTCGCCGCCCCCTGCAGCCCCTCCTCCGGGCCTGAGAGCACGATCTGGCGGGACCCATTGAACGCGGCCACCTCTAGCCCGTAGGCGCTCGCGATCTTGAGCGTGCGCTCCCGTGCCTCGGGCGTCGTGGTGGACACGGCGAGCATCCCGCCCTGTCCGGGAGTCGCGCCCATGAGCTCCCCGCGACGGCGGGCCAGGCGTACGCCCTGCGCGAAAGGGATGAGGCCGCAGGCGATGGCCGCGGAGAGCGCGCCGATGGAGTGACCGGCGAACCAGCGGGGTCGCTGCCGCTCCTCAGTCTCCCGGGCCCAAGCGAGGTAGCGTGCGGCACTGGATGCGACAATCGCCGGCTGCGCGTTCTCGGTGCGGGCGAGCTCTTCCTCGGTGCTGTCAGTGATGAGAGCCGGCAGGTCGAACCCGAGCGCCTCGGAGGCTTGAGCGAAGAGATCGGCGGCGTACGGATCCTTCGCGAGCAGCCGCATGCCCATTCCCCGGTGCTGCACTCCTTGACCGGGGAACCACGCGAAGCGGTTGGTTGCGGGCCCGGGATGGTTCTCGTTCATGGGGCTAGGCCCTTCCTGCGATTGACGGTTCTGAGAGGGAGGGCTTGGAGAAGGCAGGGGCCGAGACGCCCCATCGGTCTTGACACATTTCCTCCGCCCGTTGGGCCAGTGCAAGGGCACTGCGCTCCGCCATGTCGGCGAGCTGCCGGCCCAGGTCTTGCTGGTCGGTGGGGCCGGCGGCGAGCGCGACGTCGAGCGCCTCAGCGAGATCGGGCGCGGCGACATCGAAGGGCATCCTGTCGTCCCAGGTCCGCGCGTAGCACGTCACCTTCGCTATCGGAAGGCTCACCCGCGGCACCGCGTGGGCGCACGCGAGGATCCGCAGGTGCAGGGAGGTGGCCACGACGGCGGTGGAGCCGGCGATTAGGCGCAGGAGTGCCTCGGGCTGGCGCTCTCGCACGATCGTGACCCCGATCTTGCGCTCAGTGAGCCCTGCTGCGAGCTCCTCTGCCTTCTCGAAGGAGTCGTGCCCGGATGCAGTGCCTGCGCACATGATTGCCACGCCCGTCTGCGACACCGTGGGGGAGGAGGCCAGGGGATCGAGGAGCGCATCGGCACCGACCCGGCTGAGGTGGGCGTCCGAGACCTGCAGCAGCACGGGAAGGGAACGTGGTGCGGGCAGGTCGCGGACCTTGCCCAACAGGGTGTGCACCATGTCCGGGGCGAGGTCCGCCGCGATCCCGTGCTCACGGCACAGTGCCTGCGAATCCGCGTCCCGCACCGAGATCAGGGGAATGCGATGGAGGTCCTCGAGAATCCCTCGGGCTGATCGGGGCGGGAGAACTCCCAGCGCGGTGAGGTCCGCGGAGTTCATGACGCGCACTGCCCGCGCCCCGCAGAGGAGGGCCCTGGGGTCGGGGGCGTAGGCGAGCGGATGCTCGGCCGGGTCGGCCCCGAGAAGGTCCGCGAGCAGGCTCCGCCGCTCATCGGGTGGCGTCGCCCGGAAGGAGCTCCAGGCGGCAGGAGGGGCGGACATGCTCCACGCGCGCTGCGGAGAGACCGCTCCGACGGCCCCGCCGACAGTCCAGACCACGGCGGCTGGCCGGGCTGACAACTCGTCGGACCAGCGCACGACCCGTTCGGGAGCCATGACGCCGGGGGCGGGAGTGAAGGGAGCGGTGCGCACGAGGTCCCGGCCGGGGCGGGCCAGCAGGAGCTCGGTGGCGCGCAGGAGGAGGAAGTCGCCCATATTGTCGCGCTCGTAAGCGCCGACTAGAGCCCACCTCTGGACCTCTTCCCGGCTCTGCGGGTCCGGCTTGGCGCGCTCCCGCAGGTCCATCGCGGGTCTCGGTTCCATCGACCCGGATTAGCGCTGGCCGTCAGCCGCTTGGATCCGTGATCGCACGACCACGCCACCGACGATCGCTCCAAGCGCGACCACGATGACAGGGATGTAGGCCATCAGGGAGGTGACGTGGGCGATCATCATGATGATCGCGGCGACCAGCATCGCGAGGCCGATCCAGCGGCACGCGGTCGCCGCGGTCTTCAAGGCGCGGGTGGAGTCGGTCGTGGTGTTCATGATTCTCTCCAGGGCTTGCGGTGGAATCGGCGGGTCGGATGAGTGGGAGGGTCAGGCGCGACGGACGGCGCGGGAGATGCTCATGCTCGCGAGGACGGTGAAGACCACGAGCATCGCGACGAGGATGAGGACGATCATCGTGCGGGTGATGTCGTGGCCGCCGACGGTCAGTTCGATGCCCATCTCCGTGAGTGTCGCCCCGCGCACGCGGGAGTCCAGGTTGGCGATCTCGTCCGCGGTGAAGCTGTGGCGCACGAGCGCGCTGGCCTGTGCGAAGGGGAGCGACCCCAGCACGCCTGAGACGCTGGACGAGAGCGCCCCGACGTGGACGTAGGTCTCGGCGAGGAATCCGAACACGACGCCGATGACGGTTGAGATCGCGGTGAACGCGGCGAGAGTGCGCAGCAGTGAGACGAGGAAGCCCATGAGCGCGGTGAAAGCTCCGCTGCAGAGCATCAGCCATCCCCAGGTCTCGAGGATGTGGCTGGTGGAGACCTCGGCTCCGCCCGTCAGACAGTAGAGGACGCCGAGCGCGTAGATCAGTGTGGTCATGATCGCAGAGGCCACGAAGGCCGCCGCGATGTAGCCGAGTGTGAGGGCCCAGGGGCTGACGGGGGAGACGAGGAAGTCCCGCCACCGCTGGGACTCTCGGTCGCTCGCGTACTGGCGCATGGCGCCCAGGCCTGTTGTCGCGCTCGCGATGACGCAGGCGCTGGCCACTAACCAGGTGTCCACGAGGTGCGAAGCGTCCTCGCGCGTCACTAGGCCCTGGTAGCCGGTGGTCATCGTGTCCACAATGTTGTCCTCCATGAAGAGCATGACGATGAGGATCGCGATGATCGCCCCGACCAGCGAGAAGAACACGCTCGTCCGGTCGATGAAGTAAAGACGGATGTTTCGCCCAGTGAGAGTCATGATCTTGGCGGCACTGGAGGCATGCCGGGATCCCAGGTGAGTCGTCGCCATCAGTTTTCCCTCAGTTCCTTACCGGTGAGTGCGAGGAAGACGTCGTCCATATCCCCCTGCACGAACTCGAAGTCCTGGATAATGCCGCGATGGGCGGTGATGAAATCGACGGCGTCGCGGGGATTCTCCACCAGAGCCTGCACGCGCTCGCCGCTCTCCGTCGTCCGAAGTCCGGCGGATGCGAGGGCCTTCTCGATCTCCTCGCTCCGAGGGAAGGAGAGCGCATGCCTGGAGTAGTCACGACGCAGGGCGTGCGGTGTGCCCTGGGCGATAATGTGCCCGTGGTCGATGAGGACGACCTGGTCGGCCGGATCCGCCTCCTCCATGTAGTGCGTGGTGAGGAAGATCGTGATGCCGAGCTCGCCGCGCAACTGCCGCAAGGTGCTCCAGACGAGATTGCGCGACTGTGGATCGAGTCCCGTGGTGGGCTCGTCGAGAAAGAGGACCTCTGGGTCGCCGAGGAGCGCGCGGGCGATGTCCACGCGACGCCGCTGCCCACCGCTGAGCGTCCCGTAGGTGCGATCGAGGATCTCGGTGAGCTGGAGGACCTCCTGGAAGCGTTCGAGGTTCGAGCGGCCGCTCCCGTAGAAGCGGGCCCGCGCCAGGAGGTTGGATCGCACTGTCATGTCCCGGTCCAGCAGGGAGTCCTGGAAGACGACGCCCAAGCGGTCCTTGACGTCTGCTCTGTCCTTGACCACATCCATCGGCCCACCGTCCGAACGGATGTAGGAGACAGTGCCGGCCGTGGGTTTCAGGAGCGTGGTGAGCATGGAGATCGTGGTCGATTTCCCCGCGCCGTTCGGCCCGAGGAAGGCGAACAGGGAGCCGTGCTCGACGTCGAAGGACACGCCGTCCACGACTGGTGTCCCGGTGTACTCCTTGACGAGGTCCCTCACCTCGATGATGTGTGTCATCTGGTCATCTCCCCCCAGCGCTCGGTCTCCGCATAGAAGTCCGGGATTTCAATGGTGTCACCCGCCGCGAGGGCCTCTCTGAAGACTCTCGTCCCGACCACCAGGTCGAGGATCCCCAGGCCGAAGGGCGAGAAGATGATGGGACGGTCGTGCGGCACCGCGATCTCTCCACGAAGCGCCTGCGCGAGTGTCCCGGTGATGAAGTCGCGGTGCCCCACCTTCTGCTCCGCGAGATGAGGTGAGGTCCCTTCCCGGAGGCAGTGCTCGATATCGTCCACGATGTTGTGGGCGGCAAGGATGGCGTCCGGGCCGAGGTCGCGCAGGGAGATGTTCAGGATGAGCTGACCGGGTCGGAACGTCCGGCCGATGTACGGCTCGCTCGCCGTGGTTACGAAGACCACGATATCGGCGTTGATCGCCTCTTCCAAGCCCGCGGCACGTCGCGCCGGGGCGCCCGGCTCATCGCCGAGGTGCGCGCACAGCGCTTCGGCGGAGTCGTTGTCGAGGTCGTGCACGAGGACCTGTGGGTTGATCGCGACTTGTGTGAGGGCCTCGCAGACGCTGCGAGCGATGAACCCTGCGCCGACTACCCCGATGACGAGTTCTCTGGCCGTCTGCGCGGACCAGCCCAGCACCTGCGCGGCCAGGGCGGCCGAGGCGGCCGTGCGCGCAGCATTGATCTGTGATGCCTCCAGGCAGCACGTAGGGTATCCGGTGTCTGCGTCGTTCAGGACCATGATGGCGCTGGCGCGTAGGAGGTTATTGTCGGCATTGGACGGGAAGCTTGAGACCCACTTGATCCCGGCGGCGGGGGCCTCATCCATCCGGTATGCGGGGAGTGCGATGATCCGAGATCCACTTGACTTCGGCAAGCGCAGGAATGTGCTCTCAGGGACGACGGTATTCCCATCATGATGCAAGAGATAAGCCTCGCGGACCCAGTCGATGGTGTCGCTCAGGCTGCGCGAAAGTATTCGCTTAACCGTTGGTCCGGTGACCACGTGAAAATCTCGTAAAGACACAGAGCTCCCCTTGCTATGCCGAAGCTGGCGGGCGTCTCGAGGCTTGGTGCAGTGATTGATTCAGGGCTTGAACTTGAAACTCAATTTAGGCCCGGCCAGATCCAGATGCAACCGGGTTCTTGTAATTTGAGACGGTAGTTGCGAGGCGGGGCGAGGGCTGCTTGAGGACCGGGGTGCGCTTCGACCGAGTCTCCCCCAACACCTCGCTCGGCCTGGAGCGCTCAGGCCTGCAGGCGGGGTGCGAGAGCCTTGCGGCGCGCGGCGCGAAGGGCTCGTCACCCTGGCTCGCCACGAGGCCGACGACGAGCGTCTGCTCCGTCCGCCCTGTCTGGAGGGCCATGGGTTCCACAGGTTGCAGAAATGGGATGCAGAATGGGTACGGGGAGGTGCTGGCGCCGCCCGGGCGGATCACTCACAGCACGGAGGACAGGAAGGCCTTGGTCCGCTCGGCCCGGGGATTGTCCAGCACCTCGGTGGGCAGGCCGGATTCGCGGATGACGCCGCCGTCCATGAAGATCAGCTGGTCGCCGACCTCGCGGGCGAAGCCCATCTCGTGGGTGACCACGACCATTGTCATGCCCGAGGCCGCCAGGTCCCTCATGACCCGGAGGACCTCGCCGACGAGCTCGGGGTCGAGCGCGCTGGTCGGCTCGTCGAAGAGCATGAGTTCGGGGTCCATGGCCAGGGCCCGGGCGATGGCCACCCGCTGCTGCTGTCCGCCCGAGAGCTGGGAGGGGTAGTGGTCCACCCGGTCGGCCAGGCCCACCCGCTCAAGCATCTGGATCGCCCGCTCGCGGGCCTCGGCCCTGGAGATCCTCTTGACCTGGACGGGCGCCTCCATGACGTTGCCCAAGGCCGTCATGTGCGGGAAGAGGTTGAAACGCTGGAAGACCATGCCGATCTTGGCGCGCTGCCGGGCGCGCTGCTTGTCGGTCAGGGCGTGCAGCCGGACGCTGCCGTCGGCGCGCCTGACCTCCCGCATGCCCATGAGCTCGCCGTCGACCCACACCCGGCCGGCGTCGATGGACTCCAGCTCGTTGATGCAACGCAGCAGGGTCGACTTTCCCGAGCCGGAGGGGCCCACGAGCACGGTCACCGAGCCCGAGGTGACGGTGATGTCGATGCCCTTGAGGACGTGCATCTCGCCGAAGAACTTGTGCAGGCCGCGTATGCGCACCTTGGGCGTCGCGTCCGCCGGGTCGGGGGTCTCTGCGTCGGGACCGGCTGCGTCGAGCTTGTCGGGCGCCGTCATGGGGTGACCTCCAGGAAGGGGTTGTCCTTGGTGGTGTGCGAGTCGAGGATCGCCTGCTGGCGGTCGGACAGCGTGCGGCCGTTCTTGGATCCGGAGGCCGGTGCGGAGCCGCTGAAGCCCTTGCCGTAGTAGCGCTCCAGGTAGTGCTGGCCGACCATGAGGATCGAGGTGATGATGATGTACCACAGGGCCGCGACAATGAGCAGCGGGATCGTCTGGTAGGTGAATGACGCGTAGGAGTTCGTCACGAAGGTCAGGTCCAGCGTGAAAGGCACCGCCAGGACCAGGGACGTCGTCTTGAGCATGGAGATCGTCTCGTTGCCAGTGGGCGGGACAATGACCCGCATTGCCTGGGGCAGCACGATGCGGCGCAGGATCTGGCCCTTGCTCATGCCCAGGGCCCCGGCGGCCTCCGCCTGGCCGGCATCGACGCTGGCCAGGCCCGAGCGGACGATCTCCGACAGGTAGGCGCCCTCGTTGATGCCCAGTCCGAGCGTCGCGGCCACGAAGGGCGTGAACACCGACGTCGTCTTGAAGGTCAGCAGCTCGGGGCCGAAGGGCACGCCCAGGCTCAGGTACTGGTAGAGCGCGGACAGGGCGCCCCAGAACACCAGCTGGGTGTAGATCGGCGTGCCGCGGAAGAACCACAGGTATCCCACCGCCACCCAGCGCAGGACGGGGTTGGAGGACTGGCGCATAATGGCGGTGGTCACAGCCAGGATGATGCCGATGGCCATGGCCAGGAAGGTCAGCAGCAGGGTCCAGCCGACGGCGCGGACGACGCGGACCTCGCGGAAGAAGAACCACACCGTGTCCCAGTGGAACTTGTCATTGGTCACCAGCGCGTGGATGAGCATGGCGCCCAGGACGGCGACGATCGTGGCGCTGATCCAGGTCCCGGGGCGCGGGACCGGCTTGAGGCGGTTGAGCTGGACGGGCGTGTCGTCGGCTGCGGGTGCTGGGGGCACGATTCACTCCTCCACTTTCGGGTTCATCTCGGCGGTGGTCAGGGCCGCGTCCTGAATCCCCCAGGCGTCCAGGATGTCTTTCCAGATGCCGGAGTCCATGAGGTACTGGATAGCCGCCTGGACCGCCCTGTTGAGGTCGGGGCTGCTCTTGGACATGACGACGGCCTGGGGCAGGGCGTCCTCGACCTCGCCGACCGTCTCCACCGCCCCGCCGGTGTTCTCGACGGAGTAGCCGGCCACGGTCGAGTCGGAGTAGACGGCGTCGATGACGTCGCCCACCAGGCCCGTGGTGGCCTCGGACTGGGTGGAGTAGGAGCGCACGGCGATGGCGGGCCGGCCGGCGTTGGTGCACCCCCGAGAGTCCTCCCGCACGGCGTCCTCCTGGCTCGTGCCGGTCTGGACGCCGATCGTCAGGCCGCACAGGTTGAGATGGTCGGAGGGATCCACACCCTTGGGGTTGCCGGACACCACGTCGAAGCGCGAGCCGACATTGATGTAGGCGATCATGTCCATCGCGGCCTCGCGCTCGGCGGAGACCGTGAAGGAGGAGATGCCCGCGTCGTACTTGGTGCCCACCGCCGCCAGGATCGAGTCGAACTCGGCGGTGTGGGTGGTGGAGGTGACCCCCAGGACGGCCGCGATGGCCTTGGCCAGATCGACGTCGTAGCCGATCGCGGTGCCGCCGGTGTCGAGGAACTCGGCCGGCGGGTAGTCGGTGGCGGCGGCGATGTCGAGGACCCCGTCGGCCAGCGCCCCCTCGGGGAGCATGGCGATGATGTCCTCCTGCGGCTGGATCCCGGAGGTGTCGTAGCCCTTGGCGGGTGCGGATGCACCGTCGTTGCGCATGGCCTTCCAGTCCTCGGCGTGGGTGCAGCCGGTCAGGGCGCCGGACAGGGCGAGGCACAGGCCGACGGCGGTGCCGGCGGTCAGTGCGCGGGTGATCCTCATGGGGGCTCCTCGGGGGTGGGCGGGATGTGCGAGCCGGCGTGCCGGTCCCGGTGCACCGACAGGGTATACGCGGATGAGTATAGATATGCACATCGGGGAGGGTGGTATCGCGCACGTTGCGCTCGCATGCGGTTCGCACGACGGCGCCGGCACGGGTCCCGACAGTCGAGGCGACCGTACGGGCCCTCGGCGCAGGTGCCGGTGCGCCGCCGCCGTCAGCCCGTCACAGGTTGTAGTAGAGCTCGAACTCGTAGGGGTGCGGGCGCATCCGCATGGGGACGATCTCGTTGTCCCGCTTGTAGTCGATCCAGGTGTCGATGAGGTCGGGGGTGAAGACATCGCCCTCGGTGAGGTAGTCGTGGTCGTCCTCCAGGGCGTCGAGCGCCTGATCCAGGGAGTAGGGCAGTTTGGCGATGTCGTAGTACTCCTCGGGCGCCAGTTCGTAAAGGTCCTTGTCGATGGGCTCGCGGGGCTCGATGCGTCCCCGAATACCGTCGATGCCCGCCATGAGGACCGCGGCGAAGCACAGGTACGGGTTGGCCGAGGGGTCGGGCACGCGGTACTCGATGCGCTTGGCCCTGGGGGAGGTGCCGGTCACCGGGATGCGGATGCAGGCCGAGCGGTTGCGGGCCGAGTAGACGAGGTTGACAGGAGCCTCGAAGCCAGGCACGAGACGGCGGAAGGAGTTGACCGATGGGTTGGTGAAGGCCAGCAGGCTGGGTGCATGCTTGAGGATTCCGCCGATGTACCACCGGGCGTAGTCGGAGAGCTGTCCATATCCGCGCTCGTCGAAGAACAGCGGCTTGCCGTCCTTCCACAGCGAGTGGTGGCAGTGCATGCCCGAGCCGTTGTCCCCGAAGATCGGCTTGGGCATGAAGGTCGCGGTCTTGTCCCTGCGCCACGCCTCGTTCTTCACGATGTACTTGAATTTCATCATGTCGTCGCCGGCGGCCAGCAGTGAGGCGAAGCGGTAGTTGATCTCCTGCTGCCCGGCGGTGCCGACCTCGTGGTGGGCGCGCTCGATCTCGAGCCCGGACTCCAGGCAGGCGCGCACCATGGCGTTGCGGATGTCGACCATCTGGTCGGAGGGGGAGACCGGGAAGTACCCGCCCTTGAACGCGGTCTTGTAGCCCTTGTTGCCGCCCTCCTCGCTGCGGGCGGTGTTCCAGGCCGCCTCGTTGGAGTCGATGGCGTAGCGGGTGGAGCCGGGCGTGGTCTCGTACTCGATGGAGTCGAAGAGGTAGAACTCGGCCTCGGCGCCGATGTAGCAGGTGTCGGCGATACCGGTGGATCGCAGGTAGTCCTCGGCCTTGGCCGCGATCGAACGGGGATCGCGCGAGAAGCGCTCGTCCGTGAACGGGTCCACGATCGAGAAGTTGACAACGAGGGTCTTCTCCTCGCGGAAGGGGTCGAGGTAGGCGGTGGTGACATCGGGCACGAGCTTCATGTCGGACTCATGGATAGCCGTGAAGCCGCGGATCGAGGAGCCGTCGAACATCAGTCCGTCGGTCAGGGCATCCTCCTCGAATGCGGCCACTGGAATCGTGAAGTGCTGCATCATGCCCGGAAGGTCGCAGAAGCGGACATCGACGAGCGCAACCCCCTCCTTCTCAATGTAGGCGAGGATCTCGGACGCGTCCTTGAACATGTGTGTTCCTTCATCGATGGTGTCCGCCTTGGGCGCGGGCTCGGCTCGGATGCCGAAGCAGCGCGGTGCGCGGCTGGTCGAAGGCTACGGGCGCGCCATGACGCCGGTGTGCCGTGCGTGTGTCTCCGTTGTTTCACTCGCCCGGTGATTCAGGCGCCCGGTGGAGTGCTCCTCCCCGGACATCACCGGCATCACCGACCGCGCATGGCTCGTCGGTCCGGACGGGCCTTGGCCGGGTCGATGCCCTTGGGGATGGGCAGGCCCTTGGACGACAGGGAGGACAGGCGCTTGGAGACCTGACTGATCTCGGCGTCGGTGAGCCTTGTGGGCTTTGTCGGCAGCTTGCTGATGGTGGGCCACAAGTCCATCAGGCGCGTCTGGCCCTCGTCCATGCCGACATTGATGACGTGCACCGGCACGGTGGACAGGATGCGGCGAAGGATCTTCTGCTCATCCGCGACTGGCCGCTGCAGGCGGCCGGTGGGTCCCTCGGCCACGAGTACCACTCCGGGGCGGCCGACCATGCGCCAGATCACGTCCCCCGTCTTCCGGTTGACGTACACCGGGTCCGATTCGAGGTTCCAGCCGCGACCGAGACTCTGATCGAGCACGAGTTTGGCAGCGCCCGACTTGCCCTCGATCTGGGTGTAAGAGGCGCGTCGCGTCGTCCACGACAGGATGGCGACGTCCGCAGCGAGCGCCAGGGCCACCGCCATGAGTACCCAGTACCAGATCGCTTGTTGCGTGACCAGGGCGAGTGCGACGGCCAGGCAGATGAGTAGCAGTACCGTTCCCACCATGGCCCACCCGATCCACGGGTAGGTCCTGCGCGAAATCGTGTAGTAGTCCTTGAGGTTCTGGACGACACTCTTAATGCGCTGGACAAAGCGGCGCTTCTTCTCGGGCTGGGCGCTGGGGGCGGTGCTCACAGTGCTCCACCATAGCTGACGGCGCCGTGCCGCTCCCCGTGCGATCGTGGTTCATCGGCTGGTAGGTACTCCCCGATCCTGCGAATCAAGGGATATGTCACTTCAAACGGGCGACGACGGCACTCGCCTCCTGCCGGGCGGTGACCGGTGCCGCGAGCTCCGTCATGTTGTCGGGTATGGGACGGCCCTTGGCGCGCATGGCCCTGCCCCACAGCGCGCCCGAGCGGTAGGACGAGCGCACCATCGGGCCGCTCATGACGGCGGCGATGCCCATCTGCTCGGCGAGCTTCGCCAGCGCCACGAACTCCTGGGGCTTGACCCACCGGTCGATGGGGTGATGCAGCTTGGAAGGACGCATGTACTGGGTGATGGTGAGGATGTCCACCTTGGCCTCGACAAGGCCGCCGATGGCGTCCTCGATCTCGGCGCGGGTTTCTCCCATGCCCAGGATGAGATTCGACTTGGTCAGCATCCCGGCCTCGGAGGCCTGCCGCAGCACCGCCAGACTGCCCTCGTAGGAGAAGGCCGGACGGATGCGCCGGAAGATCCGCGGCACGGTCTCCAGGTTGTGCGCGAACACCTCCGGGGCGGCGGAGAAGACCTCTTCCAGGGGCTCGGACCGGCCCTTGAAGTCGGGGACCAGGAGCTCGACGCCGCAGCCGGGCAGCACGGTGTGGATCTGCCGGGCCGTCTCGGCGTACAGCCAGGCGCCGCCGTCGGGAAGGTCGTCGCGCGAGACGCCGGTGACCGTGGCGTAGCGCAGCTCCATCTGCGCCACCGAGGCGGCCACCCGGGCGGGCTCGTCCTCGTCGTACTCGGTGGGACGTCCGGTGGCGATGTCGCAGAAGTCGCAGCGGCGCGTGCACAGCTCGCCCCCGATGAGGAAGGAGGCCTCGCGCTCGTTCCAGCACTCGTAGATATTGGGGCAGTTGGCCTCCGCGCACACGGTGTGGAGCTTGCGCTGGCGCACCAGGCCGCGGACCTCCTGGTAGGTCTGCGACACCACGGCACGGGTCTTGAGCCACTCGGGCTTGCGCTCGATCGGCGTCTCGGCGTTGCGCGCCTCGACGCGCAGAAGCCGACGACCCTCGGGAGCGACGGTAGTGGTCACGAGCCCTCCTCACACAGTGGTTCCCACTGGTTTCCGCTGGTCTCCAGCGGCTTCCAGCGGCCTCACCCGGTAGCTGCGCCCTCAGTGTATGCCAGAGAGCCCTCGATCTGGGACTGAGGGCCCATTCGGGCGGTGCGGGCCGGCGTGCCGTGCGCCACCAGCGGCGCAAGGTGCCTGGCGAGAGCCGCGGCGACGTCGTCGGCCAGGTCGAGCGCCCGCAGGCGCGCCCCGGTCTCCGCCGTAAGCGAGGTCACACCAGCGTCGTCAATGCCGCACGGCACGATCCGCTCCAGGTCGAAGGCGGCCAGGTCCGGGTCCACATTCAGGCCGATGCCGTGCATCGTCACGCCGCGCGCCACCCGTACCCCCAGGGCGCACACCTTGCGCTCCACCCTGCGGGCCGGCCGGGGCGACTCGGGCTCGGCCGCCACCCACACTCCGGAGCGCCCCTCGACCCGGATGGTGGCCAGACCGTGCTCGGCGCACGCCTCGATGGCGGCCTCCTCCAGCGCGCGCACGTACCTGATCACGTCGATGGGGGAGGCCAGGCGCACGATCGGGTAGACCGTGAGCTGGCCGGGGCCGTGCCACGTGGTCTTCCCGCCCCGGTCCACACGGACGACCGGCACGTGGCCCGGCTCGACGAAGTCGCCGTCGGGCCGCTCCCAGGAGTGCGCCCTGCGGCCCACCGTGTACACGGCCTCGTGCTCCAGCACGAGGAGCGTCGAGGCGCGGCGGCCGTCGACGACCTCCCGGTGAACCCGCCGCTGGAGATCCCATCCCTCGTCGAAGGGGACCAGCCGGGAGCCGAGATCGAGGTCCACACGGTGCACGGCATCACCATAGCCTCCATATAGCCTCCAAAGCCGCCGTGACCGCCGCAGCCGCCGTACAGCCGCCACGAGAGGCCCGTTGCGCGCCGGAGGGCCGGAAGTTATCCACAGGGTGCCCCGGACCTGGCGGTGCGGTCGGGCGGGCGAGGACCATGACAGACATGAGAGCCCTGAAGCCGCGCCGCCCGGAACCGGAGCCTCCGTATGACGACGGCCCCTCGCCCGCCCAGGACACCGATCTTCCCGAGGACGTCCGCGACGAGCTCGTGGCCGTGGGCCTGGCCGTCGGCGAGCCCATGGGGCGCGACCGCCCGGGTCATCTTGCTCCGCGGCGGGCCCTGGACGATGCCGGGAACGACGTCGTGGTGCAGGTCGTCGACGTGCCCGAGGGCGCCGGCGGCGCACGCGCCCTGCGCCGCCTGGCCGACCTGCGACTGCTGCGCCATAAGGCGATCGCGGGAGTGCGCCGGGTGATCTCTTTGCCGGAGGGCCGCGTGGGTGTGCTCAGCGAGTTCATCATCGGGGCCGATCTGGCGGTCGTGCTGGGGGCTCGCGGCGGCCTGACCCGCGATGAGGCCGCACGACTGCTCGACGACCTGGGAGGCGCACTGGCGCATCTGCACGAGCGGGGCATGGCTCACGGTGATGTGGCGGCGGCCAATGTCATCGTCAATACCGATGGGCAGCCGGTTCTCATCGATCTGCTGGGAGGGGCGCTGGAGACCGGCACCGAGTCGAGCGCCGCCCCTGAGCGCGGGGAGGGGGCGCCGGCGACTGCGGCCGCGGACGTCTACTCCCTGGCGGCTCTGCTGCGCCAGTGCGCGGCGGGGTCACCGGCCCTGGCCGAGCGGCTGGAGCGAGTGCTTCCCGACGCCCTGGACGCCGACCCGGACCGCAGGCCCAGTGCACGCGACCTGGCCGCCCGCGCCCCCGAGATCGGTCAACCGGGCGTCATCGAACTGCCCGATGGGGCCAGACTGGCCGCCGGGGCACTGCGGGCCGCGAGTTCGCGGCCGACGCGCGCTGTGGCCTCACGACGCGGCCGCCCCTCCGAGGCGGGGCGGCCGGTACGAACCTGGGGGCCGGGATGGTGTCCCACCGGTCGCCGTGGGCGGGGAGCACGTCTGGGGCTGGTGCTGCTGGCGCTCAGCATTGCGCTAGGCGCTGCCGCCGTGGCGCGGGGATGGCGGCCCGACTGGATGCAGGCTTCCGCATTGTTGGCCACTTCCCCTTCCTCCGCACCGGTATCGGCCGAGACGGATGATCCGCAGGGGGCCGCGATGGGCTCCGCGGACGCTCCGGATGCCGCCGATGCGGGGAGCACAGCGGATACGGCAGATACAGCGGATGCGACAGGCACTGCGAGTCCCGAGGCGCCCGATATGCTGCCGATCGTCGTCGAGCTGTCTCTGGCGAGGGATTCCGCCCTGAACGACAACGATGCCGAGGCCCTGGCGGCCACGACCGTTCCGGATTCTCCCGCGGCCCTGGCCGACGAGGCGCTGCTGGCCACGATCTCCGACTCGGGAGAGCGGATCGAGGGGCTGGACACCATGGTGCACTCCGTGACCGGTGCGTGGGTCGGGCAGGAGGCTCAGGAGGTCGCTGAGAGTTGGCCGGATGCCACCGCCGTACGTGTGTCGCAGTCGCAAGCGCCCTCAGTGCGCATCGGTGCCGACGGATCGAGACGGGCGGTGCCGGCTCAGGAGACCCGAGATGTCGTGCTCGTCCTGGTCCCCGGGCCGTGGAGGGTGGCCGAGGTCCTGCAGGCGGACTGACCCCCGCCTCTCCCGCTCCAGTGCTGTCTCAGTGAGGCTCAGTAGGACTCAGCAGGACAATTCAGTAGGGTTCGGTGAGCACCTCCGCGGCATCCGCTTGATCGAGGATCGCTCGGCAGTCCATCACCATGGCGGCGGAGCCGCACAGGTAGACGTCCGCTCCCGACAGGTCGATGTCGGCTTCTGCGAGCGCGTCCGTCACCCGCCCGTGGAAGAAGCCGTCGGCCGTTTCGCGGCTGAGGCAGCGCACCATGCGGCCGGGCAGGGTGGCATCGACCATGGCGGTGAGGTCCTCCTCGCGGTTGCGACAGCCGAACAGGAGCGTGTCTCTCTCAAGACTATCCGCATGGCGGAACATGGCCAGGAAGGGGGCCAGGCCGGTACCCGTGGCGATGAATATGCGAGGCCGTCCGGTCTCCTTGAGCTGATATCCGCCCAGAGGCAGCTCGACGACGGTACGAGTCCCCGTCTCTACTTTCTCGATGAACCGCGACCCGCGCCCGCCCGTGCGCGTCGAGATGAGCAGCTGGAGCACGCCGTCCTCGAGGCCGGCGATGGAGTAGTCGCGCCACGAATCGTCGCCGACATGAAGACGGGCGAACTGTCCTGGAGCCCATGCGCCGACTGAGCCTTCCACCTCCAGGTTCACCTCCCAGATGCTGGGCGTCAGGCGCCGCTTGGAGGCCACGGTGACATGATGCTTCCCCTCGGGAAGCAGGCGAGGACCGATGTCGGATTGCGTCGGAGTCTTCGTGCGCACGGCCTTGGTGATCATGGGGTATCCGCGTGAACCGAGCGCTTGGCAGGCGGCCGCTACTCCGCCCATCATGGCGCCGACGATGCCCAGGCTTCCGGCATCCTGTCCGGACAGCAGCAGACCGGGTACAGCCGTGCGCGGACCCAGCGGCCGGGCCTTGTACCGCTGCGGAGTTGCGGGCACCCCGTAGAAGGCCCCGGCCGGATGGGCGGTGTAGTGCTCGAAGGTCAGGGGAGTGGAAGCCTCCATGTACTCCACCAGGTCGGTCAGACCGGGAACGGCGGTTTCCGCAAGAGCCAGCATGCCGGAGGCGATGCGCTCCTTGAGGGCGGAGTAATCGGCGCCGCGGTCGCCCTGCGGGCGGTCGGCCCACGACGCGAACGGTTCGGCATCGCAGAAGGAGATGATCTCGGCGGTGTGAGGCGTTTCGCCTGATTTCAAGGAGGGGAAGGAGACGAAGGCGTTCTGCGGCTTCCCCTCCAGCAGGGCGGCTCCATGCGTCCTGGCGGCATCGTGGTCGAGGTCCCGACTGACCCAGATATTGCCGCCGTCCACGCCGATGCTGCGCGGATCATCACGCAGGCGCAGGAACACGGTGACGGCCGATGCTCCGGTGCCCAGGCGCTTAATTGTGCGCCGGGCAGGAGCGGTGGCGCGCCCGACGGCGCCGCCGGTGGGCAATAGGCGGGAGAACGTGCTGGAGGCGCCGATGGCGGAGATGACCACAGGGGCCCGGTAGGTCCGCTCGCGTGCGATCGGACCGCGATGATCCAGTGCGCGCACGCCCACGGCGGCACCGTCCTCGATGAGGATCTCCGTGACTTCCTGGGCGACCCGGACCGCTCCTCCGGCCTGCTCGATCCCCTTCTCGAACGTGCGGGCGATGTGCGCACTGCCGCCTTTGGGGAACCATCCGCCGTCCAGATAGTGGGAGACGATCATCGCGTGCACGGCGAAGGCGGAACGCGAGGGCGGCAGGCCGTAGTCGCCCCACTGGCTGGCCAGGACGGCCTTGAGCTCGGGGGAGCGGAAGTGGGCGTCCAGATATGCCTTCGTTGTGCCGGTGGCGGTGCGTCCGGTCATGCGCTGCACGGATCTGAGCACAGGAGTGATGGGGCGGGGCACCATGCCCTGAACGAACTCGAGTGTGGCCCAGGCCGTAGCCCGGCGAATATCTTTGAAGTAGCGCCGGATCGCAGCCGCTTCGGCCGGAAATTCCTTGATGAGGGCGCGCTCGTATCGCTCGGACCCACTGGTAGCGCGCAGGTCGATTCCCGGATATACGAAGCGGTCGTAGACCTCTGGCATGCGGTTCCACTCCAGCTCGCCGCCCGAGAGATAGTCGAAGTACGCACGGACCTGAGAGCCGGGGTCGAGCTGCCCGATGTAGTGCACGCCCACGTCCCAGGAGGCGCCATCGCGACGGAAGGTGTGCGTCAGTCCTCCTGGTTCCGTGTGTCTCTCGAGGACGAGGACCCGTTTGTCCGCCGTACGGGCCAGAAGGCCCGCCGTGGTCAGTCCTCCTATGCCGGAACCGATGACGATGGCGTCATATGTCATGCGCATTTCCTCTTGTCGTTGTTAGACAGCCTTAGACAGCGTCAAGCGGGAGTGTAGCAGCTGACTAGACACTGTCTAGTGGCTGTTCTTAGACTGGCGGCATGGGGATCGAACAAACGGATCGATCGGCTGAGCGCAGTGGTCGCGACCTGCGCGCCGAGCTTCTTCGGACCAGTCGAGAGCTTCTCGACGAGGGCGGGCCGAGCGCCCTGAGCATGCGCGAGGTCGCTCGTCGTGCACGATGCACCCATCAGGCGCCGTATCACCACTTCGCCAATCGAGAGGCGATCCTCGCGGCATTGGTGTGCGAGGGCTTCGAGGAGCTCGCGGAGCGGTTGTGCGCGGTGCACGATGGGCTCGAGGTGCACGGGCTGCTTGCGACGCTGAACGCATCAGGGGATACCTATATCGAGTTCGCGCTGCGCAATCCCGGGGTCTTCCGTGTGATGTTCCGTCCTGATATGTGCGCCCCGGAGCGCTTCCCGGACGTCGTGCGCGCGAGCACGCGTGCTCGCGGTGAGCTGGCGCGGCTGGCGAGCGTGGTCGCGGGACGGGGGGAGGCGGCTCCCGAGATCGAAGCGTCGATCTGGGCCTTCGTTCACGGGCTGGCCTCATTGCTGCTCGACGGTCCGTTGCTGGGAGAGTTCGAGACCCTGTCGGAGCGTATGGACTTCGCTCGCCAGGTGACCCGCCTCAATGTCGCTCCGCTCGCCGCGCTTGCGCATCAACAATTTGAGGGGGCTGTGCCGGAGTGCGAGGGTGTCGATGGGGTGTCCGTGGAGAACGACCAATGAGCAACGTGGG
>ERZ773079.383-NODE-383-length-29668-cov-66.737311_pt1 | contig 29668 bp, 18 predicted proteins | sample MGYA00511355_ERZ773079 | MGnify/ENA primary metagenome ERZ773079 (study PRJEB29015, sample SAMEA2737979) | human oral metagenome | biome: human oral; feature: human-associated habitat; material: dental | place: China | collected 2117 ... | reverse complement strand
TGTACATGCCCAGCGGCTGCTTGGCGGCCTCGACGACGACGTTGGCGACGTTGGCGACCAGCAGCGTCATCGGCAGCTCGAACTTCCCGTCGGACAGGAACGGCGTGACCCACGGCGTGACCACAAGCAGAGCGAGGCCCAGGCCCGCGCCCAGGCCGGCGAAAGCGCCGGCCGCCCGGAAGGGGGATTCGATCCGCCCCTGGGCGCGCGCCTTAGCGAAGTGGGGCCACATCGCTATGCCCGTCACAGCGACCGTCTGGGTGAGCAGGCCGAACAACTGCTGGGCGAGCTGGTACTGCGCCAGGGCCTGGCCGACCCCGCGGTGGGACAGGAGCAGGCGGTCGGTCTGGAAGGCGATGGGGATGACCAGGGACTGCAGAAGCGAGGGGGCCGCGGTGTCGATGATCTTGACCCCGCGCGCCCGCCGCAGCCGGGGCACGTCGCGCAGCGCCTCGCCCAGCAGGGGCCCGGTGGCCCGCCAGGCCACGACTATGCAGATGATCGAGACGAACGTGTTGGCCACGTAGGACATCACCGGCACGCTGTTGCCGGCCTCCAGACGGGTGATGACGGCGAGCAGCAGCATGCAGGTCAGGGCCGGGGAGACGATCCCCTGGCTGATGACCTGCGTGGCCGAGCGCCCCATCCCCACGACCACCCGCTGCCCGACGCTCAGCGGCAGGGCGGCGGCGTACACCAGCAGGCACAGGGTCGCGGTCACCCCGCCGCCGTCCATGAGCTTGGCGCCCAGCAGCGAGGGCCACAGGCCCAGCAGTCCGAGAACGACCCCAACGGTGGCGATGATCAACGCGAAGCTGAGGAGCACTCGGATGGCGGTGGTCAGGACCCGTCGCACGACCGCATCGTGATGAAGATCGCTCGACCCCGCCACCGCGTTGAGGATGACGGCACCGATGCCTAGATCCGTGAAGGGCATGAGGCTGGGGAAGGTGGCGAGCAACCCGTACTGGGCGTAGGCGTCGGACCCGAAGTGGCCGATGATGAGCCGGGTATTGATGAGTCCGAACACCCCGGCCGCCCCCATGACGACGACCTTGGCCATCGCCGCGCGGCGCACCGGCGCCCACGACCCTGAGGAGGACCCCGGAGAGGGTGCCGAGCGGGTCCGAGTCATGAACAGGTCTCCTCGAAAAGCGGTAGTGTGGGGGTGAAGGCTAACGAACGGATAAGCTGGTGACTCCTCTCACGGGCGTCACGACCACCGGCAGGGTCACGGTAGCATTGCCAGAACAACCGTCCCCGGCGGAGACGCGAAGGACGCCCGCGGGCCCGGGAGGGCACTCACGGGCTCCCACCGACGGCGGACGGACGACAGAGACACAGCAGCAGAGCAGAACAGACAGCACGCGCACGACGGACACGACAGAGCAGCACAAGCAGCACAACAGCATTCAGCACGAACAGCACGCCGATCATCGGCCACAACGCCTTCACGGAGAAGCCTTGACGCCCACAATCCCGCCTCAGCCCACACGGCGCCTCGTCACGACGAGGCGCTCGCTGCGGGCGGGCGCGCGCGGCTCCCTGCCCTCGCTGGACTCGCCGACCTTCACCTCCTGGCCGGTCATGCGCCGCGACCTGCTCACCTGGCTCGTCCTGGGGGACCTGGCCGCCGTCATGCTGCCCACGGCACTGCGCACGGCCGACGGCGTCGGCGGGATCCTCACGGCCGCCGCGGACGGCATGATCATGATGCTGCTCTCGTGGGCCCTCGGGGCGCTGCGAGTCGACGTCATCGACCAGGCCCGCTCCGGCTGGGGCCACGTGCTGGCCGCCGCCGTGGTGGCCGCTCCGCTGGCCATCATCCTGGTGCAGGCGCTTTCGCCCGCCACGACGCCGACCTCCATCCTCGTGCCGCTGGTCGTCCAGGCCGCCCTGGCCATCGCCAGCCGCGTCGTCGAGAGCGCCTGGCTGCGCCGCTGCCGCATGGACGGCCACGGACTGCGCCGCACCCTGATCGTCATGGGCACCGGGGCCGAGGTCATCCTGCGCCAGCTGCACCGCCACCCCGGTGACGGCTTCCTCGTCGTCGGCTACCTGTCGGCCACCACCGGTCGCTCGCCCTCGGCCGCACCCCTGGGCGACGTCGACTCGATCCGCCACACGGTCCACTCCGAGCACATCGACGTCGTCATGACCCTCGGCGGGGTCACGCCGGACTCACTGGTCTCGGTCATGCGCGCTCTGGAGGCGACCCCCGCCCGCCTCGTCGTCGCCCCCGGACTGCAGGACGTGGTCCCCGGCCGCATGCGCGGACTGCCGGTGACCCACGGCTGGAGCGGCCTGATCGACGTCAGACTGCGCCGGGTGCGGCTGGTGAGCAAGGACGTCGTCGACCGCCTCGTCGGCGCTCTCCTCCTCACCCTCGCCGGCCCGATCCTCCTCATCGCCGCGGCCGCGGTCCGCCTGGACTCCCCCGGGCCCGCCTTCTACACCCAGACCCGCGTGGGCGAGAGGGGCAGGCCGTTCACCATGGTCAAACTGCGCTCCATGTACGTCGACGCCGACGCGCGCCGCGCGGCCGTCGTCGCCGCCGGCGGGGACGCCGGCAACAAGGTCCTGTTCAAGGACCGGCAGGACCCCCGCATCACCCGGGTGGGCCGTGTGCTGCGCCGCACCTCGCTGGACGAGCTGCCCCAACTCATCAACGTCGTGCGCGGGGACATGAGCCTGGTCGGTCCCAGGCCGGCTCTGCCCCATGAGGTGGCCGAGTACGACGCCGAGGCCCGGCGCCGCCTCCTGGTCAAGCCGGGTCTGACCGGCCTGTGGCAGATCTCGGGGCGCTCGGACCTATCCTGGGACTCCACGGTGGCCTTGGACCGCCACTACGTGGAGAACCGTGGCGGACATCTCGATGTGGAGATTCTCGCGGGCACGCTGAAAGCCGTCGTCGGGGGACGGGGAGCCTACTGATGCTCACCGGCTACGTGCCCGGTGGCTTCGACATGCTCCACATCGGACACCTCAACATTCTCACGTCGGCGGCCGCCCGGTGCGACCGCCTCGTCGTCGGCGTCGCCACCGACGACTCCTTGGAGCGCATGAAGGGCCGTCGCCCCATCGTGCCCCACGCCGAGCGCATGGCGCTCGTGGGCGCACTGCGGATGGTCGACGCCGTCGTGCCGGATCTCGACCAGGACAAGCGCCTGGCCTGGCGCCGTTCCCCCTTCGACGTCCTGTTCAAGGGCACCGACTGGGAGGGCACCGGCAAAGGCCGCGCGCTGGAGTCGCAGATCGCCGAGGTGGGGGCGCGGGTCGTCTATCTGCCCTACACCCCCACCACCTCCTCGACGATGCTGCGCCGAGTGCTCGCTCAGGAGGTCGCCGCGCGCACCCCCGTGCCGGACAAGAGGTGAGGGCCGTGCCCCTGCCCTCCCCGCGACGCCCCCGCACCCGTGCGGCCCGCGGGACGCGCACGACCCGGCGCCGGGTCTCCACGGCCGCCGCGGCTCTCATGCTCGCGGCCCTGGCCGCCGCCGCCTGGCTGCACGAGGGCGCCTCGCAGGCCGACATCGAACTCGACGACGGCGGCGTGTGGGTCACCAGCACCTCCCAGCACCTCGTAGCGCGCCTGAACTACCCCTCCCGCCAGGTCGACGGCGCCATCCGCACTACCTCGGCCAACTTCGACGTCACCCAGAGCGCCGACCACGTCCTGGTCCCGGACACGGCCTCCTCCACCGTCTCCGCAGTGGACCCCACGACCGTCTCCCTGTCCACCGGCACGCCGCTGACCAGCGGCGCCGCCGTCTCCCAGGGCGCCGACCGGGTCATCGCCGCGGACCCGGCCGAAGGGACCGTGCGGGCCTCCTCGGTCGACGCCGTCGGCTCGCTGTCCTCGGCGCCCGCGCTGATCGAGAACCAGCCCGACGTCGTGGCGGTCGCCGGGACGGACGGATCCGTCCACGCCGTGTCCCCCAAGACCGACACGATCACGACCGTTCCGGTGCGCGGCGCCGGCTGGGCAGAGGCCGACAGCGAATCGGCCTCGCTGACTGCGGGAACCGACGTCGCCGTGACCGCCGTCGGCGGGGACACCATCGTCCTGGAGCGCGGCACGGGCGTGCTCCACCTGCCCGGCGGCAGGACCCTCGACCTGGGCGAGGCCGGGCTGACCCTCCAGCAGCCGGGCCCCGCCTCCGACACCGTCCTGGTGGCCTCCCGCACGCATCTGATGTCCGTGAACCTGGACGGCTCGGGCTCCACGAGTCTGCCGGCGAGCGAGGATGGCGAACCGGTCGACGGCGTGGCCGCCGCCCCGGTGCGCCTGGGCGAGTGCGCGTACTCCGCCTGGTCGGGGTCGGGCCAGTTCGTACGCCAGTGCGCAGGGGCCGTCGAGACCCGTCACGACGACAGGCTCGCCTCGTCCGCCGCCCCGGTCTTCCGCGTCAACCGGGACGCCATCGTCCTCAACGACATCGCCGAGGGCACCGTATGGCTGCCCGACGACGAGCTCGTCCTGGTCGAGAACTGGACGGACGTGACCTCGCAGACCGACGAGACGGCGGATGACAAGGACGACTCGGCGCAGACCACCGAATCCCAGACCCTGCCCGAGCGCACCGAGGAGAACCACGCGCCCGAGGCCGTCGACGACTCCTTCGGGGTCCGCCCCGGCCGCTCCACCGTCCTACCGGTACTGGCCAACGACTCCGACCAGGACGGCGACGTGCTCACCGCCATTCCCGGCGAGGGGGCCGCGAACGCCCGGGTGGATCAGGCCCAGGAGGGCCTGGCCCTGCGCATGGAAGTCGCCGACGACGCCGCCGGCACCATCACGGTGCCCTACACGGCCGACGACGGGCGGGGCCTGAGCGACTCGGCCGTGGCCACCGTCGACGTGCACCCCTGGGACGTCAACACCGCGCCCGAGCAGATCACGACCCCGAAGATCGTGGTCTCGGGCTCGGCCTCCGCCTCTGCCGGTGTGCTGAGCGCCTGGCAGGACCCCGACGGCGACACCCTCTACCTGGTCTCCGCCCAGGGCGAGGGCATGGATGTGCGCACGACGAACGAGGGCACGGTCGCCGTGCGCGACCTGACGGGCGCGCCCGGCACCCGTCCGCTGACGGTGGTCGTCTCCGACGGGCGCGAGACGACCGCGGGAACGGTCGACGTGGACGTCCAGCCCGCCGAGGCGGCCGAGCCGATCGCCAACGCCGACCACGTTCAGGTCGTCGCCGGCACGCAGGCGCTCTTCTCCCCCCTGGACAACGACACCTCCCCCAGTGGCGAACCGCTGAGCCTGGCCGGTCTGGACGACCCGCCCGCCGGCACCACCGCCGAGATCAACCGCCAGGCGGGGACCGTCACGTTCACCGCCGAGGCGGCGGGAACCTACTACCTGGGCTACGACGTCACGGCCGGCGCGGCGGTGGCCAAGGGGATCGTGCGCGTCGACGTCGTCGCCGCTTCCGACTCCTCGGTGCCGCCGGTGCCCGAGAATGACACCGCTCTGCTGCGCGAGGGCGGGTCGGTGACCATCGCCCCGCTGAGCAACGACTTCGACCCCTCCGGAGGCATCCTCGTGCTCCAGTCGGCCTCGACCCCGGCCGATTCGGGCGTGACGGTCACGGTCGTCGACCACTCGCTGCTGGAGATCACCTCGGCGGGGAACCTGCCCCAGAGCGTGGACCTGGAGTACACGGTCTCCAACGGCGCCTCGACGGCGACCGGGCGGGTCTCGGTCGTCCCCATCACCTCGGGCGAGGCCCAGGTGCCGGTCACGGCGGCCGACACGGCCGTGGTGCGAGTGGGCGACGTCGTCACCGTGCCCGTGCTCAACAACGACACCTCGCCGTCGGGTCTGGCGCTGTCCCTGTCCGATGAGCTGGGCACCGCCGGAGACGCGCTCGGCACGGCCTGGGTCTCCGAGGACAGCGTGCGCATCAAGGCCGGCGACGTTCCGGGGCGTACGACGCTGACCTACACCGCCACCGACACGCTGGGTCAGACCGCCACCGGCCGGCTCGACGTCGAGGTGCGCGATCGCGACGACGCCGCCAACACCGCCCCCAGCCCGCAGAGCCTGGAGGCGAGCACGGTGGCCGGTTCGCCGGTCAACATCACCGTGCCGATGGACGGTATCGATCCCGACGGCGACTCGGTGAGTCTGGTGGGCCTCAACCAGCCTCCGACGGGCGGCACCGTGCAGGTGGACAGCACTTGGCTGACCTACACGCCCACCGACGGCACAACGGGCACGGACACGTTCACCTACACCGTCCAGGACCGCTTCGGCGCGCAGGCGAGCGCCACGGTGCGCGTCGGCGTGGCGCCGACGTCGGCGACCAACACGGCCCCGACCGCCACCGACGACACGGTCGTGGCCAAACCGGGCCGCACGGTGGCCGTGGACGTCCTGTCCAACGACCTGGACGCCGACGGGGACAACCTGGTCCTGGAGGGCACACCCGTCTGCGACGACGACGCCCTGGGGGTGTCGGTGCGCTCCAACCGCGTCATCCTGAACCTGCCCGCCACCGAGGGCGTGCGCACGGTGCGCTACATCGTCTCCGACTCCCGCGGCGGCACCGACACCGGCACGCTGACGGTCGACGTGAGGGCCGACGCTCCCCAGGCCAGCCCGGTCGGCGTGGACGACTACGTGACCGTGGACAAGGTGGAGGCCGACGGTTCGGTCACCGTCCCGGTCCTGGACAATGACTCCGACGCGGACGGCTCGCCCTGGGATCTGACCCTGACCACCGACGACCCAAGCGCCCAGGTGATCGACGGCCAGTCGATCCGGGCGACGGTGGGCGACCAGAGGCAGTTCGTGCTGTACACCGTCACGGACGTCGACGGGCTGACGGGCCATGCCGTGGTCGTCGTGCCGGCGCGCTCCGAGCTGCGGCCGCGGCTGAACTCCTCCGCCGTGCCGGTGCGCATCCCGCCCGACCGCACCAGCGACGTGGACCTGTCGTCCTTCATCCTCTCGCGCGCCGGCACGTCGCTGAGCGTCACGGACCCCTCCGCTCTGCGTACGGGCACCGGTCTGGAGGCGGCCGCCGTCGGAGGCAACGGCGGCGCGCTGTCCCTGACGCCGACGACGGGCTTCACCGGGCAGACCTCGGTGACGCTCACGGTGGCCGACGGCACCGGTGACGACGCCCTGAGCTCGACGCTGACGCTGCCGGTTCTCGTGGAGTCCTCGACGAACACCGCCCCCGTGCTGACCCCGACGCAGATCTCGGTGGCGCCCGGCGAGGGCGCCGTCACCGCCGACCTGGCCGCCATGACCAAAGACGCCGACGGCGACCGGCTCAGCTTCTCAGCCAGCTCACCGTCGGCCGGCTTCGATGCGGACCTGTCCGGCTCGATCCTGTCGGTCAAGGCGGCCGATGACGCCTCCATCGGCACGACGGGCAGCACGACGGTCGCCGTCGACGACGGGACGAACCCTCCGGTCAGCGCCGAGATCCCGCTGCGGGTGGTCGACTCGACCAAGCCCCTCATGACGACGACGCCGGTGATGCTGGTCTCGGACGGCTCGCCGGTGACGGTGGACGTGGCCTCCTTGGTCACCAACCCCTTCCCCGACAAGCCCATCACGCTGTCCGGGGAGCCGAGCGTCACCTCCGGTCAGGGCACCGTGACGACGTCGGGCACGACGCTGACCATCAGTCCCGCCGCGGGCTTCACCGGGCGCCTCGTCGTGGGCTACGGCGTGCTGGACGCCACCGGCAGCGCCGCCCGCGGCGTCAGCGGAACCGTGACGGTGACGGTCGCGGGCGTCCCGGAGGCCCCGGTCGGGGTGAGCGCGGAGCCGCAGGGCTCGAGCGCCATGACGGTGACCTGGTCGCCGGGCGCCGACCACGGGGCGCCGGTCACCTCCTACACGGTCACCGAAGTCGACGGCGCCGGCTCGTGGACCTGCACGGGCTCGCCGTGCCTGGCCTCCGGTCTGAGCGCCGGCGGCAGCTACTCCTTCCAGGTGGTGGCGACCAACGCCGCGGGCAGTTCGGCGCCCTCGGCCGCATCGGCGCCGAGGGCACTGTCGGTCACGCCCTCCGCACCCACGGGCGTCACTCTCGCCGGCGGCCAGGGGCAGGTGACCGCCTCGTGGGCGCCCGTGAGCGCCGGCGGCTGGGACGTCGCCTACGAGGTGGAGCTCTCCGACGGCCAGACGCAGACGACGGCGGGGACCTCCGCCTCCTTCTCCGTGAGCCCGGGCAGTTACGTGGCCGCGGTCCGCGCCGTCCTGGCCTCCTCGGGCGCCTCGCAGTGGGCGATGTCGAACGCGGCCGGGCCGTGGAGCCCTCCCGGCAGGCCGTCGGTGAGGCAGGAGAGCGGCGGGGTCACCGTCTCCTGGAATTCGGCCGGAGCGGGGTCGGGCGTGATCTACACCGTCAACGTCTCGGGTGACGCCACGACCTCAGTCGGAGCGGGCTCGGGCTCCTCCGCCTTCGTTCCCCTGAGTCCCGGTTCCTACAGTGTCACCGTCACCGCCTCCCAGGGCGGCAGCTCCGCGACATCGCCGTCGGCGGACGTCCAGGTCACCGGCGCCCCGCCCGCGCCCTCCGTGCCCGTCATCGCGGCCTACGGCGCCTCGGGCACGCTCGAGATCGCCACGCCCGCCACTGCGGTGGCCGGCAATGGCTGGAACGCCAACGACCTGGACGTGCAGTACTCCGTCGGCAGGGGGTGGACCTCCGGCACGACCCTCACCGGTCTGAGGAACGGCACGGAGTACACCGTGTACGCCCGCACCGTCGCGTCCGACGGATCGGTTTCGGCATCGGTGACCGGCAACTCCGCCACTCCCTACGGGCCTCCCGGAACGCCGTCGGTGACCTGCTCCCCCTCCGGAACCAGTGTGAGCTGCTCCTTCACGCCGGCGGACACCGGCGGGCGTCCCGTGTCCTATCAGCAGGCGAATTCCGCCGCCGGGGACGGCGCCACGTCGGTGCCCGCGGGGGGCACGGGCCCCCTCTACGACGTCGGCCCGGGCGAGAGCGCCACCTGGTGCGTGCGCGCCTTCAACGACGCCGGCTCCTCGGGCTGGTCCTGCGACTCGGCCACGGCGAACGGGGTGGACATCGGCACTGAAAGGAGCTTTCAGATCACGACGAATACCCCGGAGGCCGTCTGCTCCGAGCAGGATTACCAGGAGACCGGCTTCTTCCGCGGCTGGTGCTGGAGAATCGTCCTGGACGTCTCGGGCTTCAACCCGAACAGCAACGTCTCGTGCTCCTACCAGTACCGGGACCGTCAGGACGGGGATCTCAAGTCCTACACCGGGACGTTCACCGTCAACAGCGGGGGCGGGGCCCGGCACGTGTTCCCGCACCGGAGCCCGAACCCCGATCTGGGGGTCACCTGCACTCAGCAGTAGATCGTGTACCCTCTCTTGCCGCGTCCACACATCCGACTTTCTAGGAGGCCCCTTCGCTCATGGCCCTCACGCAGGACAACGCGGCCTGGTTCGCCGACACCTTCGCGCGCATCGTCGACAACGTCGGTCAGGCCCTCCTGGGCAAGCGGGACGTCGTACGCCTGGCGCTGACGACCATGCTCGCCGAGGGTCATCTCCTCCTGGAGGACGCACCCGGCACCGGCAAGACCGCCCTGGCCCGCGCCCTGGCCGCCACCGTCCAGGGGACCCATTCGCGCGTCCAGTTCACCCCCGACCTGCTGCCCAGCGACATCACCGGCGTGACGATCTTCGATCAGAAGACCGGCGAGTGGACCTTCCATCCCGGCCCCGTCTTCGCCTCCGTCGTCCTGGCCGACGAGATCAACCGCGCGAGCCCCAAGACCCAGTCCGCCCTGCTGGAGGTCATGGAGGAGTCCACGGTCACCGTGGACGGTGTACGCCACGAGACCGGACGCCCCTTCATGGTCATCGCCACCCAGAATCCGATCGAGCAGGCGGGCACCTACCGCCTGCCCGAGGCCCAGTTGGACCGTTTCCTGATGAAGACGACCATCGGCTACCCGGACCGGGCGGCCCTGACCCGAATTCTCGCCGGCTCGGCCAATCCGGACCGCTCGACGTCGCTGAGCACCGTCATCACCGCCTCGGCGGTCGCCCAGATGGCGGACCTGGCCGCCGGCAATCACGTGGACGACTCGGTGCTGGACTACATCGGCGCCCTGGTCGAGGCCACCCGCGAGTCCCCCGACACGCGCCTGGGCGTATCCACCCGCGGGGCCATCGTCATGACCCGCACTGTCCGAGTGTGGGCGGCCTCCCAGGGACGCGCCTACGTCCTGCCCGACGACGTCAAGGATCTCGCCGAGACCGTCTGGGCCCACCGCCTGGTCATGGATCCCGATGCTGAGTTCTCCGGCGCCACCGCCCGCGGGGTCATCACCCGCGCCCTGGAGGAGACGCCCGCGCCCACCACCCGACTCTAGAACCCGGAACACGCCGCATGACCATCCCTGACGCCACGCCAGCACCGCCGCGCACGGAGCGCGGGCGCGCCCGCCGGCGCGGCATCGCACCCGCGTGGCACGGGTCGATCCCACTGCGGCGCATTATCAACGGGGTCCCGGCCTCGGGCCGCGCCCTGGGTATCGTCACCCCCACTGGATGGGCCTGCCTGGCGCTCCTGGTCGCCACCGGCCTGGCCGCGCTCCGCCTGGGCTGGCAGGAGGCGCGGGCCGCGGCCGCCGTGCTCGCCGTCATCGCGGGCACCTCATGGCTGTGGCTCCTGCCGCGCGGAGCCCACCGCGTCCATCACGAACTCCTCGAGCCGCGGGTGACGGTCGGCGACGAAGCGATCATCCACCTCTCCGTGCTCAACCCCACCTCCCATCCGCTTCTGCCGGCCCGCATGGAGATGCCGGTCGGCCCCGGCACTGCCGTCTTCGCCGTCCCCACCCTGCGGCCGGCCGCCGTCCACGAGCGCGGCTTCGTCCTGCCCACCGCTCGTCGCGGCGTCGTCACCGTCGGCCCCGTCGTCTCGGTGTCCGCCGATCCCGTCGGGCTGCTGCGCCGCGAGCGCGAGCGCACCCGGGCCCAGCTCGTCCACATCCATCCGCGCACCGTTCGCGCGGGCTCCACCATGCACGGCCTCATGCGCGACGTGGAGGGGGCCGTCACCCAGGAGCTGTCCAGCTCCGACGTCTCGTTCCACGCCCTGCGCGACTACGTGCCCGGCGACGACCGCCGCAACATCCACTGGCGCACCACTGCCCGCATCGGCCGCCTCATGGTCCGCCAGTTCGAGGAGACCCACCGTTCCAGCCTCCTGATCCTTCTGGACTGCCTCATCGACGACTACGAGGTGGAGGAGGACTTCGAGACGGGGGTGTCGGTGGCCTGCTCCCTGGCGCTGGCCGCCGTCGGCGACGGCCGCGAGATCGCCCTGGCGACTCAGAAGGAGGAGCTGCCGGTGACCACCGGGCTTCGGCTCCTCGACGCCTCGTGCCTGGTGACACCGACCGCCGAACAGGGCTGCGACGATCTGGCCAGCCGGGCCTGCGCCCGGCATCCGGAGGCCTCCGTCGTCATCCTGGTCACCGGTCAGCGTTGTCCGGAGCGGACGCTGGCGCGCGTGCGCACCCTTGCGCCGTTGGACGCGCTCGCCCTGGCTCTGCGCTGCGGTTCGAACGCCGCGGGTCGCCGCTCGGTGGGCGGGCCGGCCGGACTGACCGCCTACGACCTGGACCGGGTCGAGTCCCTTCCCCGCATCATGAGGAGGGCGTCGTGAGCGCCCCCGCCGGGCGGGGAGGCCGGAGCACCGCCGGCCTGCGGGAGCTGCCGCCCGCGCGGTGGGTCGACTTAGGGCTCGTCGTCATTCTGGAGCTCGTCGCCGCAGTCCTGTTCGTGCCGCCCTTCGGATCCCCCGTCGGGGCGATGGCGGCCGCCGGCGGGGTCGGGGCCGGAACCGTCGTCGCCCTGGTGTGCACCGGCACCCGCCAGGGGCCGGCCCCCGCGCTGGCCCTGGCCGCGCTGGTCCATGCGGGCCTGGCCCCGTGGGTGCTGCCGGACACCGGCAGCGGCCGGCAGGCGGTGCGCGCGGTGCTGGCGGCCACGGTGACGGTGTGGCGCGACGCCCTGACCCTGCCGGTGCCGCTGACGTCCTTCCCCGCCATGACGGTGCTGCCGTGGCTGGTGGGCATGGCCGGCGGGGTCGTGGCCGGCCGGGCAGCCCTGTCGGGCCGCGTCCTGGTCGCCGGCACGACGGTGCTGGCCCAGGCGGCCCTGGCCATCGCCTGGGGCGATGGCACCACCCTGGCGCCCACTGGGGTGGGCGCGGTCCTGATGACCGGAGTGCTTCTGCTGTGGGCGCTGACGGCCCAGCGCGGTCGGCGCGAACGCGTCGCCGAGGCGCTGGAGTCGGGGGACGCCGGCGTGGGACGGGGCTCGCGGCGCGGGCTGGCGCGGGTGCTCGCACTCCTGACGGTCACCGGCGCGGTCGTCGCCCTGGCCGCCCCGACGGTCCCCCGCGAGCGGACCGTGCTGCGAGACCTGTTCGAGCCGCCTCTGGATCTGACTCAGTACGCCACGCCGCTGTCCCTCGTACGGACCCTGGAGACGGACCTGGCGTCGACCACTTTGATGACCGCCTCCGGGGCCGACGACTCCACCCGCATCCGCCTGGCGGCCCTGGACTCCTATGACGGGCTGTCGGCCCGCATCGGCACGCCCACGTCCGGGGCCGCCCGCTTCCAACGCGTCGGCCGCGACACCCCGCTGGCCGCCTCCGGGGGGACCCGCTCGGAGTTCTCGCACGAGACGAGCGTGCGCATCGACGGCTATACCTTCCCGTGGGTGCCCACGGTCTCCGACTCCCTCGGGCTGGAGGTCTCGGGTCCGAGGGCGGACGCGGTCTCGCAGAGCCTGTACTACGACGCCTTCTCCGCCACCGGTATCGCCACCGCCGGCCTGACCGACGGCGACGTCCTGACCGAGCAGGTCGACGCTCCGCCGACGGCCTCGGACACGCGACTGACCGAGCTCGGCGTCGACGATGTCGCCCTGGGACCGGTCGAGGACGTGCCGCCCTCCGTGCAGACCCTGGCCACGACGCTGGTCGGTTCGACCTCCGAGCCCCTGGCCCAGATCCGCATCCTCCAGCAGGCGCTGCGCACCGGCTACTACTCCGACGGCACCAAGAGCCCCTCCCAGCCCGGGCACGGCGCGGCCCGTCTGACGGCGATGGTGGAGGCCGGGGCGCTGGTCGGGGACGACGAGCAGTACCCGGTGCTCATGATGCTCATGTGCCGCTCGCTGGGGATCCCGGCCCGCGTCGTCATGGGCTTCGAGCCCGCCATGGACGGCGACGCCTCCAACGTCACCGGCCAGGACGTCAGCGCCTGGGTGGAGGTCCCCTTCCGCTCGGTGGGGTGGATCGCCGTCGACGTCGTCCCCGACCGCGACCAGGTGCCCCAGCAGCAGACGACCGAGAAGGTCTCCAACCCCGAGCCCCAGGTGCTTCAGCCCCCTCTGCCCCTGCAGGACCCGGCCGAGCTACCGCCGACCTACGAAGATGAGGACCGCAACGACTCCGACGATGACAGCCGGCACCGCAGCGCCGCTCTCGTCCTGGCCGTGGCCGGCGGGCTGGGGGCCGTGCTGCTGCCGATCGCGGCGGTGCTGGCGGCCAAGGCGCTGCGTCGGCGGGTGCGCCGACGGCGCAGCGGGGTGGCCGGCGTGCTCGGCGCCTGGGACGAGGTCGTGGATCGGGCGCGCGACTTCGGACGCCTCGCGCCGCCGCGCGCCACCCGGCGCGAGGCCGCTTCGAGTCTCGCGCCGGCCTTCCCGACCGCCGATCTGGGCCGCTTCGCGGCAGCAGTCGACGCGCAGGTCTTCGGTCAAGGCGTGCCATCGTCGTACGCTGTGGGCACAATCTGGGAATCGGCCGACGTCATGGTCCCCGCCATGGGTTCGGAGCGCTCCCGACCGCGACGCCTTGTCGCACGCCTGTCGCCGCGCTCCCTGCGGCGCTCGGGCAGATCCCGATCCCGCTCATTCCGACGATTCGCGAATCGTCCCGCATCCAGGAGGAAGCGCCAGTGACCTCGACGCCGTCGCCCCGCGAGGCCGTTCCCCCGCCCGCCGCGGTGCGCGATCGCATCATCGCCGGGGTGATCGATCTCGTCAGCGGCGGCGTGCTCTGGGCCGGTCTCGTCCTCCTGCTGACCGCAGTCCTCTCCAAGGATCTTCTCGTGTGGGGCGCGGCGACCGTCGTCATCGCGGCCCCCCGCGAGCTGGTCTTGGCCCGCACCGGCTGGAGCCCCGGCGGCCGGCTCATGGGGGTGCGCCTCGTGGACGCCTCCACCGGCGGTCCGCCCATGACGCGCCTGTTCGTCCATGCCGATCTGCTGTTCTTCGCGATGATCTCCACGGCGTGCCTGGGAGCGGTCGCCTTCATGCGCTCGTCGGCCGCCGACCCGAACGGGCAGGGCTGGCACGACCGCATGTCCGGGATGATGGCGGTGACGACGCGGTCCCGTTCCGATCAGCGGCCCGAGCACCAGGGCCATCAGACCCCTCGGAGGCAGTCCCCCAGACGGCAGGTGCCCCGGCGTCAGGTGCTGTCGCATCAGGGGCCCCAGCACGCGGCTCCTCGGACGACCGGGCGAGACCGCGTCTTCCCCGAGAACACGTTCTTCCTCGCCCCAAACGATTCCACCGCCTCGGACATCGGCAACACGGTCGACACGACGAGCATGGTGGCTCCCCCTCCCAGCGCCGACCGTGCCATTATCGACTCGGTGCCCTGGTCGTCCGTGCCGACCCACCTCGACACGCCCACCGGGGACGAGGCTCCTCTGGCATCCGCTGCGGCCGAGCCCCTCGCCGTGACGACGGAGACCATCAGGTCCGTCCCCGGCGGCGTGTCGTCACCGTCGCCGCATGAGACCGTGGTCACCTCACCACTGACCGCATCCGCATCATCCCCCCATCCACCATCAACCGAGGAGCCCGTCACCGTGTCCCCGTCGTACGAGCCCACGCCCTCCGTCCCCCGGACGCGCGGCCGGCGCGCGTCGTCCCACTCGTCCGCGTCATCACCCGAGCTCATCAGTACGGACTCCGTCCCGGTCGCCCCGCCGGTGATCTCCGCCTCCTCCCCCGCGGCCGCTCGGGGCCGGCACCGTCACACCGAGGATCCGCGCGCGAGCCGACTGATGCCGCTGACCGGTGGCACCCCGATCGTGCTGGACTCGACCACCGTCGTGGGCCGCGACCCCGATAACATCTCCGAGTACCGCGACGCCACCTGCGTGGCCCTGGGCGACGCGAATCGATCCATCTCCAAGACGCACGCGGCATTGGCGCCCGTGCCGGGCGGATTGTGGATCACCGACCTGCACTCGACCAACGGCACCCGGGTCGAGGAGGAGGACGGCTCCGTGACCACGGCTAAGCCCGATGAGCCGGTTCCCGTGCCCACCGGCGCCACGATCGTCCTGGGCAGTGCCGCCTTCCGGGTGGAGGACTGACTGAGCGGCTGGGCGGTCCGGCCGGTCGGGGCCGGTCAGGGGGTCGGTACGCAGGTGCGGCTCGCCGCCGAGATCTTGCCGTCCTGGCGCACGCTGAAGACCTCGATGCAGGTGGAGCCCGACTGGGCGGGCAGCGATGCGCTCGTACTCCCCGTCGGCTCGAGGGTTTCATCGTCCTCACCAGCGATATCGCCGCGGTAGAGGTAGGTGCCGGTCCACCCGTCCTCGGGAACCTCCCATGTGAAGGTGACCCGTCCGTCCGCGCCGAGGGCGCCCTCGAGGTCGCGCGGTTCGGGGACCGTGGCGCCCAGGGGGTCCGAGCGCGCCGGAGCCAGCGTCGCGAAGGACGACGCCGGGCGGGCCTCGTCCATGGACCGTGAGGCGATCACGGCGCCCGCGACCACGGTGGCCAGGACCGCGACGGCCGCCGCGCCGATAAGGCGGGCGGGAACCCGGGAGCGATGGTCCTCGGCGCCCGCCTCCGGCTCCGCGTCATCGGTCGTTCGGGGCCCAGCGGGCACGACGACGGGCTCCTCGACGCGGGAGAACACGCCCAGGCGGGTCGCCTCGGGGTCGTCGACGTCGAGAGCCGGCCGACCGGCGTCCTCGTCCTGCCCGTCGTCGTACAGGTCGACGGCGGTGGTGGGCAGCTCGAGCTCGGCCTGGATCTGCTGGAGAGCCCGTGCGAAGGACAGCATCGTCGGATAGCGGCGGGCGGGATCCTTCTCCAAGGCGACCGTGAGCACCCGCCCGAGGGAGGGGGGCACATCGGGCCGCCCCAGCGGCGGCACGGCGTCCTTAACGATGCGCCGCGCCAATTCGTAGACGCCCTCCGAAGCCCCGGGCGTCTCAAAGGGGCTGTGCCCGGTGAGCATCGCGTAGACGGTGGCGGCCAGAGAGTAGACGTCAGTGGTCGGCTCGGCGTTGCGGGACCCGATGAGCTGCTCGGGCGGCGCCCAGGGCACACTCATGCCGCGCAGCTCGCTGCCGTCCGAGGCCCGCCGCGGACCGCTCATCGCCGAAATCCCGAAGTCGGCCAGAACGGGCCGCCGGTAGACGGTGAACAGGATATTCGCAGGTTTGATGTCACGATGGATGATGCCCGCTCGGTGGGCCGTCTCGACGGCGCCGGCGATGCGGATGGCCGTATCCAGCGTCTCGGGGATGGACAGCGCCTTCTGCCGCAGCCGCATCTCCAGCTGCGGGGGCGGGCAGTACTCCATGACGATGAAGGGCCGCCCGTCGGCGGAGACGCCGGCGCCGTAGACGGACAGGATCGCCGGGTGGGAGGAGACCTTCGCCATGAGATTGGCCTCGGACTCGAAGCGGGAGGCCGAGCTGCCGGCGACGTCGGTGTCCATGACCTTGACCGCCACCTCGCGGCGGGGCATGTGCTGCTCGTAGAGGTGAACGCGCGAATAGCCGCCCGCCCCGAGCTCGTGCAGGTAGGTGTACCCGGGAATCTCGGGGTGGGCGGCGCTGGTATCTCCGCTCACGGAAGATCCTCGAGCACGAGCGACTGGTCGTCGCCGAGATCGAGGATGTCACCGGTGCGCAGCACGACGGAGTCGGCGCTGGGGAGCTTCTGGGGGGCGGCGCCGTCGCGCATGAGCATGGTGCCGTTGCCCGCGGAGAGGTTGCGCGCGAGGACGGACCATTCGTCGAGTTCGATGAGCACGTGGTTGCGGGAGACGAGTCGCTCGGGGCTGGGCAGCGTGACCAGGGTCGGTTCCTCGTCCTTCAGCTGAGCCACGTCCTCCGGCGTGGGACGGCGACCGACCAGCACCGGTCGGTCGAGGGGGATGGCCTGCCCGGAGGGAATGCGCAGACGACCCAGGGGCGGGCAGGTGATCATGCGGGCGGGCTGGGACAGCTCCGCGCCGCAGGTGCGGCAGCGCACGTAGTTGGTCGGGTTGGCGTGGCCCTCGGGGCAGAGCACCGACAGGGCCTGGCGGCCCGACACCGGCTCCTCGGGCTCCTCGACGACCACGGCGATGGACAGCGGGGTGTCGGTCGAGGACTCCTGCTCCTGGGCGGAGGTTGTGCTCCCGGGGGCCGACGGCGCACTCACCGAGCTGAACGGCACGCTCCCCGGGGTGACCAGCGGGCCGAGGTCATCGACTAGGTTCTCGGGCAGGGCGGCCCTCGTCCAGCCGTCGTGGTCTCCCGGGAGCGGGCGGCCCGATCCCGTCAGCGCGGCCATCTCGGCCTCGTCGTCGAGCGCGGAGCCGAGCCCGGGCCGATCGTCGGACGCCATCTCGTCCTGGACGGAGACGCCCGGGACGGAGGCCGGGTCGTCCTGCGCGACGGGGCCATCCGCCTCCCGGGCCTCGTCGGCCTCGGCGGGGTCGTCCGAGGAGATGGCGGGCTCGGCGGACTGGGCAGACCCCACGGGCTCGGCGGACTGAGCAGGCTCGGCGGACCGGCCGGGCTCGAGGGGCACGGAGTCGGAGTCGACGGGTTCGGACCACTCGGCATCGGTCATCTCGACGACCTCCGAACCGTCCACCGGCACGTCATCGACGTCGATGTCGGGAGCCTCGGAGACGAGCTGCTCGTCCGCCTCGGTCATCTCGACGACCTCGGAGGCGTCGGAGGCGCTCACGGCGGGGGCCTCGCGCTCGGCGAGGAGCGTGCGCCCCGCGGCGGGCGCGAAGGACTGCGATGCGGCCGAGGCCAGGCCCCCGGGAGCGGCCTCGCGCTGCCAGCCGAGCGGAGCGGCGCCGGTCGCCTCATCCACCGGGGCCGGCGCGGCGGCGGGCGCGGACGCCGAGGCGACCGGAGCTGCGGACGCGACCGGCGCGTAGGAGGCGTCGCCCCCGCCGGGGGCGTCATCCACCGGGCCCGGCGCAGCGGTGAACGACGAAGTGTAGGAGGAGGGTCCGGGTTCCTCCGGGGCGGGGAGCTCCTCGTGCTGGGCGGGAGCGGCGTCCGTCATCGTGTCCCCCACGAAGACGGCGGAGGCCGCCAGGACGGCGTCGGCCGCGGGGCGCAGGACCGAGCCGGTCCGCTCGGGCGCGCGCAGGATGATCGTCGGGGAGCCGGACAGGAAGATCTCCCGCCACGTGGCGACCCGGCGGGCGTCGACGGACTCGCCGTCGATCTCCAGACCGACCTCCCCGCGGGCGGCCACGTGCACGCCGTCGGGAACGGCCACGACCAGGGCGAAGTCCGGGATGTCCGCCAGGCGCCCACCGGCCCCCACGACCAGCTGATCCAGGACCGCCGTCAGACTGGCCCGGGAGGAGCGCATCTCCTCCCACAGGCCGGTGACCACTTCCTCGGACAGGCCGGGGGGCAGCAGAAGGACGCCGTGCGGTGCGACGACGCTCGTCCAGCTCCCCTCGGCCCAACGGTTCCAGCGTGCGACGCCGTGCTCGGACACGGTCTCCTCCTTCGCGACTCACCCAGCGGGTTCGGGGCGGCTCTGTGGTGACTGACGGTGGATTGCGGTGGATCGGTGACTGCAGTGGGACGGGGTGGATCGGGGATCGGGATGGGATACGGCGACCGAGCGACAGCCCCGCGGCTGTCCCGGACGGGCCCGGCAGCCGCTCGCCGGCTCCTCGCCGACTCGGTCTGGGACCCTGTTCCCGTCTCACCGGACGCGGCACTCGGCCTCGCCGAAGTATATAGCCCCACCCCGGGGCACTGTCTCGGCCAGTCCGGGGGCCAGCTCATGGCTGCCGCGGAAATCGACCAGGTAGGTCCCGTTCGTGGAGCCGAGATCGGTCACGGCCAGCCCCTCGGGGGTGGGTTCGAGCAGCGCATGCGTCTTGGAGACCGTGGCGTCGTCGGAGGGAACCGAGACCAGGCGCACCCCCTCGCGGCCGGGCCCGCGCTCAGGGGCCCGGCCCAGGAGCACCGCGGCGTCCACCAGCACGGAGCGCCCTCCGATGACCAGGGTGTAGACCGTCTGCGAGCGCCGGGAGACCAGCACCGTCCCCGAGATCCGGTCGAACCAGGTGCGCCGCATGCCGGTCGCATCCGCGCGCATGACCATGATCAGGGGCGCGATCCCCAGGGTCGCCGCACCCGCCATCGCCATCAGGCCCGCGCGTCCCACGGCCGCCGCCCCGGGCGGGCCGCTGTCGTGCGAGACCCGGTGCAGACGCATGCCCACCACGGCGCCGCCGGGGCCGGCGCCCGTGACGGCCTGCGCCGCGACGAGCACGACCAGGACGAGCCCCGCGCACAGGACCCTGCCGGCCGCGGACACCGGCAGGAAGCACGAGACCCCGGTCACGAGCAGGACATCGATCCCGCCGGCGAGGAGGCGCTGCACGGGCGAGGCGGGGACGGGCACGGTTACTGGCACAGCCACAGCATAGAATGGTGAATCCTACAAGTGCCGACTGTCCGTCGACCGTCTTTGAGACCGTCTCGACCAGCGCGGCACGCGTGTCGCACAAGAAGTCCACAAGGAGACTGAAGGATGCAGATCGCCGTCACCCCGAAGGCCTCGGCGTGGATCGTGGTGCCCGAGTTCCCCCCGCCGGGCTGGGAGCGCGCCGAGGCGCGTCGCCGCACCTATGGTCCGGCCGGAGGGGACCCGCGGCGGCGCGCCAGCCTGGAGGATCTCCTCATCGCGCTCAGACGCATCGAGCGCCGCTCCCCTCTGGCGCGGCTGCTGCACGTCGGGGACGGCGAGCGGGGGCTGTTCGCCGTCGATCTGAGCCTGGTCGTCGTCCATGACGACGGCTCCAAGGAGGGCCGCCACGCCACTCAGCTCGGCCTGCTGGATGAGAACCTGCCGGGCGCCGAGCCGCACCGTGTGCGCCCCAACCTCAGCACGGCCGGCTACTGGGCGCTCGCCGAGGGCGGGGAGATGGGGTCGACCCTCAGACCCTGCGCCGTGGTCGTCCTGCGCAAGGCGGGGCTGCCCACGGTGCCCGTGGACCTCCTCATGCGCGTGTGGGGCGCTCCCCCGGCGCAGGTCGCCCCCCTGATCGGCGAGGTCGTCGCCCTGGCCGACGACGTCGCCCCCGCCGACCTCCAGCGCTCGCCGACCTCGCCCGGCCCGGTGAGCACCGCCGCGACGCCCTGAGTCCGGGCGGCGGTGAGGACCGCGGCGGCCTTCGCGCAGCGCCGGCGCAGCCTCTCCGGGCCGTGTCCGCCTGACGGACCGGCCGGGCCCGCGGAGGCGTCGGACCGCCGACCCGACGCGTCGGCGGTCCGGGGCGCCCGCGCGCACGTCGGCCAGGAGGACGACCTCGCCGAGCGAATGGTCGGGCCGGAACCATCGACCGCGCGGAGAGCCTCCCGCGATCGCCGCTTCTGGGACTCATGTCCCAAGACACATCTCCTGCTTTCCTCTACGCCACCCGGGCGGGCATGGCATGATCGGGGCGTTCCCGTCGTGCGCGCAGGCCCGGCACCGGTGCCCCCGCCCCGCGATTGGGCCCGCCCCGCCCCCCCGACACCGGAGTCAGAGTCATCATGCCCTTCGACATGCCATCCGACGCCCTCCCGCTCCTCGGCCCAGCGCCGGCGTCCTTCACCCCGTCGACGACGGCGGTGGGCGGCAACGTGCTCCTCACCGCGGTCGTGGGCCTGGCGCCCCTGATCGTCTTCTTCATCCTCATGGGCGCCTTCAAGGTCGCCACCCACTGGTGCGCGATCATCTCCCTGGCGATCTCGGCGGCTATCGCGGTGGTCGCCTTCCGCATGCCGGTGGGGATGACGGCCATGTCCGCCGCCCAGGGGCTGGCCATGGGCTTCGTCCCGATCATCTACATCATCGTCGCGGCGGTGTGGCTGTACAACCTGACCGAGACCTCCGGGCGCAGTCGGGACCTCAAGGCCGTATTCAACACGATCGGCAGAGGCGATCAGCGGGCGCAGGCCCTCATCGTCGCCTTCTGCTTCTGCGGTCTGCTGGAGGGTCTGGCCGGTTTCGGGGCGCCCGTGGCGATCACCGGCGCCATGCTCGTCACTCTGGGGCTGCCGCCGGTCAAGGCGGCCATCACCACGATCGTGGGCAACGCCATCAACGTCGGCTTCGGCGCCATGGCCATCCCGGTGACGACGGCGGCCAAGCTCGGCGGCGCCGAGTCCGTCGCCGTCGCCCGGGACATGGGCCGCCTGACGTGGATCATCTGCCTGCTCGTCCCGCTGCTCTTGCTCGTCATCCTCGACGGGGTGCGCGGCGTGCGTCAGCTGTGGCCGCTCGCGCTCGTGGCCGGAGCGGCGGCGGGCGTCGGCCACGTCGTCACCCCGGGCGTCTCCTACGAGCTGACGGCCGTCGTCGGCTCCCTGCTGGGCCTGACCGCCTGCTACCTCTTCCTGAGGGTGTGGACGCCGACGACGCCGGAGGAGGACCGCACCGCGGTCGACGAGGCCGACCGACCCGATCGCGAACGCGTCGTCATGGCGCTGGCGCCCTACGTCCTCGTCGTGGTCATCATCGCGATCACCAAGCTGTGGAAGGCCGGGGGAGACCTGGCGGCCCTGCTGGCGAGCACGGACGCCAAGATCCAGTGGCCCGGTGTCTACGGCGGCCTGCTCACCGACAGGGGCGAGCCGGCGTCCTCGGCGGTCTACACCCTGCAGACGCTGTCCAACCCGGGCACGTGGATCTTCCTGACGGCGATCATCATCGCGGTGCTCTACGGGGTCCGGTCCTCCGGCGGCCGGTATCCCACGAGCGTGCGCGCCATGTTCGCCGTCCTGCCCAGGACCGTCCACACGCTGCGCATGTCGATCCTGACCATCGCCATGGTGATGGCCCTGGCCTACGTCATGAACTTCTCCGGCCAGACCACGGCCGTCGGCGCCGCCCTGGCGACCACCGGAGCCGCTTTCGCCTTCCTGTCCCCCATCCTGGGATGGATCGGCACGGCCGTGGCGGGATCGGCCACGAGCGCCGGCGCCCTGTTCGCCAACCTTCAGTCGACAGCGGCGGCCGGCGCGGGCCTCGACCCGCGGATCCTTCTGGCGGCCAATACGATCGGCGGCGGCCTGGGCAAGATCGTCTCCCCGCAGAACCTCGCGATCGCGGCGACCGCCGTCGACGCGGAGGGGATGGACGCCGAAATCCTCAAGAGGGCGGCCCCCTATTCGATCGGCCTGCTGGTAGTCCTGTGCTGCCTGATCTTCGCCGCATCGCAGGGCTGGTTCGGCCCACTCATGGTCTCCTGACTCCCGCGGAGCCGTTCCACCGCGGCCGGCTCCGAACGTCCGCGCCGTCGGCGGCGCGGACCGCCTCGGGCGAGCGCCTTGGTCGTCCTGCCCGTGCGGCGCGCACTCTGGGGCATCGACGAAGGAGCAGCGATGACGCGCAGCGCACGGCAGGCCGGGGATCCCGCGCTGGCCAGGATCGAGCGGGTCGTCTCCCGGATCCGGGAGGTCTACGGCCGGGAGGCGATCGCCGTCGACCTGGAGCGGGACGCGTCGCCGGACGTCACCGACTCCTCCGTCTTCGGCCCGCCCTTCCTGCCCGACGGTGAGGAGATCCCGCGCGACTGGCGCGGGGAGCAGCTGACCCTCCTCGCCCAGGTCAACCTGACCCAGCTGCCCGCCAACAGCGTGTTCCCCCCGGCCGGCATCCTGCAGGTGTGGCTGGAGTGCACGGAGGACGACGGCGCCTACGGCATGGGCGATCCCGACTTCAGCCCGACCGCCCAGAAGATTTTCCGCGTGCGCTTCTTCCCCGACGGCGGGACCTCGCTGGCCTCGCGCCCCCGCGCCGAGGTGGAGGCGCTCTACCACCCCGACTGCTCGCAGCCTCCGATTGAGATCGATCACTGGGATGATGTCACTGCGCTGCGACCGGGCTTCAGGATCATCCACGACGCTCCGTCTCCGGCCGGCTACGACTTCGAGCCGCTCTTCGTACGGACCTGGAACACCTGTTTCCCCGATGAGCCGTTGGCGAGGGCGGCGGATCTCAACGTGATGCCCTACGACGACTACATGCGCGATATCCGGGGCATGCTCGACGCCTCAGGGCACCGGCTCGGCGGCTACCCCGGCTTCACGCAGCAGGATCCGCGGCTGCGCGAGGACGGCGGCACCGACTTCGACCAGCTCCTCCTGCAGCTCGGCTCGATAGCCGACGCCCCCCTCTGCCGGGGCGACTGCGGCGTGGGCGTCTTCCTCATCCCGTCCGAGAACCTGAGCCGAGCGGACTTCTCGCGGGTGTTCTACACCTGGGACTGCGGGTAGGCGGTCCGACCCGGCTCACCCGGGGAGCGACCGCGCCGATTCATCCCGCGCCGCGGCTCGAGCGGTCCGAGCCCGCCGGGCCCCGACGCTCGTGACGGCACTGCGTCATAATCGCAGGCGCCGCTTGCGCAAACCGGAACGACGGGCCGCTGCGGCGAGCGCTTCCGCCCCGCTGCCCGACCATCGGACGATCCTCGTCTTCCCCCGGAACGGCACCACTCCCGCGTCCCCGCCCCGCCCCCTCGGACGCATCCGTCCACGCGGTACACCACGCGCGTCTACGGTGAGCATTGAGACAATGACGCCGACGAAAGGTCCATCCGTGCGCATCGCACTCTTCGCGACCTGCATCGGAGATTCGATGTTCCCGCAGGCGCCGCAGGCGACCGTCACCATCCTGGAGAGACTCGGCCATGAGGTCGTCTTCCCCCAGAACCAAGTCTGCTGCGGCCAGATGCACGCGAATACCGGGTACTTCACGCAGGCGGCCTCCCTCATCCGCAACCACGTCAGGACCTTCGAGCCGGTTCTGGACGGCGAGTGGGACGCCGTCGTCGTGCCGTCGGGCTCCTGCGCGGGGGCGACCCGCCACGAGCAGGCGCTCGTGGCCGAGCACGTGGGCGATGACGCACTGGCGCGCCGTTCCAAGGAGGTCGCCGCCAAGACCTACGAGCTCTCCGAACTGCTCGTCGACGTCCTGGGCCTGACCGATGTGGGCGCCCACTTCCCTCACCGGGTCACCTACCATCCGACCTGCCACTCGCTGCGCATCGCCAGGGTCGGGGACCGCCCCTACCGGCTTCTGAAGGCCGTCGACGGCATCGACCTGACGCCCCTGCCCGACGCGGAGGTGTGCTGCGGGTTCGGCGGCACCTTCGCCATGAAGAACCACGAGACCTCCACATCCATGCTGGCGGACAAGGCCGCCAATGTCATGTCGACCCGGGCGGAGGTGCTGTGCATGGGCGACTACTCCTGCCTCATGCACATCGGCGGCGGCCTGTCCCGTCTCAACTCGGGGATCCGGATCATGCACCTGGCGGAGATCCTCGCCTCCACCGAGGACCGGCCCTTCGAGGGCAACGTGTCCTTCGCTCCCGCGGCCGAGGAGGCGAGGGTCCGATGACCCGCAGGACCTTCCTGGGTATGCCGGCCGGCCCGAGGACGGCGGACCACTCCGACGCCGGTTCCGACGCCGGTGCGGGCCACACCGGCGGGTGGCGCACCACCGTCGATATCCCGGAGCACCCCCTGCGGTGGGGCGAGACCTTCCCGGCCGCCGCGCACAGGACCCTCCAGAACACCCAGCTGCGCCGCAACCTGGGCCATGCCACGCGCACCATCCGCACGAAGCGGGCCACCCGTGTGGAGGAGATGCCGGACTGGGAGGATCTGCGCCGCTCGGCCAGCGCCGTCAAGAACGAGGCGATGAGCCGCCTGCCCGAGCTCCTCGAGCAGTTCGAGGCCAACGTCACCGCGCGCGGCGGCGTCGTCCACTGGGCGCGCGACGCCGCCGAGGCCAATCGCATCGTGACCTCGATCATCAAGTCCAAGGGGGTCGACGACGTCGTCAAGATCAAATCGATGGCCACCCAGGAGACCAATCTCAACGAGCACTTGAAGGCCGAGGGCATCACCGCCCATGAGACCGACCTGGCGGAGATGATCGTCCAGCTCGCCGACGACATGCCCTCCCACATCGTGGTGCCGGCCATCCACCGCAACCGCTCCGAGGTGCGCGGCATCTTCCTGGACCGCATGGGCGACGCCCCGCCGGACCTGTCCGACGACCCGGTCGAGCTGGCCGGGGCGGCCCGTGCCCACCTGCGTAAGAAGTTCCTGCACGCTCCCCTGGCGGTCTCGGGCACGAACATGGGCGTGGCCGAGACCGGCACGGTCTCGATCTTCGAATCCGAGGGCAACGGCCGCATGTGCCTGACTCTGCCGGACACGCTCATCACTCTCATGGGCATCGAGAAGCTCGTCCCCCGCTTCCAGGACATCGAGATCTTCTCCCAGCTGCTGCCGCGCAGCGCCACCGGGGAGCGCATGAACCCCTACACCTCCATGTGGACGGGGGTGACGCCGGGCGACGGCCCGCAGGAGTTCCACCTCATCCTCATGGACAACGGGCGCACCAAGACGCTGGCCGACCCGATCGGCCGCGAGGCCCTGCACTGCATCCGCTGCGGGGCCTGCATGAACATCTGCCCGGTCTACCAGCACGTGGGCGGGCACGCCTACGGCTCGGTCTACCCCGGCCCCATCGGCGCGATCATCACGCCCCAGCTGACCCAGGGCCTCGCCGACGACGACCCGGTGCACACGCTGCCCTTCGCCTCCTCGCTGTGCGGGGCCTGCGGCGAGGCCTGCCCGGTGGGCATCGACATCCCGACGATCCTCATCCACCTGCGGGCCCGCACCGTGGACGTCAAGCGCAAGGTGCTCCCGGACATGTGGGACGTGGCGATGAGCGCGACCCAGCCGGCCATGAGCAGCGGACGGCTGTGGGGCCTGGCCGAGAAGGCCGTCAAGGCGACCCGGCTCGTGGGCCGCGACGGCAGGATCGGCGCCCTGCCCTTCCCGGCCTCCATGTGGACCGGGGCGCGCGACCTGCCCGAGGCGCCGGCGGAGAACTTCCGCGAGTGGTGGGCGCGCACCCACCCGACGGTGCACCGCCCGAGCCCGGTCCGCCCAGGCCCAGTCCGCCCGAGCCCGGCCCGCCCAAGCCGCGAGGAGGAGCGCTGATGGACGCGCGCACTGCGATTCTGACTCGGGCCCGTGACGCGATCGCCCGCTCCCAGCGCGGCCCGGCGCGCCCCGTCCCGCGCGACTACATCCGCGTCGGCGAGCACGCCCCGGGCTCCGAGCCGGTCGTGGCGGACATGGTCGACAAGCTCGAGGACTACGACGCCGTGGTGCGCACCGAGCCCGACGACGCCGGGGTCGCCGAGGCGATCGACGCCCTGCTGGGCGAGGCGCGGGTCGTCGTCGTGCCGGCGGGGCTGCCCGAGGCGTACAAGCGTGCCGCCGGCCGCGGGCGCGAGGTTCTCGAGGACTCCCCCGACCAGCCGATCGCGACCCTCGACCTGGATCACGTGGACGCCGTGGTCACCTGCTCGCGCCTGGGCATCTCCATCTCGGGCACCATCGTGCTCGACGGCGAGCCCGACCAGGGCCGCCGGGCGATCACCCTGGTGCCGGACAAGCACGTGTGCGTCCTGGAGCGGGAGTCGATCGTGCCCACCGTGCCGCAGGCGGTGGACGTGCTCGGCGAGCACCCCGCCCGCCCCATGACGTGGATCGCGGGCCCGAGCGCGACGGCGGACATCGAGCTCGTCCGCGTCCAGGGAGTCCACGGCCCGCGCCGGCTCGGGGTCGTCATCGCCCACTGAGCGGACTGGGGCAGGGCTGCCGTCCATGCTGTCCACGGCGGCGGTTCAGAACGGTTCAAAACCGCCATCGCGGCATCAATGGGGAGAAGAATCCGCATGATTCCGCGACTCCTGAGCCTACGCTGAAGCCGAGCTGAGGCTCTAAACCGCCGCGGTGGACGGGAGGACCGGCTATCCTCGAAAGGCAAGACGACGGCAGGAGGACGGTCATGACGGCGCGCACGCGGCGCATATCCGCCGTCCTCGCATGCGCCGTCCTCCTGACCGGATGCTCGTCGCTGTTAGGCGACAGAACACCCCATGACGACCGCTTCGCCGAGTTCACCCAAGTCCTGGCGGACGAGAACAAGAACCTGGAGATCCAGACCGACGCCGAACGGCTCACGCGGCGCCTGCCCGGCCTTCACGCGAGCGAAGCGCACTTCGTCGCCCAGAGTCGGGTGCGCAGTCAACGCGAGCTCCTCCCCGAGCCGGATCGCCCCTACTGGATTCACGCCGTAGCCGTCGTCGAGCCCAGCGCCGCCCAGGCCCTCGACGACGCCTCCGCCGGCGAGGCCAAGCCCCTTCCCGGCATCTACCCCTACCTCCACCAGTACGTCCCCAAGGACTGCACCTTCAACACCGTCGCCCGTGAGGACGCCGACAAGCTCCTCGACGTCGAGCACGCGGAATTCGAGGCCACTAATCACTGGATCAACACCGATGAGGTCGCCGTCTCCGCGCAGTGCAACCTCGTCATCCTCATGGCCACGGTCTCCCACAGCTGACGTTCACGAGCCGCCCGGCGCCCGCAATCCGCACTATCGATATCCGCGATACCCGCGATACCCGCCGAGAGAAGCTGGAGACCCGCCATGACCGCCACCCCCGACCGCAGCGACCTCGCCCCCTCCTACGACCGCCCGGCGATCACGACCGGAATCGTCCACATCGGCGTCGGCGGATTCCACCGCGCCCACCAGGCCATGTACGTCGACCGCCTCATGCGGGACGGCTCGGCACCCGGCGGCCCGCAGGAGACCCGCCTGGACTGGGGCATCTGCGGGGTCGGGCTCCTGCCGGGCGACACCCGCATGCGCGACGCGCTCGCCTCCCAGGACCACACCTACACCCTGACCCTGAAGCACCCCGACGGCCGCCACGAGTCCACCGTCATCGGCTCGATCCACGACTTCCTCTTCGCCCCCGACGACCCCGAGGCCGTCCTGAGCCTCATGGCCGCACCCACCACGCGGATCGTCTCCCTGACGGTGACCGAGGGCGGCTACAACATCGACGACGCGACCGGCGCCTTCCGCACCGAGTCGGACGGCGCCCGTCACGACGCCGCCCACCCGCACGAGCCCTCGACCGCCTTCGGCTACATCGTCGAGGCGCTTCGCCGTCGTCGAGAGGCCGGCATCGTCCCCTTCACGGTCATGAGCTGCGACAACCTGCCCGGCAACGGCAGGATCGCCCGCACCGCCGTCGTCGGGCAGGCCGCCATGAGCGACCCGGCCCTGGCGACGTGGATCGACGAGCACGTCTCGTTCCCCAACTGCATGGTCGACCGGATCACGCCCCAGACCACCCCGGAGGACATCGCCGAGGTCCGCTCCGAGCTGGGCATCGAGGACGCGTGGCCGGTGGTGTGCGAGCCCTTCACCCAGTGGGTGCTCGAGGACGACTTCCCCGCTGGCCGCCCGCCGTACGAGGAGGTCGGGGTGCAGATGGTCGACGACGTCGTGCCCTACGAGCTGATGAAGCTGCGCCTGCTCAACGCCTCCCACCAGGGCCTGGGACACTGGGGGCGTCTGCTCGGCATGACCTACGGGCACGAGGCCGCCGGGGACGCCGACGTCGCCGCCTGGGTGCGAGCCTTCCTGGAGCGCGAGGCACTGCCGCGTCTCGCGCCGGTGCCCGGCATCGACCTGGATGCCTACGTGGACACGCTCTTCGAGCGCTTCACCAACGCCGCCATCGCCGACACCCTGCTGCGCCTGGCGCAGTTCGGCCCCAGCGGCATGCCGAAGTTCGTCCTACCGACCGTGCGCGACAACCTCGCCGCGGGCGGACCGATCCGCCTGGGAGCCGCCATGTGCGCCGCCTGGTCGCTGGGGGCAGCGGGCACCGATGAGAACGGCGACCCGATCCCGGTGGCCGACGATCTGCGGCCCCTGGCCGAGCGGCAGGAGGCCGGCGAGGAGACCGCGTTCATCGCCAATGCGGAGATCTTCGGGGACTTAGCGAACGACGAGCGCTTCGCCGCCACCTACCTTGAGGAGCTGGCGGCGCTGCGCTCCCAGGGGGCGCGGGCTCGCATGCGGGAGCTCGTGGCGGAGGCCTGAGCGGGCGTCGGACGTCCCGCCCGAGTCGTAGCGCGCGGAGGCATCGCCCGGGCGGGGCGACGCAGTGTGCATGCCATGGGCGGCCTGCCGACCACGCGGCACGGTCGGGCAGGACGTCGGCATTAGCGGTACGGACTACCTGTGAGTCACACCGACCACGGGGCACCGCCCGGGCGGGACGACGGCGTCCGGGCTGCTCTCTCACAGGACTGTCCTCGGGGAACGGGCTCGGAGTCGTGCCCAGGGCCTGCGCGCCGCACAAGAACGGGGTACAAAGGGGTCATGGCCCGTTACGCCGTGCGCAGTGAGCCGCGTTCACCGGTCGTCCCGCCCCTCCGGCTCGCCGACCTCGAA
>ERZ773079.379-NODE-379-length-29738-cov-13.797190_pt1 | contig 29738 bp, 29 predicted proteins | sample MGYA00511355_ERZ773079 | MGnify/ENA primary metagenome ERZ773079 (study PRJEB29015, sample SAMEA2737979) | human oral metagenome | biome: human oral; feature: human-associated habitat; material: dental | place: China | collected 2117 ... | reverse complement strand
AGCGCTGGTTGGCGGCACGGTACAGGTCGCCATCCCCATAGTTGTCGTAGGCGTGGCGGGCGCGGCTGAGGAGTGCGGCCGTCGTTCCGTTGATGGTCTGCTCACCTGCGGGCAAATCGAGGCCCGTGTACTCGGGATCCTTGACGGGGACGGGCAGGTTGACGGTGATGCCGCCCACGGCGTCGACCACCTTGGCCATGCCGTCCATGTCAACCTCGGCGTAATGGGATATATCCACACCCGCAAATTGGGCTATTACCTTTGTGGCGTATCTTGCACCGCCGATGGAATAGGCATCATTGATCTTACGCTGGCCATGAGAGTCAAGGTTGACGAGGGTGTCGCGATGGATGGAGACGAGCGTGACCTTCTTATCTTGCGGATCAATGCGCGCGAGCATGATGGAGTCTGAGCGGTAGGCGCTGTCATCTGTTCCGTAGTCTGAGCTTCCGGTACGGTCCTCGTCCTTATCGATGCCAAGAAGCAGCATGTAGAACGGCTTGCCTGCCTCGGTTGGGACTAAGACGTCGCCGAGGTTCCTATCAAGCCCGTCGTTGAGCTGGCCATTGATATAGTGGATGTACCCTGCGACCGCTCCGCTGGCGACCAAGACCATAACGAGAACGCCGATAAGTACGTTGCGCAGGATGTGGTGGCGGCTGACCTTGCGACGCTTCCCGACGTAGCGGTCAGTCGACAGAGCGCTGTTACGTGAAAGACTCTCCATGTCGGCTGCAAGGGCATCGTTCAGATTCTCGCCATCGGTATTGTTGTGACGCGCCAAAGTACGTTCCTTTCCTTCTTCCTCCCACAGCAGTGTCTAGACTTCATGGTGGGGGGTAGCAGGGCAGAGCCTAACTAGTTAATAGTAAACGCCAACCACACTCCCCGCATGAAGTACACAAAGGGCATCTCACGGCAGCTCCTGTCCGACCGTGTGCTTGTGCGGGAGGGACATGGGCGCAAGCCTTTGATCACGTGAGACGCTATGATGTGAACGACAGGGATTTCATGTAGAGAGGGACGTCACATGCAAGGTTCCAGACCTCGGCAGTTTGTAGCCGTGCTCGATTTTGGTGCCCAGTACGGGCAGCTCATAGCCCGCCGCGTGCGTGACCTCCACGTGTATTCGGAGATCGTGCCCTGTGGCATCCCGGCGGCGAAGCTTGCCGCCATGAGGCCTTCCGCGATTATCCTCTCCGGTGGTCCTGCGAGCGTGTACGCAAAGGGCGCGCCACAGATCGACCGAGGAGTGCTCGAGCTTGGCGTTCCTGTGCTTGGCTTCTGCTATGGCCAGCAGATCATGGCTGTCGCGCTCGGTGGGCGGGTGGGACACACCGAGAGGGGCGAGTACGGTCCGGCGAGGCTGCGCCGTCAGGGGTCGTCGCGCATCCTGGGCGACACGCCTGCCGAACAGACCGTGTGGATGAGCCATCGCGATGCGGTGAGCGATGTTCCCGATGGCTTCGTGGTCACTGCCTCGACCGATGGCTGTCCTGTCGCCGCCATGGAGGACGCCGGTCACAGGCTCTTTGCGACGCAGTTTCATCCTGAGGTCAGGCACACCGAGCATGGCACAAGGATGCTTCGGAACTTCCTGTTCGATGTCTGCGGACTTAAGCCCAACTGGACCATGGAGGGCGTCGTGCAGGGCATGGTCGATGCGATACGCGCGCAGGTTGGCAGTGACCGCATGATCCTGGCACTTTCGGGCGGCGTTGACTCCAGCGTGGTGGCCGCACTGTGCGCACGGGCAATTGGAAAGCAGCTGACCTGCGTATTCGTGAACCACGGCTTGCTTCGCAAGGGTGAGCCCGAACAGGTGGAGGAGGTCTTCACCACACAGTTCGACATAGACTTCGTGCACGTGCACGCCGAGGGGCGCTACGCGAGGCTCCTGAGCGGTGTGGTCGATCCCGAGCAGAAGCGTCGCATCATCGGCACACAGTTCTGGGAGGAGTTCTTTGCCGTTGCCCAGAGGACGGGAGGAGTGAGGTACCTTGCGCAGGGCACGATCTATCCTGACATCATAGAGTCGGGTGCTCGCAAGACGAGCGGGCAAGCAGCCACCATCAAGAGTCACCATAACCTGATCCCCTTCCCTCAGGGAGTGCGCTTCGACCTGATCGAGCCCCTCGACCACCTCTTCAAGGATGAGGTGCGTGCACTCGGAGAGGCGCTGGGGTTGCCCAGCCATATTGTGCATCGCCAACCCTTCCCTGGTCCGGGTCTTGCGATTCGCATTATCGGTGAGGTGACGCCCGAGAAGCTCGAGATTCTGCGCGATGCCGACGCCATCGTGCGCGAGGAGATCGACGCCTACAACCGCCGACTCTTCGACGAGACGGGCGTGCGGGACTCTGAGCGCAGTGTGTGGCAGTACTTTGCGGTGCTGCCCGACATCAGGAGCGTGGGCGTCATGGGCGACGAGCGCACCTATGCGCGGCCGGTGATCCTGCGTGCGGTCGAGAGCAGCGACGCCATGACCGCCGACTGGGCGAAGTTGCCCTACGAGCTGCTGGGCAGGATCTCCAGCCGGATCGTGGCCGAGGTTCCTGGCGTCAACCGCGTGGCGTACGACATCACGAGCAAGCCGCCCGCGACCATTGAGTGGGAGTAATTTCGGGGTCGCAACACTCTTCCTCACTCTTCCTCAAAACACAACGTTTTCGCAGGTCAAAAGTGGTGTGTCGAGATTTTCGGCGCACCACTTCAACTCAAAAGAAATCGCTCCTTTCGGGATTTTTCTTCCATGAATTCTTCCATGGCAGAACCGGAGGGAGCGCTTCTTTTCCTACAAGTTTTGATGAAGGGAGAAACACGATGAACGAAGCGAAGATGACCGAGCTCACCCAAGCCGAGGAAATGGCGTACTTCCGCGCCGACTTGTGCCTGTACTCGCCGGAGAGCTACACGCTCGAAGAGAAGAAGGAGATCTGCAACGACATGATGGCGACGAGCAAGGCCGTGCTCGACGCGATGCGCGAGGACTTCCAGCAGATGCCGCCAGATGCCCGAGCCAAGCTCCTGGACATGCTCTGCCAGTCCGGTGTTGAGTCCGCTGACTGGTGGTGGGATGTGCTCGTGGGCGACGGAGACCCGCTCTACCGAGAGCTGGAGCCGTTGAGCTAGAAAGAGCCCGTAGAGATCGGGAAGGCCGCTCGTCTGATTGATGAGCGGCCTTCCTTGTTTAGTCGTCCTCGTGCATGCGTCTGATATCGTCGTAGAGCCTCAGCACCGGCACAATCGGCATGAGGGCCATAATCAGCGCCAGGCAGGCAAGGATCCCGACGAAGTCGCAGAAGCTGCCCCAGGCACGCCTCACCCAGCGGATCACGACAGCATCTCGTTCACGCGGGCCTGCACGATGGAGTAGTACGAGCCGAGGCGGCGCCTGCGCTCCTCGCCGTTGCCGTAGTCGCCCCGGATCACCGCGCGGGCCATCGCATCCACATCGATGGAAGAGGAGTTGGAGCCCAAAAGGATCTCGTTCACCCGCTGCTGCACGGCATCGTAGTTGGAGCCGAGCCTGCGCCTCCGCTCGTCTCCGTTGCCGAACTCGCCGGCGATGACGCGCCTGGCCAAGGCGTCCACGTCGACGGATCCACCACCGAGGATCCGGTTCACCTCGGCCTGCACCTCGTCGTAGCGCGAGCCTAACGCGGCCCTGCGGGCATCGCCATTTCCGAACTCGCCGGCGATGACCCTCCGCGCAAGCTCTGACACGTCGCCGGATGGCGCACCAGAGCCGGAACCGCCCGGCGCGCCGCCGGAGTCGGCCTTGCCGTTGTAGTGCAAGACCCCATCCCAGTTGCCGCGATAGTAGTCCTGGATGCGGCTCTCGCGCCCCGTCTGGTCGCCGGGAGCGCCATCGATGCCGCCGGTCTCGCTTCCGGTGAAGTGCCCGATCTTCCCGCCGCCTAGGCACATGGCGGTGTGGTTCTCCTCGTTGAGGTAGATGTCGCCGCGCTGGGCGTTGAACCCGACAGGCTGCCAGGAGAAGAGGCCCGAGCCCACGAACATCTCCCTCATGCCGCCGGTCCAGTTGTAGCGGGTGATGAGCCCGTCGTACTGCGAACCGGCCAGGGCAAGCTCCCAGGCCTCGCAGACGGCGCTTGAGCAGTCTCGGTCGCCCTTTGTCACCTTCACGGTACCGGCATCGGTCGAGACGTTGCAGTGGCCCGATGTGCCATGCCTGCCGGGCTGAGAGTAGCCGTGCTCCGGGCAGTTGCAGAGGTGCTCCATGATCTGGGCGGCCACATTCGCGCGAGAGATAGCCACTTCCTTCGCCTCCTCGGTGCCAGCGGAGGCGCCGGCCACCGCGCAGCGCCTCCGCCAGTCGTCCTTGGTGCCGTAGAACAGGTCGAGGTCCAGGTGCCCCGAGTAGCCGGGGATACGCCCGGTGCCCGTGTACTGGAAGATGAGGGGATCCTTCCAGGCCCCGAAGTCCCAGCCGTCGGTCCAGGGCTCGTCGACGAACCCGGTGTCCTCGTAGTTGGGATATTGGGCAACCCACAAGGGGTAGGTCTTGGCCACACCGGTCCAGTCGTATGAGAAGAGCACGCTCTTGCTCGTGTAGATGCCCGGCGTCACGCCGGTCTTAGCCTTCACGCGGTCGAGCCACGCCTTCGCCCAGGAAGGCCCGAGGCCCAGCACGTCGGCCTCCCAGTCCAGGAACGGGATCGCCTTTCCGAGATAGGGCTTGAAGGCGCCGATGAAGTGGTCGGCCTCCTGCTCCGCCGAGCCCTCGTAGCCTCGATCCCGCGCGTAGTGGTAACAGCCTAAGAGCTTGCCGGCCGCGAGCGTCTGGTCGCAGTGAGTGCGGAAGCACTCGTTGGAGTAGCCCTTGCCGCCGGTCGCCTTCACGATCACGAAGTCGCAGGTGCCCATGTTGGAGACGACCAGGTCGTCCTGCCAGGACGAGATGTCGATGCCGTTAAGCCCCACGGTTGGCACCGCCCTTCGGGATGACGATGTCCTCGTCTCCGCCGCCGAGCGCCGCCATGATGGGAGAAAGCACCGCCATCACCAGCGCCACGACCAGCCCGCGCACGCTCGGGTCGAGCACGCACCAGCCCATGATCAGGTCGATGTTGGCGATCACCACGCCCAGTACGCCTTGCACTATGGTTCGCGCCAGGCGCCAGTACCACTCGTTGCTTGCCAGGAACTCGTTCATGTCAGCCCACCTTCCGTGTCAGGTTCTCGATGTCGTTCTGCACAACGGCCATGTCCTGCTCAAGGCGGTAGGTCCTTTCGAGGACTTGGTTGTGCTTCTCGACCTTTGCCGTGAGGGCGTCCAGCTTCACTTCCATGACGGCCCGGCTCTTCGAGTTGGAGAGGATCACCCCGACGAGGGTCACCACCCCCGTGATGCAAGCGACGATGATTGACTCCATAAAGAACTGCCTCCCGAGATCGTTGTCCGTCCTCAGAAGGCAGTGTCCAACTGCGTCACAAGCTCGCGGGAGGCGTGAGTGCGCGTATAATTTGCGCCATGGACTACGAGGTGAGACATATCAGACAGGACGAGTGGCCACTGCTCGAAGACTTCCTCTACGAGGCGATATTCGTGCCGGAGGGCATCGAGGGCAAGGTTCCCCGCTCGGTCATCCACGACGATCCCAAGTGCCGCGCGGCCTTCGAGGGATATGGCACGCTGCCCGACGACAGGGCTGTGGTCGTCGAGGTCGAGGGAAAGGTTGTTGGCGCGTGCTGGGTGCGCACGACCGACGAGTATGGTCACATCGATGACGAGACGCCCTCCTTCTCGATCTCCCTTTACGCGCCGTACCGGGGCCAAGGCATCGGTGGCGTGATGATGCGCAGGATGCTCGATGAGCTCCGTGAGGCAGGCTATCCTCGCGCGTCGCTCTCGGTTCAGAAGGAGAACCCAGCCCTTCGGCTATACGAAAGGCTGGGTTTCAGCATCATCGGCGACGGCTTCGACGAGACCGAGTGGCTTATGACGATCGATCTCTAGGCTAGGCTGCCGTGAGGTATCCTGCCTGCCCGGTCTTGTCGATGCGCATGTACGTGTATCCCGTGTTCGAGCTCGACCATGCCGTGCCGTTCCCGCCAACGAGCGACCGGCAGTTGTAAAAGCACTGCGAGCCCATGATGCCGCTTGTGGGCAGCGCCCACGTGCTGTCCGCGTAGATCGTCACGAGGGACGAGCACCCCGAGAACGTGTAGAACAGGTCCGTGAGCGTCGAGGGGTCGAAGCCGCGCAGGTCCAGCGTGGTGAACGCGAACGACGAGAACGTGTACCGCATCGAGCGCACGCCCCGCAGGTTCGCCAGGCCCGACACGCTTGCCAGGTTGGTGCAGCTGTAGAACAGGTAGATGAGGTTCAGGTACGAGAATGTGGCCATGTCCGAGGCGAATGTCACGCTCGTGAGGTACTGCCGGTGCGTGCTGCCAGTCGTGCCGGTCCAGGGCGTGAAGCCCAGCCCCACGTACTTGCCGATGGCGCAGATCCTGCCGCTGTTGCGCAGCGTGCGTGTGGGGTCGGGCGTCGAGCTCGCCGTGAGTACCGCCTCGCCGTCCTCGTAGAAGTGCCCCCAGAACCAGGTGCGCACGTCAGCGTTGGGGTCTGTGAGCACGCCGCCCGTGCCGATCTTGCATACGCTCGCGCCGCTCGTGCTCGTGGGCACGTAGCCGTCCGTACCGCCCACAAGCTTGTAGCAGCCGTTGAACATCATCGACGCGGAGAGCCCCGTGTTGCTGAAGCTCGTGGCGTAGATCGTCTCCAGGGAAGAGCAGCTGCCGAACATTTGCGTGGCGCTGGTCATGCCGGACAGGTTCTCGAAGCCCACCACCTCGGTGCAGTTGGCGAACGCGTTGAACCAGTAGTTGCAGTTCGTGATGCCGAGGCCTGCTATGGACGAGTCGATGTAGACGTTCGTCACCTGCAGCTTTATCTCGTCCCAGGGCCGCGCGGTGGCGGAGGAATAGCCCGCTGTGTCCACCTCGAAGACCTGTGCGATGGTGCCGCCGGTGTCCGACTGCCTGCGCTCGTGGTAGTTGATCTCGAAGGTGCCGTCCGTGAGCAGCAGCGCCCGCACCTTGTAGCCCACGTCCCATTCCAGGTCGAGGATCGCCTGCGCCATGTCGCCCGGCTGGTACAGGGTCGTGAGCCCGTTCTGCCCGCGTATGGCGGCGGCGATGTCGGAGAAGACAGACTCGCTGAGCACGCCGCTTTCCAGCGTCATGTAGGGCTGCGGCACGTAGCTCGAGCCCTGCGTGCCGTCCAAGGCAGCCACAGCAGCGGCCATCTCCCTCGGCTTGTAGGTCGTGGCCACGCCCGCCTGGTAGCGGATCGCGTTGGCGATATCGGTGAGGATCGATGTCTCGATGGTTCCCACTGCCATTTAGAAGCTCACCTCGCTCAGGTCGTCTAGGTCGGCGATGGCCGCGTTGATCTGTTGCGTCACCCATGTCTGCATGGCATAGCTGGAGAGGTCAATGGAGAGCACGCCGCCCGATAGCGTGAGCGGCGACTGAGGCGTGAATGTCGTGCCGTCAGCACCGGCTGGCCCTTGCGGACCGGTCGGACCCGTTGCGCCGGTGGCACCGGTCTCTCCCTTCAACCCTGAGAACGCGAATGCGAAGGAGCGTGCCGACGCCGTGCCGCCGAGCGTGACGTTCACCGATGGTGTTCCCGTCGTGGCGTCCACCGTGGCAGACGCGCCCGTGATCGTGGCATCCGCACCGTCGTTGCCTGCCGGACCTTGCGGCCCGGTCGCGCCGGTTGCACCTGTCTCACCCTGCGGGCCTTGCGGTCCCGTGGCACCAGTTTCGCCCTGTGGACCGGTCGGGCCAGTGGCACCAGTCGGGCCTTGTGGGCCGACGAGGTCCGCCGAGCTCGTGCCCGATGCGCTCGTGACGGAAAGTACCGTGCCGTTCCAGCTGTGCGTGCAGGGGGTGCCGTCGGCGCCGGAGGGGCCGGTCGCACCCTGCGGCCCGGTCTCGCCCTGGATGCCCTGCGGCCCCTGTGGGCCAGTGGCTCCCGTTTCGCCAGTATCGCCCTTCGGGCCTTGCGGGCCTGTGGCCCCCGTGTCTCCGGTGTCGCCTTTTTCACCCTTGAGTCCCTGGGCTCCGGTAGCACCGGTGTCGCCCTTGTCGCCCTTCGGTCCGGTCTCGCCCTGGATTCCTTGCGGTCCCTGCTCGCCGGTCTCGCCCTTCGGGCCTTGCGGACCCGTTTCCCCGGTGTCTCCCTTGTCGCCCTTGATGCCCTTGGAGACGTCGGCGGTGGTCGTGCCGTTCTTGTCGGTGATGGTGATGGTCGCGCCCTCGCTCGTCTGCGTCACGGTGGCAGTAGGGCTGAAACCGTCCGCGCCGTCGAAGTCACCGCTGTCCGCCTTCGCCTGGATGGCGTTAGCGACGGCTGCGGCGGTCGCTGCGGCGTCATTCGCCGCCTCGGCCGCCTCGTTGGCCGCGTCTGCGGCGGAGTTGTCTATCTCGATTGCTTCCTCGTAACGCTTGATGGTCTCGACGAACAGGGTGAAGCCGTCCTCGTGCTCGGTCCCGCCGATCAGCACCGGCTCCACGCGGATCATGAATGCGCGAGTCGAAATGCTCGTCTCCCCGTGGCTCACCATGCACTGGGCCTCGACCATGCCCTCCTCCTCGCACATGGCGGCCGGGTAGTAGACCTGGTAGATGCCCTGTGCCGCGTTCACGGCGGTCATGGGCTCGCACCCGCGCTCGCCGCTCATCTTGTGCCTCCAGAGGAAGTAGATGGAAGCCCCGGTCAGGTTCGCAGCGGCACCTCCCTGGCGCACGTGCAGCTCCAGGCCGCGACCCGTCGCATCGGCGGGGCTTGCGACCAGCCAGTCCCCAAGCCGCTCGTCGGCCGAGTCCCATATCATCGTGTGGATGCCGTAGCCATCAAGCATGGATGCCCCTTTCGCTCAGTTGCCGAGAGAAGCATCCGCCCATGTCACAGAATCAGAAGTCGAGGTCGCCCAGCTCGTCCAGGTCGTCGATCGCCTCGGTCACGGTCTCGGTCACCTTCTCGGTGCTCGCCGCGCTGGTCAGGTTGCCGTCGATGCCGACCACGTCGTTCTGCAGCGTGGCCACGTCGGCAACAAGCGCGCTCACCTGCTCGTAGTCCGCCTTCTGCACGGTGCCCACGGTCACGCGGCAGGTCACGGTCTCGCCGAAGGTTCGCACGCGCTTCACGATTCGCGCAGTCAGCCGCCACTCGGGATCTCTGCTCGTGTCTATCACGGCCACGGTGTCTCCCAGCTCCGCGTCGTCGCCGTCGAGCTGCGCCACGTCGATCTCGTAGGACACCTTGGGCTGCTTCGCCTCCTGTAGCGCTTTCCTCGTGAGTGCGAGAAGGCGCTCGGGCTCCGTGACGTCGGAGAAGGTCACCTGGCCGAAGCTGTGCACCCTCTTGGTCCTTGCGGCGTTCCACCTGCCCCAGACCAGCTTTGCGGCCTCGTCGGCCACGTAGTTCTTCCCGTCGTTGATGTCGCCGAAGGTCAGCTTGCGCCGGTAGCCTGCCTTGTAGTTGCCCTCCTCGTCGGTGAAGGGCAAACCCGCCCCGAATCCGTAGAGCGCCGTGTACACGTCCTGCTCGAGGACGGTCCTGCTGCACCCGGCCATGTTCTTGCCGTAGGTGAACCGCAGGCCGCGCCAATCGCCGCGCTCCTCGTCCAGGCGGATCGAGCGCGAGGACACGCGCCCGTCGGCCACGGCGATGATCGGCGTCACCTCGCCGCCCCACACGTCGGCGACCCGCCTGAGCGCCCAGAGTGCGTTCTGGTGGTAGATGAGCGCCCCGGCGGTGCCGAGCGATGCGCAATAGTCGATGCCCCAGCGCGTGGGCGCCAGGATTGCCGTGAGCGCCTGCCTAGCCGTGCGAGACACCAGCTGGGCCTCCTCGATGAAGTCGTCCAGCATCTCGCAGAGCGACGACTCGCAGTACACGTTGCAGATCCCGGCCATGGGCTCCTCGGTGCGCACCACCACATGCTCGCGTCAGGTCGAGCCGTCGAGCCATAGCAGCCGGTCGCCCTTGTCGGGAACCTCGTCGGTGGAGAACTCCAGCGTGTCCTCGCCGTTGAGCTCCTCGGTGTGCACGAGCTCGCCGGTGACGCGCAGCATCCCGATACGCTCGTCCCAACGGTCGAACCGGTACAGGACCGGCACCGCCCCGGCCATGCTAAGCCCACCTCTCGGTGAACCGCGTCTCCACGTAGGAGCAGCCGCTAACGGATATGGCCACGTCGCCAGGGTCGAGCGAGAAGAAGTCGCTGGCAAGCGCCACGGTATCGCGCGCGTCCGCGCCGTCGATCTCCACGGTCTCGCCCGCGCAGTCGATCACGACTGCCTCGCCGCCTACGAAGTCGTACTCGATGCGGATGCCCTTGCCAGCGGAGGGCAGGGTCACCTGCAGGTAGGAACCGGCAGCCGCCACCAGCCGGATCTCCGGCAAGGTGGGCCAGGTGCCGTCCACGTTGAACGAGGTAGTCCGCTCGACGCGCTCCATCCCGTAGCCGATGGGGTCGAACAGGGTGAAGGTCAGCTCGCATTTGCCGGACTCGAACAGGTCCGACCAGTTGCCGGCGCCAACCAGCATCGCGTCCACGTACTCGATCTCCGGGTCGTCGGGCAGGATGAGGTTGCCGCCGCCCGGCCAGCAGAGCCAGGAGCGCAGCTTGGCCCGCAGCTGTGCCATGCCGCCGGGCCCTGGCCGGTAGCCAGGGTCCAGGTACAGCCGCACGGTCACGTCAACTGGCGGAATGTAGCACGAGACCAGCAGTGCCCCGGCACGACCGGGGACCGCCATGTACTCAGCGATGATGGGGTTGGCGGATCGTTCCACGACCTCCGCGCTGCAGAAGTCCGAGAAGTCGTTTCCCGCGTAGACGATCGACCTCATGCGTTGCCCCTCGCACGCCCATATGCCGAGGCGCGACGCTGCGACTCGCGAGCCGCCCTGTCGTCGCGCCCGAACGGCTTCGCCCGCTTCACCACGGGCTCCACCTGCCTGCCAGATGCGTTTATGCGCTTGCCCTTGTCGCTCATGGCTGCCTCATAACTGTCAGGTTCACGTCGAAGCCCCAGACGAAGCGCCCGGAGCGGTCGCGCTCGATGAACTCCAGGGCCGTCGTGTCCAGCCCCACGATGCGCCAGGTCCCGTTCTCGGCCACCGGCTCCCAGCCGTAGCGGCGTATCCAGCGCTCGCAGCCCTGGGCGTCGGTCTCGGCGTCGTCCTCGACCTCGCGCACCACGAGCACGCGCACGGCAACGGTCCCGCGCTCGCCGTCGGGAAGCACGGCCTCGCGCTCGAACTTCCCCTGCCGCAGCACGATGGGCTCGGGCTCCACCGCCGCCGACGGAACACTTGCGAAGTAACTTGCGAAGTCGCCCTCCAGCAGGGCCTTCGCGATGAGAAAAGAGAGCTGCAAGCCAGCTCACCCCACCTTCAACTCCCAATGATGGACTCGGCCGAACAGGTCCTCGCACCGGTGCACCTCGCGCACGTAGAGTGACTGGCCGCCCACGGCCACGCGCGATCCCGACGGCACGTCGAAGGCCCCGATGCTGTTCACCGCATCCACGAACACGGTCCCCGCGCCAGCGTCGGCGCTCCTGTGCTCGTCGTCGCTCACGGACTGCGTCCGCTCGAAGCGCACGCCCACGATGATCTCGGGCTCTTCGAAGCCGCCGTCGGCCAGGGGCGCCCGCACGGTCATCGTGTCGGGCAATGCGGCACGCGGTATGGGCCGGATCGACTTCATCAGCGCACCCCCGTGAAGGCCATGCCGGAGAGCCCCAGCTCGCGAAGCGCCGCAGCAGTGGCCAGCTCCTCGCCGGTCGTCTGCTGCGAGGCGTAGTTCTTCACGCTGAACTCGCCGATCTGGAAGCCGCCGACCTCGCCCGCGCCGTACTCGGCGAAGGCCTCAAGCGCCGCGCACACGGCCCGCCGGAAGGTCTCGGAGCCCTCGTCGGCGCCCTTCACCTGGCAGAGCCACCTCACGTGCGAATCCGCAGTGGGAAGGGACGCCTCGAAGGCAGCCTCGCCCAGGCTGCCCCCGTAGGCGTCCGTGTAGAACTCGTATGTCACCGTGGATGCCACGCGGCTACTCCGTGGCGGCCGAGACGTACACGCCGTCGAGCTTGTTGTCGAAGAGCTCCACGATCCCGTACTTGCGGTACTTCATCATGTAGGAGTCCAGCGCCTCCAGCTCGTCCGGCGAGAACACGCGGCTCGCCACGTGCTTGTCGAACTTGATGACGGCCGACTTCTCCACGACCATGAAGTTGATGGACTTGCCGGTCGCGGCCTTGGCGTAGCCGAACTCGGTGTCGCCGCTCTTCAGGTCGATGGCCGTGTAGAAGCGCACCTGCGGCACCTCGATGACGCGGGCGAAGCGCTCCAGGACGCGGTTGCTCATCGTGGGGTTCGCGTAGGAGTAGTCGTCCAGCACGCCCTTGAGCGTCGGCGTGATGAACAGGTAGCGAGAGCCCAGCGTCACCTGCTTCTCGTCCATGGCGGAGGTGATCTCGCGCAGCGCCTTGAGCACGTCGACGGCCTCGGCCTCGGAGAGGTTCTCGGTCTCCACGGTCACGCCCGTGTGCGAGGCGATCTGCGAGAAGGTGAAGGTGTCGGCCTCCGGCGCCACCTGCGTGCGCATGAGCTCCGCGCCGGCCTCGACGAAGCAGTCGTTCACGCTGGCTTCTTCCACATCCATGACGTCTGCGAACAGGCGGATGCCGCGGTCATAATTGAACGTTTTCGTTTCGAACTCGTACGTGATCGCCCCGGTCTTGTAGCCGACGTTGCGGGTGTAGTCTCCGAGGCCCGTCACGGAGATCATCGGGATCATGATCTCCTTGGCGTTGTGCCCGGCGCGCACCATGCGACGGCCGCTGTTCAGCACGCCGGAGACCCCGGCACGCTGGTAGACCTCGTCGATTACGGACACGTAGTTCCTTGCGAATGCGATGCTGTTAGGCATGTCTCAGCCCTCCTTGTCTTTCTCGTCGTTTCCTATTCGGAGTCCTTCTCGGCGGGAAGGCCGGCGACCTCGCGCCAGTGCTTGAGCGTCTTGCCCTCGTCGGAGGCAGCGCCCGCGTTTGGCAGCCCGGTTGTGCCGGAGCCGCCCTTGGCGTGCTTGCCCTCGGCCTCGAAGAGCCAGGGCTCTGCCTCCTTGAGCTTGTCCACGTCGTTGTCGTGATCGGAGAGGAGCGCACGTGCCGCCTTCACGTTGCGCACGCCCGCGAGCTGCAGGCGGAAGTCGATGCGGTCGCTCTCGGCCTGGGCCTTCACCTCGGCGACCTCGCCACGCAGCTTCTCAGCAGCCTCGGCGGTCTTCGCGGCCTCGGCCACCTGGCCCTCAAGCTCGGCGATGCGTGCGTCGCGTTCCGCGATCTGCTTCTCCCAGTCGGGGGTGCTGCCACCGTTGCCGGCGTCGCCGCCTACTTCTTGCTGGGCCTGCGTGCCTTCCTGTTGCTGCCCTTGCTGCGCCTGGTTCTCCGTACCCTGCGTGGTTTCCTGGCTGCCATTGGTCTCACCGTCCATGTCCTGCCTGCCTTTCGTCTCGAAATAGGCGGGCAGAGACGAACAATGCCCGCACCTTTACCGGTACGGGCATTGTCGAGTGGTGTCACAAGGTCAGGCTGAATTATGCAGGAAAGGCCTTGTGTATCTCTTCGATAAGTTCCTGGCAGCTCTTGATTGCCTCTATCAGCTTGTCGCAGGCTGCAGACTTGCTCCGACGCAGCTCACGTATTTCGTCAAGCTGCTTGTTAATGGCGTCAATTCTTGGTTGGAAAACCTCCGATTCTTTCAGAAGCTTTCGCAAACCTGTTGAACACTGCTCCTCTAGCGCATCGGCTGCCTTGTTGAATGACGCTCGGACTGAATCACGATTTGCACGCATCTCGCGCTGGCGCTTTTCACTGTCATAGTCATCTTTCGCTTGCAGACCAATCGACAGAGCGACACCGAACACGCCGAGCACTTTGCCAGCCACGTTTATGCCCTTTGCCCATTTCACCGCTTCCCAAGGCTTGAAGCTATGGCCGAAGAAATGCCCGATATCGAGGACGAGCTGGTGCGCCTTGCTCCCTGAGAAAGCCCTTAGTCCTGCAGCCGCGGCATCGGTGCCGATGGTGCTGCTGACGACTTTGCCGCTTCCCTGCGCGATAAGGTCCGGTTGGAGAATCTTGCTTACTATTGGGTTTCCGGCCTGCTGCTTGGCCTCCAAACGGATTCGCAGGTCTTGTGAGAACTCCGATGCGTAGAACTCGTCAAGGCTGTCCTTACACTTGTCGTATCGGTTCTGTATCGACTTGTTGATTCTCGCGCCGCAGTCCTCAGCCAAGCTGTCAACGTGATTGTAAGATTTCTTTACCAGGTCTTCGGCATCTGATTCTGACGTGCACTCCGCGATGGCGTCTGCGAGCTTCCGGCCCTCTTCCCTTATGTCTAGGGCGGTCGTCGTGTAAATCTGTCTTACGGTTGCCTCTATGTCATGCATCGCGTTCGCAATTATCGAACGCTCGCGGTACAGCTGCTCTTCCAAGGCGTCAACGTCTTCGTCGCCGCAACTAACCTTCTGGTCCTGGAGGGCTGCGTCCAAAGAGTCGAGGAGCTGGTAAAGGGGCGTAGTAAGTCTAGCAGCCATTCCTCGTTGCTCAACGAAGGCATTAAGCGTGTCGATAAGCTCGGCAAAGTTGCTCTGCTCAAGAAGCCGCTTAGCTCTTTCAGGCTTCTCGTCAGCAATTTCATTGCTTTTAAGATATGCCAGGGCGTCCACAAATACGGTTCTGAGCTGGTCAGGGGTAAACGGGTCCGTGACTTTTGCAAGGTCCCTGGAGATAATCGCCCTTTGCTCAGGAATGTTGCCGCTGTCTGCGTCTTTCATCTTGTTGACAACGAGAACCATCTCACCGGCCTTGTCACGGTCTATGAGCAGTTCCCTGAAATCCTGCGCAATGAGCTCGTCGAAACCCTGGTAGGTAACAACGTAGACGAGGAGATCAGCGTCCGCAATCGCCTTGTACGATATCTCATCGTGCTCAGGCCGCCTGCCGGTTCCGATGCCAGGGGTGTCAACAACCTGGACGCCATGCCAGTCGTATGCTCGCGCTTCCTCGGTGGTGATTTCGTGGCCGGTCGCAATGTCGAAGCCAGTGAGGGCCTTCAGTATCGTTGACTTGCCTGCGCTGTATTGGCCGGCAAAAACAAGGCTAATGGGCTTGTCGCTGCCGAAGGCGCCTCCGGGCAGGGTCGATTCGTCGCAGCCAATCTCCTGGTAGAGCGCATGCGCATCCGCGATAAGCTGCGAGCTCCTCTCGCTGTATTCCGGTATTTCGAGCTTGAACTGCGTGCCCATGATTCCACCCGCCTATCTGGTGATTAGAAGTTCGGTTACTTGAGTACCGAGCCGTATTCCCGTTCGAGCTTCGTTGCTGAGCTCGTCTATTGCTCTGATATGCGCTATCAGCGGCTCACCCTTGACCTCTTCGATTCGGATGTTCCTTCGCTCGCATGAGCGGCCGATCGTCCTGGACAGCATCACGCGAACGTCACTGCACTCGAAGACATACCTAATGCCCTCATCGAGAAGCCCGGCAAGATCCCGCTTCAACGTGTAAGGCAATCTTGTACCATCGGCAAGCATGAGCAACGTTGTTTCGCCAGGGATTCGGGCTACTCTAGTGATGCAGCTGTCTGCAATGTCGTAACCAAGGTACGCGAGCGCCTCGTTGACAACCGCAGAGCTGAGTGTTCCTTGCTGCTCATTAATTCTTCGTGCCAACCTGCGCTGTGTCGCACTTAGGTCAAAAAGTGAGCTGACAACATCGCTGATCTTTCTGCTCGTGGGACGGAGATGCTGCTCGACGATCTTATCCGATACGATTCCGTTTAGCTGCTTTCTCAGCTGAGAGATGCTCTTGTCTATTCCCGAATACAGTTGCTTTTGCATGTTGATCCGTGCCTTCTTCTTCCTTTCTTCGAAGTCATCGAAGAAGAGGCTTCCGACAGCTCCGATTACACCAGCAACCACGCCGCCTGCAATCAGTTGTGGTGCGGCAAAGAGGCCTGCTATCGTGAGACCCCCTGACACGATCACGGACGTCCAGTTCCAAACCTTCTTGGCGTCGACGACACCGTGCGCCTTTACGTTGCCGAGGTTTAGCCTATATCGCGAGAAGCGTATGTCGAATTCGATTTCCCGCCCGATGTCCCTGAGCTCATCCTCGCATTCATGCTCGAGCTCAATGAGAAGGTCGTTCGCGCGGCCTTGGATGTCGCGCCTCTTGACGATCTTTGCCCATTCGCTCGACGCGTGCTTGTTGTCGTAGTTGTCCTCAGCGAATGAGCTGGCCTCGCGCTTTAGGTCGTCGGCGATGCTGGTGAGGAGGGTTTCAATCCTAGCGTCCGCGCGCTTTTCAAAGTCTTCGACCCAGCTATCATGCTTGCGCTTCTTCTGGATGAGCATTCGCCCCTGGTCGCTGTTCTCAGCGCTCTGAGCGAATAACTCCTCCAATGCCTCTACAAGGGGGACGGAAACGACGTCTGTGTACGTCTTGAAGCGGTAGAATCCGCCCTTGTTCTGCACCTCGCGTTCAATCAAGGCGATGGCATCTCCGAAACGAGACAGCTCGAAGAGTCCGTCCGCCCATTGGGAGTATTCGGGTTGCTGCGCCATGTGCGCCGACTTGAGGTGCACGAAGGCGAACGGGATATGGCTCCAGTCCTGCCCGTATTCAGGCCCGTAGTCGATAAGACTCCTTCGAATCGCTTGCAGGCCCTCGGCATCGTCGAACTTGTCTTGCACGTCGTCGTATAGGTCCATGTAGCCGTCTTCGCTCAAGTGTCCCTTCGCAGAGACGCCAACCTTTACGTTGACAAGGCAAATTATTGGCTTGCCGAGGCTCTTGATGCGGCTGAGGAACTCAGCCTCGCTTCGCTGCGGCGCATCATCGGTTATGAGGAAAAGGATGAGGTCGCCCTGTTTCGCGGTCTCGAACGCAAGCACCTCGTCTTCGAGGACCCCAAAAGCCGCAAGGCCGGGTACGTCAGTAACCTCAAGGCCGTGGTATTCGTAAGTGCGTACATCGCGAGTGGTCCTCTGCGACCCATTGCCGATCTGGCTGCCGTCGCCATGGGTCAGCACTGTCATAAGCGTCGACTTGCCAGCGGTTGTCCTGCCGAACAGCGTTATCGCAAAGGTACCTCCGGCCAGGGCGTTGACTTCGTTCTCCAAGCGCAGAGGCAATAGTTCGTAACCTATGCGAATTGAGTCAAGCTGCGCCGCCAAGGATTGCGTGACGTCCTTATCGCGGTAGTCTCCACGTTGCAACCTGTCGATATTGCCTTGCAGTTCTGTGACGGCTTCGCCAACAGTTTCATCCAAGAGCTTGACGGAGCTGCGTGCGAGGTCCAACCCCACTTCGGTGAATTCATTAAGGTCATTAAGCATGCCAGAGCGGCTCCGCTCATGCACTTTAATCTCCCGCGTCATGGCATGCTCGTCCGCAGTCAGCAGCATTGCAAGGGTTTTCCAACATCTATACCAGGGCCTCCCCAAACCTCTTGATGGTCTCCTCCGAGTCCCTGTCCGGCACTGCCTTGCCCATAGCCCGCTCGATTGCGTCAAGTAGCTTCTTCGCACGGTCGATGAAGTAGGCGTCGAAGTCATCAGCCTGTAGCAGATCGAAGTCAATCAGGTGCGACTCGATGCGAGCCCTCAGCTCGGCGTCATCAATTTGTCCCTCGGTCTTCACCTTCGGGAGGTATTTTGACGGGGATACACCGCCGATAGTGCGGTTGGTTTTGCCGATGAGGGGCGTCTTGTTGACGATGGAGTTCCAGCGCTGGCGAGGCAGCCCAATCCTCTTGCAGTAAGCCTGGGGGAAGATGTGGTGGATGTCAGGCGGTGTGCTGATGGCCTTCACGTTCGTCATCTGCTCGCCATCGATGAAGTCGAGCGCGTTCTCCCGGAAGACGAGCGCCATGATCCCCTTGTAGGCCGCGCTGTTGCGGGTCTGCAGGCCGAGCAGTCGTGTCGCCTGGAAATAAGCGGCGTTCACTGTGCGCTGCTGCGACGGCCTGCCCTCGATCTCGTCAACCAGGTCCTCGATATCGTTTGCGTAGCGCGTCTCATTAGCGCCGCCGTACATCTCGCCGAATATGCCGCACCAGAGCCAACGACGGAGAACGTTTTTGGTGCTAACGGCTGAAAAGACCTTGCGGCCTATGTAAGCGCAAGTGGCAGCTAAGGGTACGATCTGCGTCGTGTAAGGAAGGTCACGCATGCGGAAGATGCGCTCGCCAACGAGGAACTCGCGTGCCATGCAGAAGCCTTCGACGAGTTCGTCGAGGTTGTTCTTGTAGTCATCGAAACCGAGCGCTAGTACGTCCTTCTTCTTGCAGCGCGTATAGCCGTCGCCAGTCATCTTCTTCTTGAAGGTGGTGAAGAGAGTCATCGATGTGAGGAACGCTGTGGCGTCCACGCCCTCCATCAGGTCGGTGACGAAGGATCCGTCCTCGCCGCCGAGAACCTTAGGCTGCACGTAGTTGTCCCAGCTGCCACGAAGGTCGAAGTCGTAGGTTGCGAACGACGCGGTGACGAGCTCGAATACGGTGAGCGAAACGCCGCCGGTGTTCACGTTCTCGAAGACCTTGCATACGGCCTCGCGGGGCGTCTCCTTGAGGAGCGTGATCACGGGGACCTTGTAGCCTTTGACCGTATCGACGATGTCCTCTTGGAAACGCTTCCAAAGCTTGTATTCTTTGCTGTTAAAGCCGTACCTCATCGCAAGCTGCTCGAACCACTCGCTCCGCCCATCGCTGTCAAAGAGGAGGTTCGCCGGGAATATGAGTTGCTCGATCTCCTTCTCGCGTGTGGTCAGGTCGAGCACGACGGTGCGCCCAATGTCCTCGGTGATCTGCTTGGGGTTGTGCTCCGGATCACCTGGGACGGAAATTACAGCATCGGCCCGGTCGCAGTCCTCGTCGAGGCACTTCCTCATGTCGAGGTAGTAGTAGCGCATGATGGACTGACCGCGTATGTTCTTGGTCTTCACGGGGTCCTTGGCGTAGAGCGAGCAGTACAGCGAGGTCAGGCGCTGCTGCCCGTCGAGCACGAGGTTGTCGGGCTCGGCCACGACGCTGCCGGTGCCCTCGAATGCGCGGTACTTCAGCTTGAAGTCGCCGCCGCACTCGAGCTGCATGAGGGCGCCCATCGGGTAGCCCTGCGTGAGGCTTGCGATGATGTTCACGATACGCTCGTCGTCCCAGGTCCAGTTGCGCTGGAACTCGGGAAGCTGGAGCTCGCCACGGTCGACCTCGCGCAGCAGGTCTGAGAGGAGCGTGTCGTATGATTTCGGTGCCGTGATAGCCATGCTGTGTCTATTCTCCTATCGTGACTTGTCCATTCATGAGCATGGGAAGAAGCCAGTCTCGCATTCTAGATAGCTCAAGGTTTTGCTTTGCTGCAATGACCAGCTGATCATACATAGGTTTAGTCAGCACGTAGTATCTATCTAAGATGTCCCGTGTTGGTACGACCATCCAAGTTGAGTCAACTGTTTCTTTGTTTATATGTGGCTGCTGCGCTCCCGTCCTGTGCATCATGTATCGAGAAATCTGACTCTGTATGAATGGGAAGAGAAATGGCATGCGTAATGTTTCGTTCTCTAGTACAGCAACTACAGATTGATTGAAGCATGCATCTATCTCAAGAATGGAAGGTCTTATATAACCACAGCTTCCCTCATCATTAGGTATGCGCTGGGGCGGGAATGGGGAACCTCGCCTCGAGCGGCACACCTAGGGTATCAAACAGCCTCCTGACTGACCCCTTGCAGTTGCAGCATCCCCACCTCCCGGCCCGGAGGTGCGCCTTGACCAGGCGGGCGTCGAGCAGCGCCTCGTCGACGGTACGGCCGGGGAGCCGCCCCCCGACCAGGTCGGCGAGCTCCCTGCGCACGAGCGACGCGACGAGGCACACGAAGGCGAGACCCTGCGCGCGGCAGTAGTCGCGCTGGCAGAGGCCCCGGAGGCCCATGCCGTTCTCGGGCCAGTCGTAGTAGGTCTCGATCGCCCATCGTCTCTCGTGGTGGTCCCAGACCTGCTCGGCGGTCGCGTCCGCCAGGCTCGTCTGCAGCACGCACACACCGAAGAAGGGCTCGGCGGAGGCGAAGCCGTCCTCGGTGTAGCCCTTGCGGCCCTGTGCGAGATAGCGCAGGTAGTTTGCCCTCTCGACCGCTGCCTGGTCGCGGTCGCGCAGCACGAGGACGCGCCGCCCGCCGCCCGCGTCGTGCTCCTTCCACTCGACCACCGTCGCCTTGCGCCCGCGCGCCCAGCCGAGCCGCTCGCGCAGGTCCATCTCGGCCACGGCGTCCTCGCGTGCCCTGAGCCCCTTGTGCAGCGGCATGATGTAGTCGTTGTTCCCGCTCGACAGCAGCTCGACGTTGGCCGCGCTGTGGAAGCCGGAGTCGACGAGCCACAGCACGCCGTCGAGCGGCACGTCGGCGACCAGGTCGGCGAGCGACGCCTTGTCGAGCAGCCCGCCCTCGACGATGCGGCAGGCGAGCGGCGAGCCACCGAGGGCGTCGTAGGCCATGAGCAGGTTCATCTGGTCGCAGTGGGTGGCGCCGAACCGATACCCCTTGCCGGCCAGGTCGTTGAGGAGCGACCCCGAGCCGACCACGTGGCCGTCGACGGCGACCAGGCGCGAGCTCGCCTCCGCGAGCGCCCGCTCGAACGCGAGCACCGGCCCCTGCCTGCGACCGAGCGCGTCGAGCAGCTCGCCCACGGCCCGCTCCCCCAGGGCGACGGAGGGCAGGGCCAGCGAGAGCGCCGACTGCTCCCAGACCCTCCTGGCGTCCCTCGCCGGCGTGACGCCACGCACGCAGAACATGCAGGCCAGCGCCCATATCCGATCCGCGTCGTCGGCGTGGAAGTGCTCCCCGAGCAGCCCGCGCACCGGTGCCGAGGCCGACAGCGCCACCGCCCAGTCGCCGAACTCCAGGGTGGTGATCTCCGAGCCGGACGCGCGGCCGGAGTTGGGCACGTACCCGCGGCCCTCCTCTATCTTGCCCACGCAGCGGCCCATCCTCGTCCTCCTCCTCCCGCCCTCGGTCACCGAGCGGTACTCGTAGACGTAGTAGTGGCCGCTGATGGCCTTGACCATCGTGCCCCTGGGCTTCATCGCCCTGATGTGCTCCGGGACCGAGTACGCGCCCATTCCCGCCCTCCTCTCCTACATACCTATAACATACCTAATTCTACCACGAAAGGTGGCCTCCGGGCAACATGCCCGGAGGCCTCTACAGAGTCTCTACCTGCGCAGGCGCTCTCCCTCGCGGTACGGTTGAGCGTCCTGGGAGGGAACCTCATACCTAATGATGGGGGAAGCTGTGGTTAACGACTTCCCGCGCGGTCGGACATAAGTTATCCAAAATGCAAGCAGCGCCACCACCATGAGGTCTAATGGCAGGGCGACATTGGCGGTAAGCGCCGCAGAGCCTGGATCGTTCAGCCCCGCGCACAGGATGTCGATGAGGTACGTGGCCGCGCAGAGGGCGCCTGTGCCGAGAAGCGTGGCGGCCCGTTTGCCGTCGTCGGTCGTTCCCATGAGCCCAAGCCGCATAATGCGAACCTACCTTTCCTTTGTTTCTGCCGGCTCTTTTCGCCTCCAACACAGGGAATCGGAATTCCAAAAGGCGTTTTCTCGCGCGAGGGACCCACCGAGGGCGGGATCGAAGAACGCGGAGGCAAGCGACGTTGCCGCCGCGAAAGAGGCATGCTCTCCAGGGAGGCCGCTCTTCTTGGCGAACGCCGCGAAGCTCCCGGCCCAAGCAGCCGGCGCCTCGAAGCGCGACGGCACGCCCATGCCGCGCTTGCGGCACTCGCATTCGATCGCGCGGGCGAGGTCCTTGAGGGCAAGGGTGACGTTCGTTGTGTAGTAGACGACGTCGACGAGGTCCTTCATCCTCGACGATGGCCAGCCGCCCGGCTGCGTCTCCATTATGGCGCACAGCTTGTCTGCCAGCTGATCGGGAAGCGGATAGACGAGGTAATCGCATGACTCGAGCCCCTCGACGCGAACCCTGTTCGCGGGGACGATGCGATCTGCGGGCTGTGTGATGTCGCAGTCCAGCGACAGGTCGATGAGGATGGGGTCCTTCTCCTCGTGGCCCAAGAAGGTCTGGAAGCGCAGCTTGAGCAGACGCGAGTAGCCGTTGTCGTCGAGTGATTCGGACCATTTGTCAAGCTTGAACGCGAGGAAATCCCCCATGTCCCTGCCGGCGAGCTCGACGAGCGCCGCGAGCGCGTCCTCGGACGACTTCCGCGATGCCGTCGCGAAGTCGATGTCGCGCGTGGCGCGGCCGTCGGGAATGCGCGCGAGCAGCCCGCTTCCGCCCTTGAGGATGAACCGGCCATCTGGGTCGCTAAACACCCTGCACAGGAACCGGTCGCGCAAAGCCTGGCGATAGCCGTCCCCGGGGTCGCCGCCCCTGTCGCGCACGGCCTTCTTCAGGGCCCTGTCGAGCTGGCCGCCGTTCTCGTACGTCATTCTTCCCGCCTCCTAGTTAGCGCATCGTACAGGCTGGCCCCCGCCGGCATCCCGACTTTTGCCCCCCTCGCGTCGACCGATTCCCTCAGCACACCTTCGTCTTCGACAAAGCCCCTTTCGAGCGCGTCCGCGAGCACGTTCGTGACCAGGCTCAGGTCCTCCCCGGAGTCAATCAGGTCCACTACCGTGAGCCAGGGCCTCGTCGCTGGAATGCCCGAGACGATCGCCACGTCCTTCGGTTCGAGGCGGCGCTTCCTGATGATCAGGTTTGGGCGCTTGGTCTGCTTTCTCTCGGGCGTGCAGAACTCGTAGGGCGAGGGGCCGACCTCGCCGATGCCGTAGAGCCATGCCGCCGTCGCCCCCATGGCGACGGGCACGCCTTCGCCTGCGATGTCGCCGGGGCGTCTCCCTAGGTCGATCGACAGCCAGGCCGCGAGGACGTCCTCCTCCCGCGTGCTCGGCGAGCCTCCCATGCGGTAGACGCCCTTCGCGAGCCTCTCTATGTTGCCGAGCCCCTCCAGCCTCGAGAGCGCGTAGCGCTCGACGCCGAGCGCCTGCGCCTGGGCAGACGTGAAGAGCCCCCTTTGGGAAGAGGCGATGTCGTTGACGACTCGTATGGCTTCAATCAGTTTCATGCTTGCATTGTAGCAAAAGCTGCAACAATGCAAGCAAATACACTCAGAATGAGCGGCGTCATTCGACGGCATTCGGGGTTACCGAAACTACGGAAACCGATTTTCGCGTTTTTATATTCCCGTTTGTTGACCTAGCAAATATAATTGAAGAGGGCTTAAATCCGCCTCGCAGTTTCAACTCAGTTTCGGCTGCGCAAAATCAGCTCTCGGGGGACCCGAATTGTGAATTATTCCCGCAGGACCCGATTATTCCCGTACCGCCGAGTACTCCGCTGTGCCGCCCAGTAGGGGCAGTTGAGAATAATCTGGTCGTTTTCCCAGGTAGGAATGCAAAAAGAAAGCCTCCGAACCAGGAGGTCCGGAGGCCGTTATTCCCGCTATTTCGCTGGTGGCTTTACCCTGCGGCGATGCCGAAACAGTATCGGGCGGTACTCGGCAGCACCAAAACGCGAGTTCAGAAGCCAGTTCCCGCTATTCCCACTCTTTCACGCTCGTTTGTTGCTGCGTCATTCCAGTCGACTCCAGTTGGGTCATCAGCTTTGACCGTCGTGCCGCGAAATCCCGCCACGTGTTGTCGCATGGGCGTTTGGGACAACACGTGGGACAACGCAGGAAACTTTTCTGCCGCCGAAGGCTCGCAGTTTCGTTTTTGTCCCGGGGACAGAAACGAGCAGGTTTTGGGGTTCGGAACTACTCGAAACGGATGACAAAGTGGCTGATTTTCTTCATTGGAACCTGTTTAGCGAAATGAATCGTAGCCAGTGGCTTTGCCGTCTTGCATTCCCGCAGGTCAGGAGCGATGCACAAGAGCGATGACTGAAAGAATTGTCGCTGGCGGCTTTGCCTTCGGTCGCCGGAGCGGCTTTCGACTGCAATTTACCAAGCATGCGCCATTGCCAATTGCCTGCTTGCCATCGATCCTGCCATCACCAGCGGAACGCGCGTTAAATCGACGCGGCGGGTACATAAAAACAAATGAAGGCCAATGCTGCCCATTCAAGATCGGCTACGCACGGGACAGTTATCCCAAGATGCTGCCAAATGTAGCACTATGACCTGAGTCCCAGGACGTCCCTCCGGCAGGACGCGACGTCCACCTTCGCGGGAACCTCGAGCCCCAGCCCCCGAGCCTCTGCCGGCACTGTGAGCACGGTGCCGGCCCAGGAGTGCGTGACGCTTACTCTGTCCCTGCCGTCGGTCCCGGCAGGCCCCTGCGCTCCCATTGCGCCTTGCGGGCCCTGCGGACCAATTGCGTCGCCGGTGTCGTCTTTCCCATCGAACTCCCCGGCGTCACGGGCCGCCTTAATCTTGGCGGCGATGGCAAGGGCGTCGTCGATCGCTGACTCGTATTTCTTGATGGCCTCCACAAAGAGCGTGAAGCCGTCAGATACCGAGAGCGTTCCCACCAGCGACGTACCCACTTCAGCCCTAAATTCCCAAAGACTTCTCTCTTCCTTTGCTGCATCAACTTCGCTCGTATCCCGCTGTCGCATCACGAGCGGCAGGCCACTCTGCTAGAATCACCTTCATATGTATTGCACAGCGCATTCTGGACGAATGGTGGCCCATGAAGTACTCCGACCTGCTCGAATCGGGGGCCACGCAGACCGAGATACAGGCCTTCCCCACAGGATCCGAAAACGTGCCCCTGACCATGCGGATCCCCCGGACGCTTCGCGACTCGGCCAAGGAGGCTGCTGCCCTCAAGGGTGTGAGCCTTACCGCCTACGTGAAGATGTGTCTCATCGAGAGGCTCTCTGAGGCGAGGTAGGCATGGGCACCGTCACCCACCCTCCCTTCTTCGACAACCGGGCCAATATCGTGAAGGACGATCTGGTGACCACCATCGAGGCGGGGGACCGCGTTTCCGTAGCCGCCGAGGTCTTCTCGATGTATGCCTACCAGGAGCTGAAGGACCAGCTCGACGGACTCGACGAGTTCCGGTTCATCTTCACCTCGCAGGCATTCACGAAGGGGCGCACCAAGAAGCAAGCGCGCGAGTTCTACATTCCGTGCCTCTCGCGCGAGTAGGGGCTCTACGGCACGCGGCTGGAGATCAGGCTGCGCAACGAGCTCACGCAGAAGTCCGTGGCCTCGGAGTGCGCACGCTGGATACGCAGAAGGGCCCGCTTCAAGTCCTTCGGCGTGGAGGACGGGCTGGGCAACAACTTCCTCGTGGTGGACAAGCCCGGGGGTGGGCCCGTGGCCTACCTGCCCTTCAACGGGTTCACGACGACCGAGCTGGGCGTGGAGGCCGACCCCGGCAGGCAGATCATCATCGCCCCCATGGAGGGCGAGGCGGCCCGCAGCTTCCTCGGCAACTTTGACCAGGCCTGTGGCTCCGGCGAGCTCGCTGACGTCACCGACGCCGTCGCCTCCATCGTGGGCGCTAAGGAGGAGTCGGACGTGGACAGCTTCTTCGGGGGCGGGACGACCGGCTTCCTCGAGAACGACATCCCGGGGGCTCGACGACTTCGAGCTGATCTGCTTTTTGGTGGTGAGGTCCAAATGCTAGGCCTGCCGAGCACGACTGAGGTGGAACGGCGCCTGCCCAAGGAGGCCTTCTATCGACACCTCACGCTGGACGCCAAGATCAGGCGGTCGTTCGTGGACGACATCGGGGCGATCACGGTGGCCAATTCCATCAAGACCGCGACCCTGGGCCTCGCGGACGGGGAGGCCGTCCGCGAGATCATGGTGGTGCGGCTGGACCTGAAGGGGGACGCAGAGCCCACGGGGGGCGATCGGGGCCATAGCGGCAGCCAACCCCCACAGGCTCGTGTTCCGCTGCGAGCCCAACAAGAGGACCTACGTGGTCCGGCGGGGCCTGCAAGCCTCCGACAGCATCGACGCGCTCACCCTCACGGGTGAGTCCCTCGACGAGGCATGGGACTCCATCTGCGCCCAGGTGGCCTTCGGGGACACGGACGGGCGTGACATCGACGGCAGGCTCGTCCGCGCCAAGTGCCGGGCGGCCCTGGAGGCGGAGATCTCCGACCTGGACGCCAGGTGCCGCAAGGCCAGGCAGATCAACCGCAGGAACGAGCTCTTCGCGGAACTGAAGCGGAAGCAACAGGAGCTTGAGAAGCTCAGGGAGGAGCGTGACCAACCGTGGGCGACTACATCGAATACAACGACGATGTGCAGGCCATCAAGCAGGCCATACTTCAAAGCCAGTACCAGGCGGCCAAACGCGCAAATGCCCTGCAACTGGGTCTCTACTACAGCGTCGGCGGGTTTGTTTCCGAACGGGTGGAGAGCGGCAGGTGGGGCGAGGGAGCACTCAAGGCCGTAAGCGGGCAGCTCCAGCGGGAGCTTCCGGGTCTACGCGGATTCTCCGAGCGCAACCTCTACTACATGAAGACTTTCTACGAGGTTTGGGCGCCCGTCATAGGCGGGGCGTCGGATTCTGCACTCGCGAGTGCAGAATTGCCGAGTGATGACTTTCTGCACTTGCAAGTGCAGAAAGTGCCGGATTTCCCTGCGAAGGACTTCCTAGGCATTGGCTTCACCCAGCACCGCACGATACTCGAGAAAGTCAAGGACCGCGACGAGCGGTTCTTCTACATACGATGCTGCGCCCGCGAGCACTACCGTGTGGAGGACCTGCGCCGCGCCATCAAGCGCGACGACTACCACCACCAGGGGCAGATGCCCAACAACTTCCTGGCCACCATGCCCAGCTCCCAGCGGGCTTTGCGTGTCATCGAGGCCTTCAAGGACGAGTACCTGCTCGACTACATGAACACCGAGGAGCTGGGCGTGCGCGACCTGGCGGACGTGGACGAGCGCGTGGCGGAGCGGACCATGATCCAGGACGTGAAGAACTTCATCATGGCCTTCGGGCGGGGCTTCACGTTCGTGGGAAACCAGTACCACCTGGACGCCTTCGGCGAGGACCAGTACATTGACCTTCTGTTCTTCAACCGCGATCTCAACTGCCTGGTGGCCGTGGAGCTTAAGTGCGGGCCCTTCAAGACGGCCTACCTGGGCCAGCTCTCGGGCTACCTGGCCGTGCTGGACAAGTTCGAGAAGAAGGAGCACGAGAACCCATCCATTGGCATCGTGCTCTGCAAGGACATGAACAAGGCCTTCGTGAACCTGGTGATACAGAGCTACACGAGCCCCATGGGAGTGGCCACCTACTTGACGCCGGAGGACATCCCGCACGACCTGCAGGAGGCCCTGCCCGACATCGACGACCTGAGGGCCCTGCTGGAAAAGGAAGGCGAGTAAATGACCGAGAAGATGAGCACCACTACCCCTGACATCGAACGTGAGAATGCGGAGAAGCTGGCAGAGTTGTTCCCTTCCGTGGTGATCGAGGTGGCCGGTGAGGACGGCATCGTGCACGCGGCCATTGATGCCGACGCCCTGCGCGAGCTTGTGGGCGACGTGGCCGAGGGACAGCGTGAGCGCTACCAGTTCACCTGGCCGGGCAAGCGCCAGGCAAAGGCCGAGGCCTACACACCCATTGACCAGACATGCGGCCCGAGCCCGGGAGGTCCGTGGGCTGGGACACGACCGGCAACCTCTACATCAAGGGAGACAATCTGGATGCCCTCAAGCTCCTGCGTTCCACCTACGCCGGCAAGGTCAAGCTCATCTACATCGACCCGTCCTACAACACGGGCCACGACCTCCTCTACGACGACGACTTCGCGCGTACCCGGGCCGACTACGATGAGGAGGGTGGCCGGCTGGTGGAGAACACCACCTCCAACGGCCGCCTCCATTCCGACTGGCGCTCGATGATCTACCCGAGACTGCTGCTGTTGAGAGACCTGCTTTCCAGCGACGGGGCCGTCTTCAGCTCCATCGACGACAACGAGTCCGCCAACCTGCGGAAGATCTGCGACGAGGTATTCGGGGCGGGGTGCTTTGTGGCCTCTCTCCCGCGTGTTACAAAGCGGTCGGGAAAAGATTACGGCACCACTGTCGCCAAGAATCATGATTACGTATATGTTTATGCAAAAAATATTAATTTCCTACATTTGAAAGGCATTGGGGTGGATGACGGAAGCTATCCGCTTGTCGATGATTATGTAAACGAACGTAGTCGGGACTGCGGTGGAAATCTTGGACCAAGACGGGACTGGGAGGAAGACCACATGCACGGCCAGGAGAGGAGAAGGCTCGCGATAGAGACCTTCATCAAATTCGACCATAGCTATGCTGATACCATCGCCGAGCTCGGGTACCCGACGAGGTCCGCGCTGCGAGCATGGTGGAACGAGTACAAGAGGACCGGCGAGGTGCCCGCAAGCAGGTTTGCCACGAACCCGAAGTACACCGCCGAAATGAGGCGGCGAGCCGTCGAGCACTACCTCGAGCACGGCAAGAGCCTGGCAAGGACGATGAGGGCCCTTGGCTACCCCAAGAGCCGCGAGAAGCTCTGCGAATGGGTCGACGAGCTCGCGCCGGGACGGCGAAGGCACCGAGGTCCGAGGCCCAGGAGGGAGGCGATTTCCCTCGAGAGGAAGGTGCGGGTCGTCGCCGAGCTCGAGGCGAGGGACGGGTCCGCTGCGGAGATAGCCGAGCGACACGGCGTGTCGAGAACGGCACCCTACCTCTGGCGCAGGGAGATGATGGGCGATAATGGCGGGGAACCCGAGAGGAAGGGAGAGCCCGTGAGCAAGAGGTTCGACGACCTGCCCGATGACGTCGAGGTATTGCAGGACATGCTGCGCGAGGCGAAGACGCAGCTCAGGAGGGTGCAGCTGGAGCTGGACGTTCGCCAGGCGACCCTCGAGATAGTAAAAAAAGACCCGGGCGCCGACCCGGAGCTGCTGACCAACGCGGAGAAGGCGGCGATGGCGACGGCGCTGAGGGACAAGTATAAGCTCTGCGAGATCCCGCCTGCGGTGGGCATGGCCAAGAGCAGCTACGAGTACGCGAGGAACGCGCAGCTCAGGGGCGAGACAGAGGAGCATGCCGCTGCCAGGAAAGCCGTGGTGGAGGCATTCGAGGCCAGTGGCGGCACCTACGGCTACAGGCGCATCACGGCGCGGGTCAACGCAGGCAGCGAGCCGGGAGGGCGCGTCGGCGAGTGGACCGTCCGCAGCATCATGGGAGAGGAGGGCCTGGTCGCGAGGGTGGCGAGGAGAAGACGGCGCTACAGCTCCTATGGGGGCGAGATCTCCGAGGCGCCCCCGAACCTGCTTCGCGACGAGCGGGGGAGGCACAACTTCGGGGCCGACGCCCCCAACGAGAAGTGGGTGACCGACGTGACCGAGTTCCGCATCCCGGCTGGCAAGGTCTATCTCTCGCCGATCGTAGACTGCTTCGACGGCATGCCGCTGAGCTGGTCGATCTCGACCTCGCCCGACGCGGAGATGGCAAACTCGTCGCTGCTCGGCGCGTGCGAGTGGCTGCGCGAGGGCGACCGTCCGACCGTGCACTCGGACAGGGGCAGCCACTATCGCTGGCCGGGATGGATCGGGATTTGCGAGGCGGACGGCCTGGTCAGGTCGATGTCGAGGAAGGGGTGCAGCCCTGACAACGCGAGGTGCGAGGGCTTCTTCGGCCGCCTCAAGATAGAGTTCTT
>ERZ773079.374-NODE-374-length-29919-cov-13.257534_pt1 | contig 29919 bp, 27 predicted proteins | sample MGYA00511355_ERZ773079 | MGnify/ENA primary metagenome ERZ773079 (study PRJEB29015, sample SAMEA2737979) | human oral metagenome | biome: human oral; feature: human-associated habitat; material: dental | place: China | collected 2117 ... | reverse complement strand
ACGGGAAAGTTTGAGTAAAGAAATAATTCAAAAAAAGAAAAAGGGTTTAATCAATAAGAAAAGGATTTTATGAAATCAAAAAAATTATTACTCATAAACGGAATCAATGCCATAATTGGGTTTTATGTGATAGTTTATGACTCTTCTGATAGAGAGGGTGGAAAAATTTTCTATTTAATCTCTCGGTTTGTTGAAGTTCCTGATTTGAGAAATATGGTCTATTTCACCTGTTTTATATTGCTAATTTTGGCTTTTCTGGCATTTTTTCTCCATGATGAGAACTCAAAAGTCAATAATAAAACCTATCAGTTTCTGTTTACTGCATCCATTCTTGGATTTGTTCCCTTTTTTTCCTATTTTTCTAGTATATTAGCATTAGTCTCAGGCGTTTTGTACCTGTCAGACTATGTGACTTTATCTAAGAAAGATGTGTAGGAGTTAAATTATTGTCGCTTCAATGTTTTTAATGAGTTATTGAATGTAACCCTGAAAGCTTATAGATGGAGTTTCAATAGCATAAATGATATAGTCAGTTACTAGAGATTTTGCCATATCTTTAAAGAGAATGATATATGAATAAAATAAAGGTGATTATTAATCCAACATCTGGTGGCGAAAAAACCTTGGATTATGATATGAGCATTCCACCCTCAGTTGTATTTGACTATGCTAAAGAGCAGGAATACCAAACGGTCAAAATTTATCTGGAAGAAACTTAAGAAAAGGTAGTAATGTGTTTAATTTATTTAAGAAAGCAACACACAAAAAACTTGAAATCAATCTCCACAACAATTCAATGATTATTAACGGAACTAGCTTATCTTTTCCTTTGTCCTTGAAAGATATTGAAGCTGTATTGGGGAAGCCTGATCAGGTTGTCAAAAGAGATAATAAGTTTATTAAATACATTTATGACAATATTGGTATTGTATTTGAACATTCTTTCTCGATTAAAAATCATTTAAAAAAATCAAACTGAAGTCAAAAAGTACGAAGTGAACTTAGATATTAATCAAGCTGACATTAAAGGGGATTACACAATAACACTAGGCGAGGATAAAGAAACAATTCCAGTTACTTACTCTAATGGTAAACTAAATTATAAGTCTGAGATAAATCCTTTATTTGATGAGGAAATTCTAAATTGAACGGTTTCAAGAGATTATTTCGCTTCCTTAGATGTGGAAAAAACATTTAAGAGCGCAGAAACTGAATTGAGTGATGTTATTTACCAGCCAGAAAATCAATCAGAGTTATATAAAAAAATAGTGGAAAAGTATAACCTTCCATCTGACATAAAACTTTCAGTTAGTCTTGGATATGCGTACTATGACAGATACGATATCCTACTAAGTTTAGAATCTGAAGAAAAATTGGTTCAAATCAGTGCTACAATTTATTTAGTGAGAGAGAAGTAATGCTGAATTCGGTTGAAAAAAGCAACCGCCGAGTTGAAATGTAAAGCGATATAAATGCTAGTTAGGGATAGAAATATGCAAAAACATAAATTCTTATTTTGGGGTATTAGTGTAATGATAATGATCTTAACACTTTTTGCTCTAAATGGATGTAGTTTGGGTGGTGAACGTGGAATTAAAATTTAAAAATTCAAGTATGATGTGCTTTCAAATTGTTCAGATAGATCAAGAATCGAAGAAGTATGTCATGGATACAAGTACTATAAGCCCCAAGAGCTATTACTGGGGAATAAAAACAGATACGATTACAGTGGACATGGTGGAGATTGAAAAGAATAATAACCAATTCGAAATTAAATCTAGCAGACCTGTAAGTGCAACAATGGGAGCCATTATCGTTCAACCAATCGTCAAGGTTAGCTATGATGCGCTGAATAAATTTTTTATTCACAATAATATTAGCGAGCAAATATTATTAAAGTTATTACTCTTTGCAATTTCTATGCTGATTTCTTATTTTGCAATTCTGATTTCATTAAAGTTATCCCATAATAAAGCAGATAAATGGATTCCTCAAAACAGTAATAAATACACAGTTACCTTTACAACTATTCAGAAAAGTAACGGAGGAGTATATCCTTTTGTTGGAGCAATTGCCCTTTGTTTACTTTTCTTTCTTGGTTTGAACAATGGAACAGAAGGGGCTTTTTTGGTAATCAATGGAATCATATCGTTATTCTTTTTCATGTTTACTCTAGGAAGTTTCCCAATCGCTCATCTATACAAGCATGGTCAAGTTGAGGTTGAAAAGATTGAGAAAATATAAAATAAACAATATCGTAAATAGTATTGATTCAAGTATTAAATCAATTCAGAAAGTGTTTGGGTGGTAATTTTGGAAATTAATGTTAAAGAAACGAAGTATTTTTGTCATCAACTTGTAGAACTAAATGGGAAAAAATATATATTAGATGCAAGTTCAATGACTCCCAAGTTCTACTATTGGGGTGTTCCAACGGACGAATTAACGGTTGAGATGACAGAACTAAATAGAGAGGATATCAATTTTAGTACCCCGATTAATAAGTTCAAAGCTTCATATGTGGCAATCATGGTTCAACCGCTTGTATGGATTATTTATTCTTTATTGAAAACTTTTTTTAAAGAGTACAATATTAGCCAACAGATAATTTTAAAATTAGTAGTATTTTGCGCATCAATGCTTATTTCTTACTTCATTTTTTATTTTACAAGAGAGAAAGATCGTAAAAATGTTAAAGCTTTACTGCCTTCTTCTAGTAGAAGATATGAGATGATTTTTAAACCAGTATCTGCAAGAAAGCAAGTTTTTGACGCCTATATTTTTAAAGTTCCCATAATAGCTTGTTTAGTTCTCTATTTGTCCATTAATGATGGAGGAGAAGGTATTGTTCTTGTTATCAATAGTATTATCACATTTTTCCTTCTAACAATTGACTTTGGCAAGGTTCCTATTCTTTCCGCTTATAAGATTAGAAACGTCACACTTGAAGGAATTAGAGAAATTAAATAAGGCCTTTGATTCAGGTATTAAATCAATTCAGAAAGTATTTGGGTGGTAAATGTGGAATTAAAATTTAAAGAAACAAATAAAACTTTTCATAAAATTGTAGAATTTAAAGGTGAAAAATATCTTTTGGATATGACTAGCATTAGTCCTAAAACTTATTTCTGGGGTTATCTTCCTAGTGAAATCACAGCTAAATGCTTAAAGTTAGATAAAAGAGATACGCGTTTTGAAAGTGTGGCTCCAACTATGAGTAAATCGATTGGTATTGGAATAGGTGTAGCAATAGGTGGAGCTTGTTATGGGATTGTTACGAATGCTTTTAAGAGTTATGACATTAGCCATAATATTTCTTTTAAATTAGGTTTATTTGCCCTCTTTATCGCCCTAGCTTATCTTACTTTCAGGTTCATTGCTTTTGTGGTTCGTCATAATCTTCAACAAAAGCTTTCAAGTAAAGAAACGAAGTATCAAATAGTTTTCAAATTAGCAAGACCACAACGTCAGTTAAAACTGTATAAACTTCTGCCTATTCTTTTCGTTATGGTTATAGGATGTTTGGGGTTTTATATATTTACTGATAATGGGACAGAGGCCTCTATCCTTATCATTAACAGTATTTTATTTTTTGGTTTCTTTACAGTTATCTTAGGTATGTTACCACTCCGAGAAAGTTACGAAAAGCAAGAGATTATTTTTGATGGAATAGAGAAGTTATAACTTATAATAACTTTTTGGGGATTAAAACTATAGCAAATGATTTGGGGGACAATCTGGATAAGAGTATTAAGGAAATTGGAAGCAACATTGATCAGGTATTAAATCAATTTAGAAAGTGTTTGGGTGGTAATTTTGGAAATTAATTTTAGAGGATTAGATGTTGCTTATTTTGATGTGTAAGAGATGGGAGAAAAAAAGTATGTTTTAGATTCCAACTCTACGACACCAAAGAATTATTATTGGGGATTTTCCCCCGACAATCTTGAAGTTGATTTGATAGAACTTGATAGCAATAATAAAATTTTTGATAGAAAAATTAAGACGGGTTCTTCAGGAATGCGTATGGTAGGTATTGGTTTTGGCCTACTTCTCTACAGACTAGTAACGTCAATTTTTAGATATTATAATATTAGTCATTCTCCGTATTTAAAAGTATCTTTATTTTTCATATCTATTTTGATAGCTTATATTGTTTACCAAAGTATTTTAATGAAGTCGCGGAAGGAAATTTCAAGCCGTTTATCTCAGGAAAAGAAGAGGTATAAAAATAGTCTTTCAGAATAATAAGAAAAAAAGACAATTCCATGCCTATCTCTTTATTATTTTACATGCAGTTGCTTTAGCTATTTATATGGGACTAGATGATGGAACAGAAGCTGCTATCCTAGTGTTGAATGGTATGTTGGCATATCTATTCATTTGGATAGAATCTGGCGTTATTCCATTGACCTATGCTTATCAACAGAAATATCTACAATATAAAGAATTTAAAAAGATATAATAGAGCCTCTGACAAAAATTCAGAGAGCATTTGGGTGGTAAATGATTCATTTCGAAATAAGCACAATAACAATAAAGATTTTAAGAAGATAGAGTGGCTGGAAAGATATTTGCAAATCATCATTTGGAAAGCAGTAAGTCGTAAGAATTGCTGCTTTTCATTTTTAAAAACAAACCACTTGAAACTATGGACAAGCCTTGCAAATAAAATTTTAAAGTAGTATACTAAAATTATGAAATCGTTTGCACAAAGTTGAGATAACCTTATAATGAGAAATCTAGGAGAGAAATTATGGAATTGTCAGCGATTTATCACAGGCCAGAGTCGGAGTATGCTTATCTTTATAAAGATAAGACAATGCACATTCGCATTCGGACGAAAAGGGGAGATATTGAGAATATTACCTTGCATTATGGAGATCCTTTTATTTTTATGGAGGATCATTATGAGGACAGCAAGGAAATGGTCAAAGTCACCTCCGATGCTTTGTTTGATTATTGGCAGGTGGAGGTTTCAGTCGGCTATGCGCGACTCCAGTATCTCTTTGAGATTAAGGATAAGCAAGGCCAGAGTATCTTGTATGGCGATAAGGGATGTGTTGAAAACACGCTTGAAAATCTTCATTACGAGGGGAATGGCTTTAAGATTCCTTATATTCATGAAATTGATGCTTGTCATGTTCCTGACTGGGTTTCAAAGACGGTTTGGTATCAGATTTTTCCAGAACGCTTTGCCAATGGAAAGCCTGAGATTTCACCAGAAGGAGCCCTAGCTTGGGACTCGTCAATCACGCCTAAAAGTGAGGATTTCTTTGGAGGAGATTTACAGGGAATTATTGACCATCTAGATTACTTGCAAGACTTGGGCATTACAGGTCTTTATCTCTGTCCTATCTTTGAATCCCCGAGCAATCACAAGTACAATACGACAGATTATTTCGAAATCGACCGCCATTTTGGAGACAAGGAAACTTTTCGTAAACTGGTGGAGGAGGTCCATCAGAGAGGCATGAAAATCATGCTGGACGCTGTTTTCAACCATATCGGAGACCAATCTCCACAGTGGCAGGATGTTCTTAAGCACGGAGAAAATTCAGCTTATAAAGACTGGTTCCATGTTCAAGAGTTCCCAGTGACAAAGGATAGGCTTGCAAATCCAAGAAAGCTTCCTTACCATACCTTTGCCTTTGAGAGCTATATGCCCAAGCTCAATACAGCAAATCCGCAAGTGAGGGACTATTTGTTGAGCGTTGCGACCTACTGGATTGAAGAGTTTAATATCGATGCTTGGCGCTTGGATGTGGCTAATGAAGTCGACCATCAATTTTGGCGAGATTTCCGTAAGGCTGTTTTGGCTAAAAAGCCTGACCTTTATATTCTTGGAGAAGTCTGGCACACGTCTCAGCCTTGGCTAAATGGTGATGAGTTCCATGCGGTCATGAACTATCCTCTCTCTGACAGTATCAAGGATTATTTCTTGCGTGGGGTCAAGAAGATCAATAAATTTATCGATGAGATCAATGGTCAATCTATGTATTATAGACAACAGATTTCAGAAGTGATGTTCAATCTTCTGGATTCGCACGATACGGAGCGCATTTTGGCTACTGCCAAAGGTGATACACAACTTGTTAAGTCTGCCCTTGCTTGTCTTTTTTTGCAAAGGGGGACACCGTGTTTCTACTATGGAACTGAGTTAGAATTAGACGGAGGACCAGATCCAGATTGTCGTCGTGTGATGCCTTGGGAACGTGTTTCCGATAGTAATGAGATGCTTCATTTCATGAAGAAGTTGATTCAGTTTCGTAAGGATGTTTCAGGCATTATCCAACATGGGAAATATAGTCTAGAAGAAATCAAACCTGATGTGCTGTCTTTGGAATGGGATTATGATGGTCAAAAGGTCCGAGCAATTTTTAACCAATCAGCAGAAAATTATCTTGTAGAGAGTGATTCTGCAACTCTAGCAAGTCATTGCCAAATCTCGGATGGGCAGCTTCATATCTTACCAAAAGGTTTTGTAATCTTTGCGGAAGTTTTGGAAACTGCTGCAAATTAATTTTTGGAAATCTTACTTAAAGACTTGTCAAAGTTATTCAGCTTTCAAAAAATCCAATCTAAAAGCAGCCTGTTCAAGTTATATATTTGTAGTTTTTAGGGCTTAGGTGTATAATGAGTCCTTAGCAAGTAACTTACTAGAAAAGAGGAATTCAGAATGGAATTAAAAGATTTTACCGAAAAAGAGCAGGAGCAAATCAAAGAGGGGCTTAGTACAGCCGTCATTAGCGATAAGGAAGCGGCAAAAAAGATTTTGGCTCTGGTGCCACAAGAATGGCTTAAGCGAATTCCCTTCCTTGTTAGAGGGCATGCAACGACCAAGACGGTTGAGCGAGTTGCCAAGCAATATCCAGAACTTTACGCTGTGGCTAAGCAAGCAGGAGAGCTTCCTGAAAAGGAGCGTGAGGAATTGCGCGCTATCATGACAGCTATTTTTGAAGAAAAGATGAACAAGCACAAGATTAAGTAGATTTACTACATAGCGAGTCTTTTCTTTACGTTGGTATTTGGAGTTAGCTACTCTGCTCATCAATTCATAAATCAAAGTGACTGCAGTTGATAAAAGTGCAGTCATTTTTTTGCTTAGGGGAATAGCTTCGTTGAGGTGTGTGTTTGTTTTATAAAGTTGTACTTTTAATTTAGATGTGATTTCAAGAACAAGGAAGTTTCTCTTCAAATTAGCTTTTTTCTTTCTGTTTTTCAGTATTTCTTGATATAATAACAAGAGGAATTATTTGAAGATGAATATAGGAAAAATGTAAAAAGGACGAAAGAATGAAAAAAGTAAAAAAGATTATGTTGATGAGTGCCTGCACTTTGGCAATTCTTGGCTTAGCTGCATGTGGGAAGGCAGAAAAGCAATCAAACGGCAGTAAAGAGAATCCAAGAGTTGGTCAGACTAGCTCAGAAAAATACCCATGGAAGGCGACTTATTCAAATCTAAATAGTCAAAAAAGTGTCGAAGAAGTTAAGAGTCTGTTGGCGGCCGACTTGGATAAAGATAGTGTCGATAACTTTGTCAATCTAGTCAATGACTACAATGGACTTGTCGGCTCTACTGGATTAAGGGGCGATTTCACTAAATTTACCAAAACCGAATATGATGTAGAAAAAATCAATCCTCTCTGGCAGTCAAAGAAGGGTGATTTTATCGGGACAAATTGCCGGATTAATACTTATGCCTTGCTGAAAAATAGCATCGAAATTCCTCAAATAGCAAAGGATGACGAACTCTTGTTCATAGATAATGATGCCATTGACAAGGGCAAGCTCTTTGATGCCAAGGATAAGGAAGAATTTAATATCCTGTTTTCAAGAGTCAAGACTGAAGCGACTCAAGATGTAAAAGTCCATGCTAAGAAGATGGAGGAATACTTCAAGCAGTTCAAGTTTAGTGAAAAAGCAAGGATGCTTTCTGTCATCGTCCACGACAATCTTGACGGTGATTCTCTCTTTGTGGGGCATGTCGGCGTCTTGGTTCCAGATAAAGACGGCTATCTGTTTGTCGAAAAGCTGACCTTTGAAGAGCCATACCAGGCCATCAAGTTTGCGACCAAGGAAGATGTCTACAAATACTTGCAGACAAAATATAAAGACTACACAGGAGAAGGACTGGCCAAGCCCTTTATCATGGACAATGATAAGTGGGTAGAGGGGAAATAGAATTTCGAGCTAGTTAAGTTTTATGTAGACTTTAGTTAAGGGAAGGACATAAAAATGGATAAAAAACAGACCTTTTTTTCGATTGCCCTTACTCTTATCGGTTTTCTACTTGTGGAATCAAGTATCTATATCATACCCTATATTGAAGGATTAAAAGAATTAGAAATAGCTGTTTTTGTAATTGGAATTCTTACTTTACTAGGAGTCATCATCTTATTAGCAAAGACTAAGAGGCATAATGATTAAAGAGCAGGACTTACAAATAAAAGATTTAGAAATTATTTTATGGGAATTTATTGGTCATAAAATAGAGGAATTGTCCGTCTTCAAAGCATTATCTGAGAATTTGGATTATCTTAATAGAGAAAAGCTAGACATGGTTGATTCATCCGAAATTCATGATAGCGAAGGTCTTACTATTTTAGATTTGCAGCAGAATGGTAGGGAATTGTTTATTCGCTTTGAAATGGCCTTTCAACTAATGGGCTGGGCATCTGCTAGAAATGACTATGCAGCCTATATCCAAGCGAGTCTTGTTGGAAGTTGTCGAGTTGACTTGAAGGCAAAGCTTGTTTTTTCTGGCAAGAATGTAAATGCCCTCACTAAAGCTCAATTATTAGAATATGGCGAACAATTGATTTCGAATTTAGAACTCCAATACCAAGATATTGAAGGTTCTGAACACTATGGATGATGAAACATTCTTAAACGAATAAGCGATAATTGCCTAAATGATCAGTCCTGTGACTAGGATTAGTCGGGATTATAGACAAAATTCTTTTCAATAAAGTTTAAAATATGTCCTTATGGACAAGAAAGGAGTCAGTTATGACAAATGAACTGAACAAAGAAATTTTTATGAGCATGGTTGAACTGCTTACAGAGGACAGCTCTGTCCGTTCTGCTATAGAAGCTTGTCTTGCCTCACCGTGGGACTACTTTGATGAAAATCTTGAAAGGTATGACGATCGCGGGATAGAAGATGACGAAGCGGAAGATACCATTGTTTGGCTAGGAATTGTGGATGAGTTAATTGAGAGTGGTGGCGCCATTGAACTGGATTGGAATTCAATATTAGAAGACTTCACCTATTTCATGAAAGAATTGGCAGAGCAAAAGAATCTCCCATTGCAAGATGACTGGCTAGATGAAGATGGGGACATTCCATCATGGTGCAAGGTTTTGGATGAAAAATGGGAGGAAGCAGGCTACTGCCTCGGAGCAATGGACATCGACAGTGACAGCTATGTCATCTTTGTCTGCCGCAGAGAGACTTTGGCTGAACTGACTCAATTAGGTCAAAAGGTTGGGTTCCGTTTTGATTTTGCAAAGAATATGTAAAATATCATGCTTAAAAGGATGAGCCAAGCCTGATGATATAAAGGAAGCCTGAGACGGCTGGGGAAATCATCCCGCTAGTTCAGCTTTCCTTTTTGTTTAGTCATAGATGGATGTTGCAGATGAAGCAGATTGTTTCGTCTTTTTTTCTTTTTGTGTTAAGCTAAGACTAGTGAATTGAAAGGGTTTTCGTATGTATCTTGCAGACTTAATGGAAAAGAGTGAAGCGGGACAGTTTATTGTCCTATCTTATTTACAGCAACATTCTACATCCAGTTTGAAGGCCGTTATGTCAGAAACTGGCTTTTCGAAAGCAACCTTGACCAAGTATATTAGCCTGATTAACGACAAGACTGTGGACAATCATGCGGCCTTATCCATCCAGCTTCAAGACGAAACACTCAGTCTGTCTATCGGACCGGATACCAAAGGTCGGGACATTCGCAGACTATTTTTGGACAATGCTGTCAAATACCAGATTTTAGACTACCTGCTCTATCATCAGCAGTTTTTAGCCCATCAGTTGGCTCAGGAACTGATGATCAGTGAAGCAACCCTCGGCCGCCATATAGCTGGTCTAAATCAGATTTTATCAGAGTTTGAGCTATCTATCCAAAATGGCCGCTTGAGAGGACCGGAGCACCAGATCCGCTATTTTTATTTCTGCCTCTTTCGCAAGGTCTGGTCCAGCCAAGATTGGGAAAAGGAACTTCAAAAATCTGAAAGAAGGCAGGAAGTTGCCGTCTTAGAAGAGCTCTGCGGAGCCCAACTCTCTCAAGGGCAGCGATTAGACTTGGCTCTTTGGGCACATATCACCCAACAGCGCCTACGAGTTAATGCCTGTCAATTCCAAAACATTGAACAGAAGATGCAGGGCTATTTTGAAAATATCTTCTATCAGCGCCTGCATCGCCGAACAAATGATTTCTTTGCTGGACAGCACATTACCCTGAGTCAGGAAGACGGAGAAATGATGATTTTCTTTTCATTTCTGCTTTCCCATCGGATTCTGCCTCTGCACACCATGGAGTATATACTGGGCTTTGGCGGTGAAATTGCCAGTCTGATTACGCAACTCATTCAAGAGATGAAAGGCCAGGATTTGCTAGGTGACTACATCGAAGACCAGGTGATCTACGAACTCAGTCAGCTCTGTGCCCGCGTCTTTCTTTTCCGAGGCTATCTCTTGCAGGACAAATACAAGCACGATCTGGAATTGCGCCATCCTTACTTATGGAGCGAAGACGATTATCGACAAGTGGCTGACACTATTTTTAGCAAACTGCCTATTTTTCAACAGGGAACATCTCTGGATAAAAAGGTTTTGTGGGAATGGCTCCAGCTTATGGAGTACATTGCTGAAAACGACGGTCAAGTCATCAAGATAGGCATGGACTTGACAGATAGCTTTATCGTTGTTTCCAGGATGACGGCCATTTTAAGACGCTATTTAGAGTACAATCGTTTTATTAGCATTGAATCCTACGATCCAGCTAAAAATTATGACCTCATCATCACTAACAATCCCATCCATCAAACCCAGCAGATTCCCGTCTATTATTTAAAAAATGACTTGGATTTGGAAGATTTGGCTCAAATCCGTCACATGATATTTCATTAAGAAACCTGGAGAAATCTAGGTTTCTTTGTGATTTTTACACAATCTCCTCAAATTTTTTTAAAATTTTAAAAAAATTGATGAACAAGAAAGCGCTTTATTTTATATACTAGTTACTGTAAAGAGGAAATCTCCTCAAGATTTTTACCAGGAGGACAGTACATGTCACAAGAAAAATATATTATGGCCATTGACCAAGGGACTACTAGTTCCCGTGCCATCATCTTTAACAAAAAGGGAGAAAAGGTCAGCTCTAGCCAAAAAGAGTTCACTCAGATTTTCCCTCAAGCTGGTTGGGTTGAGCACAATGCCAATGAAATTTGGAACTCTGTTCAGTCAGTAATTGCTGGAGCCTTTATCGAAAGTGGTGTGAAACCAAGTCAAATCGAAGCCATCGGAATCACCAACCAGCGTGAAACAACTGTCGTCTGGGATAAAAATACAGGTCTTCCTATCTACAATGCTATCGTTTGGCAATCTCGTCAGACAGCTCCTCTGGCTGAACAGCTGAAAAGCCAAGGCTATGTAGAAAAATTCCATGAAAAGACTGGTTTGATTATTGACGCTTACTTCTCTGCTACCAAGGTTCGCTGGATTTTGGATCATGTTGAGGGTGCGCAAGAAAGAGCTGAAAAGGGCGAATTGCTCTTTGGTACCATCGATACCTGGCTGGTTTGGAAATTAACCGACGGCGCGGCTCACGTGACCGACTACTCAAATGCAGCCCGTACCATGCTCTATAACATCAAGGAACTCAAATGGGACGACGAAATTTTGGAAATACTCAACATTCCAAAGGATATGCTTCCAGAAGTTCGTTCCAACTCAGAAATCTATGGTAAGACAGCTCCATTCCATTTCTACGGTGGAGAAGTTCCAATCTCTGGTATGGCTGGTGACCAGCAGGCAGCTCTCTTTGGACAGTTAGCTTTTGAGCCTGGCATGGTTAAGAATACATACGGAACTGGTTCCTTTATCATCATGAACACTGGTGAAGAGATGCAGTTGTCTGAAAACAACCTCTTGACAACCATTGGCTATGGTATTAATGGAAAAGTTTACTATGCTTTAGAAGGTTCTATCTTTATTGCCGGAAGTGCTATTCAATGGCTGCGCGACGGTCTTCGGATGGTTGAAAATTCACCAGAATCTGAAAAATATGCCCTCAATTCTCAAAACAATGACGAAGTCTATGTCGTACCTGCCTTTACAGGTCTGGGCGCTCCCTACTGGGATCAAAATGCCCGTGGTTCTGTCTTTGGCTTGACCCGCGGAACCAGCAAGGAAGACTTTATCAAGGCTACTCTGCAATCCATCGCTTACCAAGTACGCGACATCATTGATACTATGCAGGTGGATGCCAAGACTGCTATTCAAGTGCTTAAAGTCGACGGCGGTGCTGCTATGAACAACTTCCTCATGCAGTTCCAGGCTGACATTTTGGGAATCGATATTGCCCGTGCTAAAAACTTAGAAACAACTGCTCTAGGTGCAGCCTTCTTGGCAGGACTATCAGTAGGCTACTGGAAAGACTTAGATGAACTCCGCACTCTCAATGAAACTGGAGAACTCTTTGAGCCGTCTATGAATGAATCACGTAAGGAACAACTCTACAAAGGATGGAAAAAAGCTGTTAAGGCAACCCAAGTCTTTGCAGAAATCGACGACTAATACTGATTCTTATTTTGATGATAAAGTCAGCAGAAGCAGGAAATGACTAAGTTAGAAAGTGTATAAATATGGAATTTTCAAAGAAAACACGTGAATTATCGATAAAAAAAATGCAGGAACGCACCTTGGACCTCCTGATTATTGGTGGTGGGATTACGGGTGCTGGTGTAGCCTTGCAAGCAGCTGCAAGTGGTCTGGAGACCGGTCTGATTGAAATGCAGGACTTTGCTGAAGGAACTTCTAGCCGTTCAACAAAATTGGTTCACGGTGGCCTTCGTTATCTCAAGCAATTCGACGTAGAAGTGGTATCAGATACAGTTTCTGAGCGTGCTGTGGTACAGCAAATTGCCCCTCATATTCCAAAACCAGATCCAATGTTGCTGCCTGTCTATGAAGAAGAAGGTGCTACTTTCAGCCTCTTCCGTCTCAAAGTGGCTATGGACCTCTACGACCTCTTGGCTGGTGTTAACAACACTCCTGCTGCCAACAAGGTTCTGAGCAAGGAAGAAGTGCTAGAGCGAGAACCCGAACTCAAGAAGGAAGGCCTGATCGGCGGCGGTGTCTATCTTGACTTCCGTAACAACGACGCGCGCCTCGTGATTGAAAATATCAAACGGGCCAACCAAGACGGTGCCCTGATTGCCAACCATGTCAAGGCAGAAGGCTTCCTCTTTGATGAATCTGGAAAGATTACAGGCGTTGTTGCGCGTGACCTCTTGACAGATGAAGTCTTTGAAATCAAGGCTCGCTTAGTCATCAACACAACTGGACCTTGGAGCGACAAGGTGCGTAATCTGTCAAACGACGGTGAGCAATACTCACAAATGCGTCCAACCAAGGGTGTTCACTTGGTAGTTGACTCTAGCAAGATCAAGGTTTCTCAGCCAGTCTACTTTGACACAGGCTTGGGAGACGGCCGGATGGTCTTTGTTCTCCCACGTGAAAACAAGACTTACTTTGGTACAACCGATACAGACTACACAGGTGACCTAGAGCATCCAAAAGTGACTCAAGAAGATGTGGATTACCTCTTGGGCATTGTCAACAATCGCTTCCCAGAAGCCAACATCACGATTGACGACATCGAAAGCAGCTGGGCGGGCCTGCGCCCTCTCATCGCAGGAAACAGCGCGTCTGACTACAACGGAGGAAACAATGGTACGATCAGTGACGAAAGCTTCAATAGCTTGATTGCGACTGTTGAAAGCTATCTGGCTAAAGAAAAATCTCGTGAGGATGTTGAAGCGGCTGTTACTAAGCTCGAAAGCAGCACTTCTGAAAAACATTTGGATCCATCTGCCGTATCTCGTGGCTCTAGTTTGGACCGTGATAACAATGGCCTCTTGACTCTTGCTGGCGGTAAGATTACAGACTACCGTAAGATGGCAGAAGGGGCTATGGAGCGCGTGGTTGACATCCTCAAAGCAGAATTTGACCGTAGCTTTAAACTAATCAACTCTAAGACCTACCCAGTTTCAGGTGGAGAATTGAACCCAGCAAATGTGGATTCCGAAATCGAAGCCTTTGCGCAACTTGGTGTTTCACGTGGATTGGACAGCAAAGAAGCCTTCTATCTTGCAAACCTCTATGGTTCCAATGCTCCGAAGGTCTTTGCCCTTGCTCACAGCATCGAGCAAGCACCTGGACTTAGCCTAGCGGATACCTTGTCACTCCATTATGCGATGCGTAACGAATTAGCACTCAGCCCAGTAGACTTCCTCCTTCGCCGGACAAATCACATGCTCTTTATGCGGGATAGCTTAGACGCTATTGTAGAGCCTGTTCTGGATGAAATGGGACGATTCTACGACTGGACAGAAGAAGAAAAAGCAGCTTATCGAAATGACCTAGAAGCTGCCCTTGCAAATAACGATTTAGAAGAATTAAAAAAATAGAAAATACGAGAAGAGGCGGTAGGCAAAACAACTGTCTGCCTCCCCTTCTTTTAAATGGAGTAATATAAATGATGAAAGAAATATTTGGTGAATTTTTAGGAACCCTGCTCTTGCTCCTTTTGGGGAATGGCGTCGTTGCAGGCGTTGTTCTTCCCAAAACTAAGAGCCACAACTCTGGCTGGATTGTGATTACCATGGGATGGGGGATTGCCGTTGCCATCGCTGCTTTTGTATCTGGCAACCTTGGCCCAGCCCATCTGAATCCTGCCCTCACTATCGGAGTAGCCCTGAAAGGTGATTTGCCTTGGGCTTCTGTTCTTCCGTATATCCTTGCTCAGTTTGCAGGTGCTATGGTCGGACAGTTCTTGGTCTTCCTACAGTTCAAGCCTCACTATTTGGCTGAAGAAAATCCAGCTAATATCCTTGGGACATTCAGCACAGGACCAGCTATCAAAGATACCTTCTCTAACCTGATTAGCGAAATTCTTGGAACTTTTGTCCTTGTACTGACTATCTTCGCTCTAGGACTTTATGAATTGCAAGCAGGCCTTGGCACATTTGCAGTTGGAACCTTGATTATCGGGATTGGTCTCTCACTTGGTGGAACGACTGGTTATGCCCTCAATCCTGCTCGTGACCTAGGACCTCGCATCATGCACAGCCTCCTTCCAATTCCAAACAAAGGTGATGGCGATTGGAGCTATGCTTGGATTCCAGTTGTCGGACCAATCATTGGTGCGGTCCTTGCAGTAGCAGTCTTCTCCCTATTTTAAACTAAAATAAAGCAATACTCTTCTCTGAGACTCATATAAGCTTAGAGAAGAGTATTTTTGTATAGATTTTCCAATTTCATCGAAGACCTTGCTAAATCAATCTAAAACCAGGAGAAAAGAGCTAGTCAGGACGATATTTGACAGCGGATTTATGCTATAATTGACAGTATAAATGATCTAAAGGAGTTATGATGAATCAAACTGTTCAATATTTACGAGAATTAACGGCTATCCCTTCTCCAACAGGCTTTACAGCTGAGGTGGCGGACTATTTGGTACACACGCTGGAAGGATTGGGCTATGAGCCTGTTCGGACCAATAAAGGCGGCATTCATGTTGTGGTTAAGGGGGAAATTGACGCCCAGCATCGGGTAGTGACTGCCCATGTGGATACACTGGGGGCTATTGTGCGTGCAATCAAGCCAGATGGTCGTCTCAAACTGGATCGGATTGGCGGTTTCCCTTGGAATATGATTGAAGGCGAAAACTGTCTAGTCCATGTGGCCAGCAATGGCAAGATTATCAGCGGTACAATCTTAGTTCACCAGACTTCCTGCCATGTTTATAAGGATGCTGGGACGGTTGAGCGAACTCAGGACAATATGGAAGTCCGTTTGGACGAAAAGGTGACGAGTGAGAAAGAAACGCGGGATTTAGGAATCGAAGTCGGTGATTTTATTTCCTTCGACCCGCGTACCACGGTTACTGAGACAGGCTTCATCAAGTCCCGCTTTCTCGACGACAAGGTCAGCGCAGCTATTTTGCTCAATCTTTTGCGCGTTTATAAAGAGGAAGCTATTCAGCTGCCAGTGACGACTCATTTTGCTTTCAGTGTCTTTGAAGAGGTTGGTCATGGGGCTAATTCCAGTCTGCCAGAGCAAGCAGTTGAGTATTTGGCGGTTGATATGGGCGCTATGGGAGATGACCAGCAGACAGATGAGTACACGGTTTCCATCTGTGTCAAGGATGCATCAGGACCTTATCACTATGCTTTTCGCCAGCATTTGGTAAATTTAGCCAAGGAGCAGGAGATTCCTTACAAACTGGACATCTATCCATTTTACGGATCAGACGCCTCTGCAGCAATGAGCGCAGGAGCAGAAGTCAAGCATGCCCTGTTAGGCGCTGGCATCGAATCCAGCCACTCTTACGAGCGCACGCATATTGACTCGGTCGTTGCAACTGAGCGCATGGTGGACGCTTATCTAAGAAGTGGCTTGGTGGAGTAATAGTAGGGCATCTAGTCTTGAATAAAAGGCAGCAATCTGAGTATCCTATGGAAATCAGAATGGCTGTTCTTGTTCAATTGGTTAAATTTTCGTAGATGCTTAAAAGTATTTGGAAAGTTATGATGTTCAGGTATTTGAAGAAATTCTTTCTGTGTTTGTTTTTTACAATTATAAGCGCTTTGGTCTTAATGTTTACTTATCATCAAATCTGCCTGACTAAAGAGCATAAATTGCTTGATAAACCAGCAGGTCGTCTGGTTCAAGTAGACGGCAAGAATATGAATGTCTATGTAACTGGTCAGGGAGAGCAGACGCTGGTCTTTTTGGCAGGTGGTGGCACAACGTCCCCTATTCTTGACTTTAAGAGCCTCTATTCTAAATTAGAAAAAGACTATCGGGTTGTTATTGTTGAACGCTTAGGCTATGGCTTCAGCGATGACAGCCAAGGAGATAGTAGAGACATTGACACGGTACTTGCCCAGACGAGGCAGGCTTTAAAAAAGGCTGAAATCAAGGGTCCATATACATTGGTAGCTCACTCTATGGCTGGACTAGAAGCGCTTCATTGGGCTGCAAAATATCCCGGAGAAATTCAAGGCATTATCGGATTGGATATGGCCTTGCCAAGCTCTTACACCGACCTAAGCCTTTATCCCTTGGTTTATAAAGGCATACAAATGGCTGCTAATTTAGGCTTAAGTCGGGTATTTTATGATGTTGACAAGCAAGTTCCCGCTCTTGCGGCTGGTGATTTGACGGCAGAAGAAAAGCAGGTATACAAGGCTCTTTTCTATCGTCGTCCATTGTCAAATGCTGTTTATGAAGAGGTCATGCAGGTTAAGCAAAATGCTGAGGCAGTTTCTAGAGAAAAGCTTCCTGAACTACCGATCTTGCTCTTTTCTTCAAATGGCCAAGGGACTGGTTATAGTCAGGAAGAATGGCAGAGCTTCCAGAAGGATTTTGCAGCGCAGCATCCACAGATAGAGCTGATTCTACTGGACTCCCCTCACTATGTGCATGATTATGCCAGTGATGACTTGTCAGAAAAAATAAAGCAGTTTCTAAAATAGCAAGTTTTATAGGGGCTTGAAATACTAGAAAAACGAGAAGGAAAGATTCCCTCTCGTTTTTGAATATACAGATTATTTGACAGACCAGACACTGACTGACTTTTCCTCCACCGGAAATTCTCCCCAGCCTTCTTCGTCAATCGTCACGATTTGAGAGCTGTTACCCAGATAATCGCTGAATTCTCTACCTGCCCATTCTGAACCGACCAGCATACGTTTGCTGCTGGCTTGGTCATTACTGACAAGGACAGCGATTGGCTGACCACCGTCCTTGCCTTGGCGAGTCCATCCGATACAGTTGGCATCGTCAAAGTAGTCAGTCTGCTCGCCGTAAGCGAGATTGAGGCGGACATCCAAGAGCTTGTCCAGCACTTCTTGGAAGCTCTCTTGAGCAAATTCTCCACTAATACCATAGTAGTCACCGTAAAAGACGCAAGGCAGTCCTTCATCTCGTAGCAGGATGAGAGCATAGGCTGCTGGCTTGAACCATTCTTCGACGGTGGACTCCAGAGCTTGACCTCGCTGAGTGTCGTGATTGTCCACGAAGGTCACGGCTGATTCAGGATGATTCTTGGCAAGCGTCTGATCAAAAATCGTCCGTAGGTCAAAGTCTGCCCCAGCTATGCTAGCGTCAAAGAAATTATGGTGGAGCTTGACGTCAACAAGATCAAAGCGGTATTCAATATTTTTTAGATAGTCGTTATTAGCCGTCTCATCGCTATTCCAAAATTCTCCAAAAACATAGAAATCCTCACCGTATTTTGCAGTTATGTCGCGGATAAAGTTTCCCATAAAGAAGGAGTCGATGTGCTTGATAGCATCCAAACGAAATCCTTGAACGCCTGTTGTTTCGATAAACCAGTAAACCCAGTCGTAGAGGTTTTGAATGACCTCTGGATGCTTAAAGTCAATATCGGCATACATGAGATAGTCATAGTTGCCGTTTTCATTATCCACAAGTTCATCATCTGCCCAGCCTTTATTGTCTCCTTGGATAAGGAAAATACCTGACTTGTTGTTTTTGGCATCATAGTCCGTACCGGTAAAGTGGTACCAATGCCATTCAAAGTCATTGTAGGTTTTATTGCGGCCTGGGAAGACAAACTTAGTCCAGCCTTTGATTTCGAAAGGTTCTGACAAGACCTTAGTTCGGTCGTTGGGATCTACTTCAACGACAGTAAATCGCTCTTTGTAATCCGCAGCTGCCTTGTGATTAAGAACTACATCAGCCATGGGTTCAATGCCATTGGCTTTGAGAGTTTGGATAGCATTTAGGTAGTCTTCCTTAAAACCATATTTGGTGCGGACAGTTCCTTTTTGGTCAAACTCGCCTAGGTCGAAGAGATCATAAACTCCGTAGCCGACATCATTGGAGCTCGTTGACTTAAAAGCTGGTGGCATCCAAATTTTGCGAATGCCTTTTGATGCTAGGTGAGGAGCATCCTCCGCCAAGCGATTCCAATGTTGTCCATCATTTGGTAAGTACCATTCAAAATATTGCATCAATGTTTGATTTTCCATACGAGATACCTCAGATTCTTAGGATGGGTCTATTTTACCAAAAGAAGAATGATTGCACAAACGTTTGTGCAAATTAATTTGATATTTTGGGATAATAAGCCAAAAGTGGTATTGAAATCAAAGCGCTTACATAGTATAATGGACAGGTAATAAACTTAAAAAAGGAAAGGGGTTCTTTATGAAAAAGAAAGGACTAATGAGGTTACTCTTATCAGTCTTGCTATTTGCTCCTTTGGCATTAGGCCAGGTTGTTCAAGCCGACGAGGCGAGTCAGGCGAATGTCGAAAGCAAGGAGATTCTTCATACAGAAGCTGTTGCAAAGCCTTCTGAGCCTGTCTCTTCAGTCCAGCAGCCAGCAGTTTTAGAGGTTGAAAGCAAGGAATCGTCAGATTCTGTAAGGCCAGAAAAGCAAGAAGGAGAGTTGGTCACTGCTGAAAAACCAGATGCGAGCCCTGAGACAGCTGCTTCGTCACTGGAGTCTCCGCCTTTAGCTTGGGCTCAAGATGCTAGCTTGGCGCCTTCTGCTGTGCCTGCTACTGCCAAAGGACAAGACCTGTCTGCTTATACGGGGAGTCTTTCAAATCCAGCTTTAGCTGATAAGGAACTGACCCTGCAAGAAGCAGTCGATGAGCTACTGAAATGGGCTGCTGTCAATGAATCTCAGTTAGGTACCAGTGCCCAAGATAGGGTGAATCTAGCTAAGAGCATGGGAATGATTGACAAAGAGGCTGATTTGACAGCTCGTGTACAAGGAAGCAATCTGCAGACTATGTATGCTGTTGCCAAGCGCCTGCATGATGCCTATCGTGCGGAAAAGAAAGCACCGCTCTTTTTGAATGGTCGGGCGCAGCCAATTTTCCCATACAGCAGTGGAGCTAAGGAAGATAAAGACTATTCGTATGAGAAAAGCGATATCGTCCGTTTTCCTGTTTATGTTGAGACGGATTATGATACGGATGGAGACGGAAAACGTGACCTCGTCAAGGCTATCGTACAACTTCCGAAAGCAGTAGCCCAAGGCGATTTTAAGGCTTCGACAATTTTAGAAGCTCGTCCTTACGTCGCAGGGACTTTGGATGAAAACTATGTAACCTTGGAAAGTCTCAATCTGCCGACAAACGGTTCTTATGATATGAAGAGTTTGCACAATAAGCCTGCTAAGCGCCAACCGGTTTCTAGCATGAGCAGTATTAATGCGGCGAAGAAGGCCAAAGCGTCAGATTGGTACTACTATAGCCCTTATGAAGGGATTTATGATTACGAGAATTTGAACTGGTATGATTACTTCCTAGTGCGTGGCTATGCCTTTGTTTCCAGTGCTGGTCTGGGTACTAAGGGTTCAGAAGGTTTCAATACAACTGGATCTGATTTGGAAGTAGAAGCCTTTAAAAATATTGTCGAATGGGTCAACGGTAAACGGACAGCCTACACAGACAAAACTAGCAATATTGAAATCAAGGCTGACTGGGCCAATGGCAAAGTCGGCATGACTGGCCTATCTTGGGCTGGTACGACAACTTTCGGTGTGGCAACAACGGGTGTGGAAGGCCTGAGAACCATCGTTCCAGCCGCAGGAATTGCTAGCTGGTATGATTATTTCAATAGCCAAGGAACAGCCTACAGCAATCCGCCATACAGCGATCTGTCTTGGCTGTCACTCTACGTTTCAACTAGGATGCTTGATCAAGACGATTGGGCTTCAATCTGGAACAAGTATGCTGACTACATCAATCAGCTAAACAAGGACCAAAAAGCTCACGGTCGCAATTATAGCCAAGTTTGGCGGGAACGCGATTATACCCTAAATTCAGGAAAGATAAAGACTAGTGCCCTGCTGGTACATGGCTTAAATGATCACAATGTCAAAACCAAACAGTTTGAGCTTATGTATGATGTCTTGAAAAAAGCGGGACAAAACGTAAAACTCTACCTCCACCAAGGAGACCATGTCCATCCAGCAGCTATCTCTCGTGGTTATGGTATCAAGGCCAACAATCAAGACTTCTACGACTTGCTCAATACTTGGTTCTCTCATTATCTTTACGATGTCAAGAACGATGTTGGCAAGCTTCCTGCTGTTTTGGCACAAAATAACTACGATCCAAATAAATGGACGAGCTATGACAATTGGAAAAGCACTAATCGTTTGATTTTGACAGCTAAATCGAAACGTCTAGAAGAAACCATTTCCAGTGACTATGCGGGGGCTGGGATTGACACTAGCAAGCGAGATGAAACTGTCAGTCAAGCTTCTTCTAAGGCTAACATGACCTTTATGACAGAAGTCAAAGAAGACACAACTATCAAAGGTCATATCCCAGTTCACTTCAAGGCAGCCTTGGCCAATGGAAGTGGCAAAAACTTGCAGGTCAATGCGCTCTTGGTAGATGTATCAGACCAAGAGTTTGATGTTGTTGGAAATGGTGATACCAGCGATGACAGCAAGGCTGGTGACTTCTGGATGGGTAGCAATCTCAGCAATCTGGATGTTAAAAATTTTGCGACAACCAAAACTAAATACAAGGTCATTGCTAAGGGCTGGCTAAACTTAGCCAATCCAGAATCAGGCTATACACCGTCTAGTTCAGAAAAGAGTATTAAGCCAAAAGTCGGCCAATTCCATGATTATACCATGTATTTGCAGCCGAATCTTTACACGGTGAAAAAAGGTCACAAGCTAGCTCTGGTCTTCAATACTTATGATCCTAGCGACCTGACGATTAAGCGTCAATATGCGGTGACTTTCAAGACGGATTCCATTAGTGCGCTAGTACCGACTGTGGAAGCTAGTCGTTCTCAAAAAGCTGATTATGTAGCAAGTGCCCTTGATAGGGAATATGCTAACTTACCTGAAATTATTGGTGAAAAGCTAGTTGCACCAGAAATCAGAGAAGTTCCAGAATATATCTTTGATAGACAGGAGCCGCAACAAGAAGCTCCGTCAGTCGATTCGAGGGTTGGACGTAAAGAAGATAAGAAAGGCGTGACTGACCATGTGCAGCAATTAGGCAGTCAGCAAGTGATGCCTCAGGTGCAGCAATTGGCTAGTCAACCAGAAGCGTCTCAAGTGGAGCAGGCAGCTGTTCAACAAGCTCCAGCTTCCTTGCCAAAAACTGGTAGCCATTCAGAAAAAGGAATGTTCTATCTAGGCTTGGTACTTCTTGTCAGCACATTGGGCATGTCTGGCCTCGTTAAGAAATATTCTCATCGTTAGTCATTACAAGATAAAAGCAGCCAAACATTCCTGACTAGGTAAAGATTGGCTGCTTTTGCCTTATCGTCTTTTAGCTGGTCTTGGCCTGCAAGTCAGATGTGCCAGCAATATAGAGGTAGAAAGAATGAAACAGTATATTCAAGATATTTTTGACCAAAGTATGGCGATTGAAAGTTTTACCCATACGAGTTCTGAGCGGAAGATTGAAGACTTTCTTCAGGAGCGGATAGGGGAGATTCCTTATTTTCAGGAGCATCCAGAGTTGTTTGGCTGCTATCAGATTCCGAATGATTTTTATAACCGCAGTGTCAACTGGGCTCTGGTCAAGCGAAATACAGCTGATACCGTGATTCTTTTTCATCATCATGATACAGTGGATATTGAGGACTTTGGCAGTCTCAAAGATTGGGCTTTTGATAATCAGGTCCTGAAAGAAAAATTACCCTCCATTTCTTCAGATTCAGATGTTTTAGCGGATATTGCGTCGGACAAGTGGCAGTTTGGTCGGGGCTCTTGCGATATGAAAGCGGCTCTAGCCTTGCAGCTGGGAGTGGTGGAAAGATACAGTCAAACCCAGTCTGGTCAGGTCAATTTGCTCTATTTGTCTGTCGGAGATGAGGAGTCCTATTCCCAAGGCATGCGGGCAGCAACAGCCCTGCTTGCTGAATTGAAGGAGCGCTTCCAACTTCATTACCTTCTGGCTGTGGATTCTGAGCCTTTTGAAAGTCAGTCAGCGGGGGAAAAGGTACTTCATATAGGAACAGTCGGCAAGTTGATGCCAGTTGTCGTGACTCAGGGTATTCTTTCGCACATGAAAGAGCCACTCAAGGGAATCAATGCCCTGTCCTTGCTAGCCAAGGTTGCTGAAAAAATTGACCTTAATCCGGCTCTATCTGACATGGCCTATGGCGAACGCTCGCCCCTGCCATCTTGGGCTTATCTGCGTGATTTGAAGGAAAATTACGATGTGTCAACAGTGCTGCGTGCTGCAGGGTATTTCAGCGTCCTTTATCTAGAAAAGAGTCCAACAGAGCTGTTGGCGACCATAAAGAATCTTAGTCAGGAAGCAGTGGATGGCTTTTATCAAAACTACTGTCAGTTGCAGAAAGTTTATGAAGAAAGCAAGCTTGTACCAAAACCACGCGTGCTGACCTATCAGGAATTACTGCAAGAATGCCAAGAAAAAATCGGTTTTGAAGAAACTTTGCAGCAGATTTATGAAGAAGCCCAGCAAGCCTTGCAAGAAGGCGCATCCTATCAGGAAATCAGCATTCAAAATATCCAGAAGGTTCTAGATTTCTACGACCGTAAGGAAGCTTTGGTTGTCTTAGCAATCGCACCGCCTTATTATCCATCCATGAATTGTCGCCGTTTGTCAGACAGTCCGATTAGGATTGACAAGGTCATTCAACTTTATCGAGATTATCTGGACAAGGAAGTTGGCTGTCAACTCCAAGTGGACGAATTTTTCATGGGAATTTGTGACCTTAGCTACTGTGCCTTGGAGAAGCCTGCCGCTGAATACCAAGACCTGATTGCCAGTATGCCTGTACCTGAGAATCTCTATCATTTGGATTTCCCAGAGATTGCGGCCAATCATATCCCCGGTATCAATCTTGGACCATGGGGCAAGGACTTACATCAGCTGACGGAGCGTGTCTATGAGCAGGACATGCTAGAAACCATTCCCAATTTCTTGCTCTATCTGCTGGAAAATGCTCAATCTTTCAAGGTTTAAAGGATGGCTATAGATTATTTTAAAGCAAAATCCGAACTTTTTCGCTCATTTTAAGACAAATAACTTTTAAGATAGTATAATAAGCTTAAAACATAGTAAAGGAGTTTCTCATGATTGAATTTAGAGATGTTACAAAAGACTATGATGGCAAGCTGGCGCTTAACCAGCTGAATCTAACCTTGGAAAGCGGTGAGATTGTTGGTCTGATCGGGCACAATGGAGCGGGTAAGTCAACAACCATTAAATCCTTGGTCAGTGTCATCAATCCGACGCAGGGACAAATTTTTGTGGACGGCAAGGAGCTATCCAGTAATCGTCTAGAAATCAAGAAAAAAATCGGCTATGTAGCTGATTCTCCTGATCTTTTCTTGCGCCTGACAGCCAATGAATTCTGGGAGCTAGTGGCGACTTCCTACGATATGACTACGGCAGAAGTAGAAGCTCGTTTGGGCGAGTTGCTGGCTATCTTTGACTTTGCTAGTCATCGCTATGAAGTGATTGAGTCGTTTTCACACGGTATGCGGCAGAAGGTCTTTGTCATTGGTGCCCTTTTGTCTGATCCAGATATATGGGTCTTGGATGAGCCTTTGACGGGCTTGGATCCTCAGGCAGCTTTTGATCTAAAGCAGATGATGCGTGAGCATGCTGACAAGGGCAATACAGTTCTGTTTTCAACTCACGTTTTAGAAGTGGCTGAGCAGCTATGCGATAAGATTGCCATTCTCAAAAAAGGAGAGCTAATATTCTACGGAACGGTTGAAGACTTGAAAGCCCAGCATCCAGACCAGTCCCTCGAAACCATCTATCTAGGTCTGGCTGGTCGCAGAGAAGAGGTGAGTCCAGATGCGCTTTAATGCCATTAAAAAATTGGTTGATATCAATATTCTTTATGCGATTCAAGCTTCGCAGTTGCAGCAATACCGCAAGAAGCAGGAAAAAAATCCAGAGGTCAAGGTCAATGCCTCCCTGCAGGCTATTCGAATGTACTTGATTTTGGGGTTGGTCTACCTATTCTTCTTTGGTATCATTAGTGCCTTCAATCACATGGTAGGCAATCCGGGACATTTTGCCAATATGGTCTCCATATTTGCTGTATTTTCTATGTCGCAGGGCTTCCTCGTTTTCTATAATGTCTTCTATGAAAGCAAGGACTTGCAGTCCTATCGGCCCTATGCCTTTAGTGAATCAGAAATCATTGTCGGAAAGAGCATCTCTGTTGTCCTGACCCTCTTGATTGCGATTCTGCCCATGTATAGCTATTTCATTGTTCTAGGTCTTCAAGGCGGTAATCCTTTAGTCGGGCTGCCTATGGCCTTGGTTTCGATTGTCATTTTAAGCTCGGTTATAACCTTTGTCATTTTGATTTTGGTGCATTTTATCACCAAGACAGCCTTCTTTAGAAAGTATAAAACCATCCTATCCAATGTGATTCTGGGTCTAGTTTCCCTAGGATCGGTAGGTCTCTATATCTTTATCAATCAGATGAACAGTCGTAGTATCGCCAGCAATACAATGGTTACACCTTATTTCCCGCCAGTTGTCGCCTTTTACGACTTTATCATCAATCCTCTCAGCTTGACTGCGATGTTGGGAATTTTAGCTTGGCTTGCCGTGGCGATTCTGCTCTTTTTGGTGGTCAAGTTCAAGGTCATACCAGAATTTTATGAAGCAGCCTTGATGACAGGAGCAGCAGGAGGCAAACGCGAGCGTGTGCGCGATATCAATATGGACGAGGCCAAGAATTTTAAGAAGTTCGTCTGGCGCTACCACATTCGGCTACTGAGTGAAGGTTCGGTCATCTTGCAAGCTCTCTTTATGTCGGCACTGATACCTTACATCATCATTTTAAGTATGCTCATGGGGGCGATCAATGCAGGTCTGGATGTTAGCCCGTTCTTGATTCCACGATTTTTACTTCCGCTTATCTTCCTATCTATGTTTATTGCTACCCTCAATTCGGGTGGGAATAATCTGACCTCTATTGGTTTATCCTTGGAGCGGGAAAATTTTGATTATCTAAAGGTTTTGCCTTTTGAGCTCAGAAAATACGTTCGTCTAAAATTTTGGTATCTCTTTGCTATTCAGTCCATTCTACCAGTGATTCTTCTTTTGGCGACCAGTCTTATCTTCCATGTTCATCCGGTTACGTTTCTCGTTATGCTACTGGTTTGGTTTATGGCTAGTCTAGCTTGGAGCGCTTGGGGCTATCATCGGGATTATAAGCATTTGGTGACCAACTGGTCCAATGTCAACGAGCTTATGACTCGGGATAACAGTATGGGTAAGACCTTATTAGGACTAGCCTTTACTATTGGAGTGATTATCGTGATTGGTCTTCTCTATGTGATTTCATTCTCCCTGCCTCTCACGGTTCTCTATCTCCTTTCAGTTCTGCTGATTGTGATTTCTGGACTTGTTTCTTATCTGATCTATCGCTACTATATGAAAAAACTTGATAGCGAAATTGCTAGTTTCAATTGCTAATTGACCATAATAAAAAGCTTAGCAGCGAGGTTACTTGATACCTTGCTGCTAAGCTTTTTAGTTGCGATTATTTTATAGTTTTCCGACATAAACAGTATGTCAGCTGATCTTTATCCGTTTAGGAACGCCAGTTAATCAGTACATATATCAAACTGGATCCAAACATATCCGCCAAGGCGTGCATGAGGAAGAAAGGCAGAAGGTTCTTGACCTTGTACTTGTAAAGGAAATAGTAAAGGAGTCCATAGACCACTCCGATAACCAAGGCCCAGAGCATTCCTTGATAAGTATGGAAAGAAATCCGAATGATAGTAGAGTAGGCCAGCGCCCACCACTTATACTTATCCTTGACCGAAGTCATGAGGCCAAGAAAGAAGAATTCTTCATAGAAGCCGTTGAGCAGTCCATAGAGGATGGTCATTGGTGTCAGATCAGCAAATTTCCGAAAGATTTCTAGCAAATCTACATAAGACCAGAGAGTTGGATCAAAGTAATTATACTCGCCGCTCAGTGTCATCACGATGTCACCAAAGAATCCCACTGCTATGAAGATCAGAGGTGTCCAGAGCAGAATCGACCAAGTTAGGCGGATGGGAAGCTGCTTAAAATCAAAGCGGCGCAGTAAGAGATAGAGAATGGTCAAGACCAGCATCAGGAGCTGAAGATTGAAATTGCTAGAAAAGGCTGCGCCTTCGCTAGCTGTATTGCTGACCGTTTCAGTTGCCACTGTCGTCGCTGTTGTTGCAAAGCTAGCTAGGTAAAGCTCAGTTGATCGGTAGATGAACTGACCAAACATGAGCAGAGTAATCACAAGAATATCGAACCATTTCAGCTCTTTCAGAGGCTGCGATGGGCGAATTTTTGATAAAATAGTCATTCATTTTCCTTCCATGACTGGCAGATTCATTTGCCAGAGATCATCTTTTCTATCCTTATCTTAGCAGAAAAAGCTTAAATTTTTATTATTTTCAAAGTTCCTGATTTTGAGAGGAGTTTTTTGCAAACCAGTCGAAGGCTTAGTTGAAGAGCTGCATTATACTATAGAGAAGGGGCTAGGACAAAAGTCCTAGCCTCTCAATTGTCTTTGGATTGTCGAGCAAGACGTAGTGGTTGAGTAGGCTCTACCACGCTGATTTCATCAGTTTTTACAGCCCTACTCAACTGTGCGGAGGTGGGACGACGAAATCAAATTCTATCGAATTACCGATTTCTGTCACACTCTCTATTTTTATCCATTTATAGAGCTGCCCGTAAGCGAGCTTCTGCATTTTCGACATTGCGCACTGCACGAGGCAAGAAGGCACGGATATCGTCTTCCTTGTAACCAACTTGGAGACGCTTATCATCCACCAAAATCGGACTTTTCAGAATCCGCGGTGTTTCCATGATGATGTCAATGACTTCGTTTACACTCAAATCTTCAATATCAACACCGAGTCCTTTTGCATAACGGTTTTTTGAAGATACAATGCTGGCAATGCCATTTTCAGTTTTTGCTAAAATATCAAGAATTTCTTCTTTGGTAATTCCTTCCTTACCAAGGTTTTGCTCCTTGTAAGTCAATTGATGGGCGTTTAGCCAGGTCTTTGCTTTTTTGCAGCTAGTACAACTTGAAACCGTATAAATTGTGATCATGCAAGTACTCCTTTCGCTACACGATACTACTATCGTAGTATATTATACCACAAAAACCATCGGTCTTGCGACCTATTTTGAAAAATTATTCCTCAATGTCAAAAGCATCATCTAGATCAAGAGTGACTTCTTCCAACTTTTCAACAGGAGCCTCAGCCTTACCCTTCGCAGTTTCTGCCGCCTCATCATCTTCAATCAAACCGTATCGTACACGGACTTGACGGTCGATTTCGTCAAAGACTTCTGGATGATCAGCCAAGTATTTCTTAGCATTTTCAGATCCTTGACCGATTTTTTCATCATTGTAGGAGTACCAAGCACCCGCTTTTTTAATGATATCCAAATCAGTCGCAATCTTAATCAACTCACCTGTCTTAGAAATACCTTCTCCGTACATGATTTCCACAAAGGCTTCCTTGAATGGTGGAGCTACCTTGTTTTTGACGACCTTGATTTTAGTTTCCTTACCAACATTGGTATCCTTGGCATCGCCAGTACCCTTGATTTGGGTATTGCCACGAACATCCAGACGAACAGATGCGTAGAACTTGAGGGCACGTCCACCTGGCGTCGTTTCAGGATTACCAAACATGACACCAACTTTTTCACGCAACTGGTTGATAAAGATGGCAATCGTCTTGGTTTTGTTGATAGAAGCAGACAGTTTGCGCATGGCTTGGCTCATCATCCGAGCCTGCAAACCGACATGGCTGTCACCGATATCACCATCGATTTCTGCACGCGGTACCAAAGCTGCAACTGAGTCGATAACCACGAGGTCAACGGCACCAGAGTCAATCAATTTACCAGCAATTTCAAGGCCTTGCTCCCCAGAGTCAGGTTGAGACAGCAGCAATTCATCAATGTTTACACCCAGAGCTGCAGCGTATGACGGATCCAAAGCATGCTCCGCATCAATAAAGGCTGCAATCCCACCTTCTTTTTGGGCTTGAGCCACCGCGTGAAGGGCAACGGTTGTCTTACCAGAAGACTCTGGACCGTAAATCTCAATAATCCGTCCCTTAGGATAGCCACCCGCACCAAGGGCGATATCCAAAGCTAGAGAGCCTGAACTCATGACTTGAACTTTTTGCTCAGCTCGCTCGCCCAGACGCATAATAGCTCCCTTACCGAAGTCTTTTTCAATGTTTTTTAGGGCATTGTCCAATGCTTTTTGACGTTCATCTCCAAATTTCTTTGTAATTTCATCCAAATTTTTCTGTTTTTTTGCCATTTATTTCTCCTGTTTTCTTCTAAAATGTCTTTTGGCCATCTGTTTATTATACCAAAAATCAGTTCTTTAATAAAGTTTTTCGTACGAGGTTGAAGGCGTGCATGACGGCAATCTTCCGCACATCCCGTCGGCTGCGACCAGCAATATTGACCTCAATCATTTCCGTTCCTGATTCACTCGCTAAGCCAATAAATACAGTCCCAGCTGGATGACCTTCCAGCGAATCTGGGCCTGCCACGCCTGTCAGACTGATAGCCAAATCGCTCCGAGTCAGCTTTCTAGCCTGCTCTGCCATTTTCCCAGCCGTAAAAGCCG